>ORMF010484412.1_pt1 | contig 73579 bp, 69 predicted proteins | sample 1779871 | NCBI WGS metagenome assembly ORMF01 (sample SAMEA104232316, study PRJEB22302) | groundwater metagenome | biome: forest; feature: aquifer; material: groundwater | place: USA | collected 2011-08-07 | depth 5.4 m | reverse complement strand
TAAGTTGCGATGTAATTTCTGCGTCTGTTTTGCCTTTGCATCCAAGATCATAATCCGGTTCTCTAACATGAAGCTCTCTGAAGAAAATACCCTTAAGATTATCGGAATAATTTTGTCCCGACCATATAAAAATAACCTCAATATCTTTTGCCTTTTCAAGATACTGCATTATTAATACGGCTCTAATTAAATCAGGGCGTAAGCCTAGTACAAAAGCTAACTTTTTTTTACTGGTTTTTAGTTCTTTTTTCAAGGTTAATTAATTCCTCAAGAGTTTTGAATATCAATCCCTAGTATACATTTTTAGTTAAAGTTTTGCATCTCTAATGGCTAATAATTCTAACTTTGGGTAGTGGAATAATAAATTTTCCGCCTTTATTAATAAACTCCTTGTGCTTGTTTTCTATTTCCTCAAAAAATGACCATGCAAACAATAAAACATAATCAGGCTTATTTTTTTTGTAAAGGATATTTGATGGATAAATTTTTAGATGGTTCCCCGGTGTGTATGCCCCTTGCTTCCCTGGCGCATCGTCAATAACGCAGTCTAACAATTCACTCGTTAATCCAGCGTAGTTCATAATCGTTGTTCCTCTACCTGATGCGCCATAACCCACTATTCTCTTTTTTTCTTTTCTTAGCTTTTTAATAATTTTTATTAAGTCAGTTTTTGATTTTTCTATAGATTTCATGAAGTTGCTGTATGTCTTAATCTTATCCAGTCCTTGTTCAATTTCTTTATTTTTTAATTGCATTACATTTTCTGCAATCTTTCTTGTACCATATTTTTTGTTTTGTACGAAAAAGATTATAGATCCGGCATGCATCCGTATTCTTTTTACATCAAATATTTCCATATCGTAAATTTCCAAAAAATTTATCAATGCAAGAAGAGAATAATAATACTGATGTTCATGATAAATCATGTCGTACTGTTTTTCTTTAATTAAGTTTCCAAGGTAATGTACGCCGAATTCCAGAAATCCGTCTTTTTTTAACAAATGTTTAATTCCTTTTATAACATCGTGCATATCTTCAATATGCGCAAGCGTATTGAAGCTGACAATTACATCTGCTTTCCCATATTTTTTAGAAATTTTTTTGGATAGTTTTTCCGTAAAGAAGTCATTAATTATATTTACATTCTTTTTAACAGATTTTACTACGTTTGTAGCCGGATCAACCCCCAATGTCTTGAAACCAGATTTGGAAAGTTTTTCTAAGAGTATTCCATCATTTGATCCGATTTCAACAATAAATTTATCTTTAGGATTAGTGAAATTGTTTTTAATTCCCTCGCTAATAACCTCAAAATAATTGGACAGTGTTTTGATTGCTGAAGAAAAATAAAAATATTTTTTAAATAATGTTTTCTTATCTATTGCGACAACAGATTGAAGCAAAAGACAATTTTCGCACAGGGCCAGCTCCAATGGGTAAAACTTTTCGTTTCTGAAATCTTTCTTTAAAAACCCGCCTGCCAGGGGAACGTACCCTAAATTGATTACTTTCGTTAGTGTTGCGTTTAAGCAGAATCTACAGTAGTTATAATATCTATATTCTCCTACCAAATTATAATTATTCATTTGTTTGAAATCCTGTTTTTAACTCAAAGATCAGCTATAATAGAGCTAAATATAGCTTATGTGGGACGATAAATCAATAATCGCGAAATATTTTAATTATTACCTTCTTGTCGTCTTTTCGCTTTTTATTATTTTATTTACTCATAAAGGTTTCCCTGTAGTTGGAATATTAAATATTATTTTTCTATTTATCCTTATTCTTCCGGTAACTTTTGTAATTTTTAAATCAAAATATAGAAAACCCGCATTCTTGTCTTTAATTTACATAGTTTCCGAATCATTTTTAATGTTTATTTTCTTTAGAAAGATAAGAGAATTTTTTCCGCTAAAAGCCATATCGGAGGATAAAATTGTTGGATATTCACAGTACTTTGGATACCCTTTTAATTTTGATACCTTTATTTTCATCACTTTTCTATTATCACCAATTGTAATATTTGTATTATTCAAATTTACAAAAAAATGAGAGATATTTTAAAAGTCTTTTTTAAAAATAAGTATTTAGAAATAGCCGCATTTTTTACTTTAATTTCATTTCTAAATATAGGTAATTTTCTAAATAGCTGTAAAAATTATGTTAATTTAGGATTTGATAATCAGAATATCTTAGCGTGGGATTATGCATCTTCTATGGGAGTTGTTCCTTACAAAGATATTTTTTATCCTTATGGAATATTGACTTACCTAAAGAACTACAATGTTTTTTTTCACATAATATTTTTCTTGTTTGCCTCTTTATTATTTACCTTAATCTTTTTAACTTTTTTAAAATTAACAAAAGATAAAATATATGCCTATATTTTTTCTCTTGCCTCATTTCTATTTGTTCAGAGGTTTATAAGATATGAGGAATTTAATAGATATGGAATCATATTGTTGTTTTCTTATCTTGTGGGATTTTTATTATATTCAAGGAAATTATTAAGTAAAAAAATAATTTATGAGATAAGTGTCTTGGTGGGTATAATATTTTCCTTGTTTCAAGATCAGGGTGTATACGCTTTTATATTATTTCTTTTCTACCTTATTTTTTATCTATTTGTTCAAAGAAAACATTTTACCGATCAGTTAGTTGTCTTAGGTATTTTTATCTCTGGAATTATTACAGGTTTAATTCCATTTATCATTTATTTAATAAATAAAAGCGCGATATGGGATTTCTTAAATTTCTTTTTGAGATTATCTGACATAACATTATACGCAAAAACACCCTTTATCCCATATTCAAAATCTCCGGAAAATATATTTACGCTATCAATTTTAATTTTTACGATTTTTTATTTATGCTTTGTTTTTGTTTTTGAGAGAAAAAAAGCGTCATTAAGTAATTATATACAGGTAAGCTTAGTAGCAGTTTTAATACTTCTTGAGCAGAAGAGTTTAATGCGTTCCATAGACCGAACGTTGACGCTTTTCGGTTTCCAATTATTTATTGTTTTGTTTTGGGATTTCATAAGAAAAGTAAAAAAATATAAAGTTGAAAAACTTAGTCTAATATTTTATTTTTTGATAATCTTAGTAAGCATATTATATTTAATGAATATTCATCCTTATAAGGTAGATTCTTTTAGCGGAAGTCATTATGGCAAGTCATGCGTTTATAAAAATATTAACTATTTAATAAGTAAGGATCAGGATTATTTTCTTGTTAAAAATAAAATAATAAAAGATTTAAATTACAATGGAAAAATATTTAGTTTTCCCGCGGATCCGGTCTTTTATATGTTGTTCAATCAGACTCCTCCTTTTTATTCCAATAATTACGATTCTTCCTCATCTTTGGCTCAGAATACTCAAATTAACTACATAAAAAATAATAACGTAAAATATATATTATATAATTTAGAGGCCTTTTCTCTTCAGGATGGGGTCCCAAATTACATAAGAACTCCGGAGGAGATAAGGTTTATTTTTAACAACTTTAAACCCGTAGAAAAAATTGGAAAATTCTTGTTATTGGAAAAAAACGATACAGACTTTGATTTACTTGATAACCAAATAATTAATAATACGCCAACATTTTTAAAATATATACAAGATATAGATTTACAAAAAGTTCCAATATCGGAGGGTAAATACAAATCAAAATTTATTAATAAAACAGATATTCTTTCAAGCGGTTCTGTAGATTATGTAAATAAATATTTTCAAGAAAATACTATTTATTCTTCAAATAAACTTTTGGTCTTGATTCCTGAAAAATACATTAGTAATGGTAAAGATATAACAATTACTATAAAAACATCTGATTTAAAATATACAAATATAAAGTTAAACAAATGCAAGACAAAAAGTCCTTGTATTATAAATCTTTCCAATATCCCCTTATTTTATAAACAAAGAATAATTAGGGAATTAACCTTTAGCGATTTTGATGGAAAAATAGAGTTTATAAATAACTATGATAAAAAGATATTTTGGTAAAAGAAAAAATTTTGGATTTTCAGCGATCTTTATTTTTGTCGCATTGAGTTATTTGTTAATAACTTTGAGTACAATTGGATGGGGTATCCCCAACAACGACCATCCCTACAACTACTATATGGATGAATGGCACCAAATGCAGTCTATAGCGGCCTTATTTAAACATGGTTCACCAAATATTGAAGGAGCAGCGCATGGGCCTATATTTAATTTTCTTTTATCGGGAATATACCTTACCCCATTTTTTTTACTAAAAATTATCGATCCGTTTATTATTAAGTCCTCTGTTGATAATTTGCTAATGCAAGAGAGACTTTTTATCCTTTTAAGATTAAACACCCTTGCCTTTGGCTTAGCTTCTTTATTTTTTCTACAAAAGATAGCGAAAAGCTATCTTCGGGTCAACCCATTATTAGTTATTTTTCTATTTGTTTTTAACCCTTTGTGGCTCTATCAAAACAATTACTTTAAGTATGATATTGCGTTAGTATTTTGGATATTGGTTTCTTTATTTTTTATTTTAAAGTTTGCTTTTAAATACTCACTAAAAAATTATATACTTGCCGGAATTTTTTCATCTCTTGGGGTAGCTACAAAAATAAGCGCTGTTCCATTAATTGCAATTTATATTTTTTCATTCTTTTACTTTTCCTCTCATAATCAAAGAAGATATAAAGATTTTCTGCTGGGCATAGTTGTTTTTATACTTATATTCATATTTTTTGGAATTCCGGATTTAATACTTGGAAAAGGCAATTACGGCGAATTTTTTTACTCGAATTTAGTCACGAGTCCAAAAGTATACCAAAATTTTGTATTGGGGGAGCAATGGTGGACATATTTGGGTCTTAAAGTTATTCCTCTTGATTTTGGGTATATTTTTACAGTTCTTTTCGCTATTTCTATATTTTCCTGGATTAAATTATTTATTAAAAAAGGCATATCTAGATTTAGAAACGAGTTTTTTCTACTTTTTTGTTTTTTAATTTTTTCCCTGAGTTTGGTATTTTTGAATCTGGGGGCAAGCGGAAACAGATTGCTGGTATTATTGCCGTTTATGGCTTTACTTTCTGCAAGCTTTATTGCAAGAATGTATAGGGCTTTATCTTCATCCTGGAAAAAAATAAGTTTAGTTTTTGCACTGATACTATTTTCTTTTCAAGTTTACCAATCATTATTAATAATATCCCCGAAGTGGGGAAGCGACATTAGATCCGAATCATCGGTTTGGTTAAAGCGAAATATTCCAGAAGAAACCACAATAGGGATAGAAAACATACCCATATACCAACAATTGCCGGACATTGTTGTCAAGGAATTCTACTCAATTAGAGAATATCCAAATCTTAAATATAATTTTAAATACCAGATTGTAAATTATGAATCTAACACATTACCCAACTTTATAATTGTAACTAATAGGGAATTTGAGTCAAATTACCTAAAGAAATCGGCTAAAAAATCACTTTTAATTCGCTTAAACCAGGAGAACTATAAAATCGTTGAAGAATTTAAGCCGCCGAAGGCATTATATGCGATAATGGGAAGCGAGTTGGAATTTTATACATCGGGCATAGTTTCTGTGCCAACAATTACAATATTTAAAAAATAATAATATGGGTTACTTCAAACAAACAATTATTGGGATATCGTGGATGAGCGCATTTAGAATAAGTTCGAGATTTATTACTTTTATTAGAGTAATTATTCTCGCAAGACTTCTTACTCCAGGACAGTTTGGGATTTTTGGTATAGCTACGCTTGTCCTAGCCCTTCTTGAGATTTTGACAGAAACAGGAATTAATGTATTCTTGATACAAGAAAATAAAAAACTGGAGTTTTATGTAAATGATGCTTGGTTTGTATCAATTATTAGGGGATTAATTTTATCTTTGTTAATAATTCTTCTTGCTCCATTTATTGTTACATTTTTTTCCTCCCCTGATGCGTATAGAATTTTATATCTGATAAGTTTAGTTCCCTTGATCCGAGGATTTATTAACCCATCGATAGTCAAATATCAAAAAGACCTTTTATTTAATAAAGAGTTTTATTTGAGAATATCTATTTTTGCAGTCGACTCTTTTGTTGCAATAATATTGGCGATCATGACACACGATGCAATAAGTTTTGTTTGGGGACTTATTGCCGGCTCCATTCTTGAAACAATCATATCATTTTTATTTATAAGACCATTGCCTAAAATTTCTTTTAATTTTAATATTATCGGGAAAATAATTCATAGCGGAAAGTGGGTAACGCTTTTTGGTATCTTCAATTATTTTGCTCAGGAGGGAGACAATATAGTTGTTGGAAGAGTTTTAGGAACATCCCCTCTTGGAATTTATCAAATGGGATATAAGTTATCAACAATACCAATAAGTGAGATTTCAGACGTGGTAAATAAGGTGGTATTTCCTGTGTATACTCGCATAAAAGAAGATAAAAAACGTTTAAAAAAAGCATTTTTCAAAACTTCGTTAATTATATCTGTGGCGGTTTTTATTTTAAGCGCGATTATATTCTTTTTGCCAAAAGAGCTAATCATATTCGTCTTAGGTTCTAAATGGGCGCAAGTAGCCTTGATACTTAAAGTTCTTGCTATATATGGTTTTCTGAGAGCAATTACGGGGACAACAGCATCTTTATTCTTGAGTGTAGGTAAACAGAACTATGTGGCTATGTTTACCTTTATCAGATTTTTGACATTGGCAATAACAATTGTTCCATTAACCCTACATTTTGGAATAATAGGAGCAGCCTTTTCTGCTTTATTATCGGTATTGCTTGAGTTACCCTTGATAATTTATTTTCTATTTAAAGTTTTCAGTAAAAATGAATGAAGAAAAAATAATACTGTCCATTATTATAGTTCACTATAAAAAAGATGAAGATCTTATTAATTGCGTCAAGTCTATAGTAAAGTCCAATACTAAATTCTCCTTTGAAATAATAGTAGTAGATAATTTTGTAAACAGTAAAGTGGAGGAAAAAATAAAAGGATTTAAAAAAGTGAGATATTTTAAGATGTCTTCGAATCTTGGATATGGTGGGGGAAACAATTTTGGTTCCGGAAGCGCAAAGGGAGAATATTTATTATTTCTTAATCCGGACACGATTGTTTTAAAAGATGCTCTCAATAATTTAATTAATTTTATTAAGGATAGAAAAGACGCAGGCATAGTTGCTCCTATCTTACTAGATAAAAATAATCATTCTTATCCTCAAGGAAATAAGAAGCTTGGGTTATTGGAGGGTATAATTTGCCTTTCTTTTATAAATAGAATCTTTCCAAAAAATAAAGTTTCCAAAAGTTATTTTCTTCAAGATTGGGACAGGAAAACATTAAAAGAAGTCGATGTTGTGCCGGGTACCGCATTTGTCATAAAAAAAGATATTTTTGAAAAGTTAGGAGGATTTGATGATCGTTTCTTCTTATACTTTGAAGAATTTGATTTGTGCAGAAGAATAAAGGCCATAGGTTACAAGCTATATATTTTGCCGACATCTAAAATTATTCATTATTGGGGATCATCAACAAAAAGAATAAGGGAAATAAAGAATATTTTTGAAAAAAGTAAATTTCTCTATTTCAGGAAATACTATGGTTTAATTCCTGCAATGATTATTAAAGTATTTACAAACATAAATAAAATAAACTTGGTGTTAACATCGATAATTTTAGTTAGTATCTTTCTTAATTTCAACAATTTATCTAAATTGATGTCCTTCATAGGCGATCAGGGATGGTTTTATCTATCGGCAAGAGACATGATTTTAAATCATAAAATTTCCCTTGTTGGAATTACCTCAAGTCACACCTGGCTTTACCAAGGACCCCTCTGGACTTATATCCTCGCATTTTCTTTATGGGCATTTAACTTTAATCCGGTAGCAGGTAGTTATCTAACGGCATTTTTGGGGGTAGTTACGGTTTTTCTTATATATAAAGCCTGTTCTGTCATGTTTTCTAAAAAAGTGGGAATTATTGCTTCTTTGTTGTATGCCACATCACCCTTAACTATTATGAATTCCAGATTTGCATATCACACAAGTCCTATACCTTTATTTACAACACTATATATTTTATTTTTATATAAATGGATAAATGGTAAAAACTTTTATTTTCCTTTGACGCTTTTTATTTTGGGTATTCTTTATAATTTGGAACTCGCAACAGTTAGCTTTTGGCTAGTATTAATTATTATGTTAGTTTATGGTTTTTGGAAAAAGACAAAATGGCTCAAAAACATCATTAATAAAAAAATAATTTTTTTATCATTTTTTTCTTTTATCGTTCCGATCATCCCAATAATTATATACGATACAAATCATAACTTTACTCAGACCCTTGGTTTTGGAGCATGGATGGCATATAGATCCATAAACTTTATTATTAGCTTAAAAGACTCGTTTGCCCCACACCATAGCTCAATGTTGCCTTTTTTATATGATAATATTTCAAGATTAATCTTTATGCATAACGGTAAGGTAGCGCTCATCATATTCTTAAGTTTTTTATTAATATTCTTTGTAGGCATATATAAAATGTTCTTAAAAAAGCAATATAATAAGGGATATTTACTCTTAGCATTGATATTTACTTCCTTAAGTTTAGGGATCATCATAAGCGAAACCCCATCTGATGCGTACATTCCCGCATTTTTTCCCAGCGTTTTTATGATATTAGCTTTGTCTATACATAAACTTATGAGTAAAAAGTATTTATTCTACCCAACATTAATATTTGTTGTCGTGATAATAGTTACAAATAGCTACTTACTCATTAAAAATAATTATAATTTAACGCCTGATCGTAAAGGCGTAACCTTCGTAGATAGGATGTCATCGGCAAAAGAAATAGTAAGAATAGCCAACAATAGAGAGTATAATTTGGTCGGTAAAGGCTGGCTAGGCGATTTCAAAAGCTATACAATGAATTATGAGTATCTTGCTTGGTGGTTAGGTAATGCGCCATCAAAAAATAAATCCTCGCTTGTTATTTATATATCGGAGGATAAAGATAAAATCTCAGTCGAAAGTAAAAATAGATAATAAAAAAATGATAACCGCCATAGTGTTAACTAAAAATGAAGAGAAAAATATTCCAGATTGCATAGAAAGGCTTGGTTTTTGTAAGGAGATTATAGTAATTGATGATAATTCAAAAGATAAAACTGTTGAAATTGCTAGAAATGCGGGCGCAATAGTTTTTGGCGAGTCTTTAGATGACGATTTTTCTAAGCAGAGAAATTTTGGTCTTGAAAAGGCCAAAGGAGATTGGGTTCTATTTGTTGACGCAGACGAAAGAATTGGGAAAGATCTTAGCGAAGAAATAATTAGGTCTATTAATTCAGTAAGCAGAAATTACGATGGATATTATCTTAAAAGAAGAGATTTTATGTGGGGTAGGGAATTGAAATTTGGAGAAACGGGAAACATTGGGTTTATAAGGTTGGGAAAAAAGAATAACGGAAAATGGGAAGGCAGAATACATGAAAAATGGATTTTAAATGGAGCAGTAGGAAATCTAAAAAACCCAATTCTTCATTACCCCCATCAGAACATAAAGGAATTTCTGGAAGATATTAACTTTTATACGGATTTAAGAGCGCAAGAATTGTATGGCAAGGGAATTAACGTGGGATGGTTTTCTATAATCTATTATCCTGTTGGAAAATTTTTGTTAAATTATTTTATAAAAATGGGTTTTATGGATGGAGTTGAAGGATTAATGTTTGCAATAATGATGAGCCTTCACTCTTTTTTAGTTAGAGGAAAACTATGGTTATTAAGAAGATAATTACCAACAAATTGTTTATTATCCTCATTATTTTTATATTCTCTTTTTTTTTAAGACTATGGACTCTTAATCAGATGGGTAAAACATGGGACGAACAATTTTATGTTGATCAAGGATATAAATTTATAGAACTCATAAAAAAAGGAGATTTTAATAATCAATATTGGTATAAGGATCCGGATCCCCCGGCTGTTGCAAAATATATATATGGTTTAGCGGCACATGTTGATGTTAATAAGATTTTGAATTGCAGGGAAGAAATTTGCAGTTATGATTTGACAGGAGCAAGATTAATGTCTGCGCTTTTTTCGTCTTTTACATCAGCGCTTGTAGTTGCGATCGGTATTAGGTATATCTCTACAATCGTTGGTGTTGTTTCCGGATTTATATTTTCTACCCTACCTGTTTTTTTGGGATTATCCCAACTTGCGACAATCGAAAGCATTCTTATTTTTTTCTTTACGTCTACAATCTATTCATTTTTAATTTTAATTGAAAAATTTTCCGTTAAGAAAGTTATCCTAACAGGCATTTTGCTGGGTTTATCAATCGGAACAAAATACACAAACTTAATTATTGTTCCCGTTATTTTGGCAATTTACTTATTTAAATATTTGTCTTGCGGAAAAAAGATTAAAATTAGAGAACCTATTTTGTACTTTTTACCCATTTTTTTGATATCTTTGGCAACACTTTTTTTAATATGGCCTACGCCGTGGTTCCATTTAAGTGATCTATGGCAAAAAGAATACTCAATTCGCTTCTCTTCTATAGCCAATCATCCCCCTCCTGAAATATTTTTTGGAAGATTAATGCCCGTACCAATTATTTATTACTTTGTATATTTTTTCATCACAACGCCATTAATCATATTGATTTTATTTTTTGTAGGTTTAAAGAAAATATTCGTTAGCAAGAAGTGGATTCTATATTCAATTGCCCTATGGTTTGCTATCCCTTTTCTACAATCTTTTGTTAACATGAGACAGCACGGATTAAGGTATATTGTAGAGATATACGCCCCTTTGTCTATAATTGCTGCGATCGGTTTTGACTATTTGCTAAGTCACTTTACAAAAAAAACCGCAACCAAACTTTTATTCGGAATCCCAGTAATAATTTACATGTTTATTGTTTTATATAGAATTACGCCTTATTATTTAGATTATTTCAACATTTTAGTTGGGGGAACAAAAGGAGTATATGAGACGAAATCATTTCAAATTGGTTGGTGGGGGCAGGGACTAAGAGAAGCTGGATTGTTTTTAAGCTCCAATGCGCCACCCAATGCAAAGATAGGGCTTGCAATTTCACCAATGCATGTCTTCCCACCTCTTCCCAGACTTAAAGTTAGTAAATTTAAGTTTGGGGAATCGTACGATTACGTAGTAGTAAATTCCTATAATGTTTTAAGGGAGGGGTTTGACGATAGTACAATTAGAAAAATATATAAACCGGTATATTATGTAAAAGCAGATGGGGCTTTCCTTGTTACGATATACAAAAAATAATGGTAAATATAAATCTATTTTCAAACATAATCAATAATTTTAAACTTCTTCAAAATGATTTTATCGGCATTTCCTTTAACTTAACCGGCGCAAGTCTCGTGTTTTTAAATTTTATTTTTGCGATAATTCTATTTACTATTTTCTACTTACTGGGGAATAGAATTAGATCTCTAATTTTTGGAAATATTAAAAAATTGCCTGCAAAACCATTTATAAATATCGCGCTTGGATATATAGTCTTTGGTACGGGAATAGCGTTACTGGGAGTATTTTCCCTTTTGTATCCCTTAGTTCTTTATATCTATATTTTCCTAATAATTGTTTTTTCTTTATCTCCATTCAATAACTTAAAAGAAGGATTTAATGATATATTTTTAGTTTTTTTTAATATAAAAGAACAGTTTAAGAAAAATAAAATTATATTTTTAGCATCGTTTCTTTTTTTATTTATTGCGGCTTTAAGGTTAATTCCTCCGGAAATTGGTGAAGATGCGGTAGGGTACCATACGGATCTACCTAAGCTTTATCTTTATTCGCATTCTTTAATGCTAGAGTCAAAGGAAAGTCTTCACGTCATACCCTATCCGCAATTGGGAGAAATGCCGTATGTAATTTCAGAATTTATCGGGCTAAAAGATTCAACCAGATATATACATTTTATTTTTTACGTCGTGATTGTACTTTTATTATTTGATTTGATATCAAAAAAAGGATATAAGTTTTCTCAATATGCTCCTTTATTGTTTGTAACAGCTCCTGTTGTGATTAGATATTCCTCAAGCGCATATGTCGATTTTCCAATGGTGTTTTGTTTTCTTCTAGCGCTAATTATTATTAGTGGGTACAAAAAGTTATCCTATTCTACGATTTGTCTTGCCGGAATTATTTTTGGAGGAGCACTGTCTACTAAATTATGGCTATTAATCTATACGCCCTTAGCTATCTTATATGTCATATTTAAAAACATACAATTTGGCAAAAAGTACTTGTTTAAATTATCCTTAATTTTTTTATTTTCATCTTTATTGGTGTTGCTGATTTGGAACATCAGAGCATATATTTTAAGCGGTAATCCAATATTTCCTATTTTTTCAAGTTACGGAGAAAGTAAACCTGACCTGGAAAGTTATTTAGGTATAAATTGGTCAATGTTTAGTTTGTCAAATTTGATTGTTTTTAGTCCTTTGTTTTTTTTGGGGACATTTTTTTTAATAATAAACTTTAAAAAGACAATAAACGCGGTAAAAGATTATCGGTTATTTTTATTTTTTATTTTAATATCCTTGGAGCAGATTTTTGTTAAGGTTACTTTGGGAAGACATCTACTGGCCTGGTACACGGTTTCGGTAATGACTTTATCAAGCGCAGTAGGATACGTGTTAGATAAATATAAAATTTACAAATATATTTTTTCAATACTTTACTTGTTATTATTTTTTTACTATTTTGTAAATACCTTACTTATTCTTCCCTATGGATTCGGGTGGGCAGATAAAAATAAATACCTGACACGAGTTCTTTTTAGAGATAACTCAAGCTATTATGATTTTGATCACCTGTTCGATAGGCAGATTAGTGAGAAAGATTATGTCGCTACATATGGGATTTTTGGATATTTTTACGCAAATTTTAGATATATAGACGTAGCGTATATTTTTGATAATAAGCAAGGATCTTTTAATCTTTTAAAAGATAGGGGAGTGTCTAAATTGCTTGTAAAAGGGGGAGACATAAATTGGTTTTGTAAAAGGATGAGGTTGGAAAACTGTACGAACGTAAAACTTTTATCCACATATCCTAAAGATACAATGAAATATAACTTGTATTCCATAGAAAGATAGATGGGTGGCATTAAGACTGCTTTTTTTATATAATTAGTAGCTATGAAGATTACCAATCGGCCTTATTCTATTAAAAAATGTCGTTCTTGTTTCTCTAAGAAACTGATTAATATACTATCTTTAGGAGAACAATACTTATCGGATTTTACTTCAGCCAATAAAAAACCAAAAAAATATCCTCTTGATTTAGTTCTTTGCACAAGTTGCAGTTTATTACAATTAAAAGACACAGCTCCTCAATCTTCATTATATACAGAAAGATACGGGTATAAATCCGGAATAAATTCCACTATGAAAAATGAATTGAGTGAAATAGTTTGCAGGGCTTGCGACAATGTGGATGTTTCAGGTAAAAACTTAACAGTAGTGGATATCGGTGCAAATGATGGAACCTTACTTAGCAATTACAAAAATAATATATTTAGGATTGGAATAGAGCCTATCAAAAAATTTGCTGATGAATGCAAAAAATATTCGGACGTGGTAATAAATGATTTTTTTAATTATAAATCATATTTTAAAAAACTAAAAAATAAAAAAGCCCAGATAATTACCGCAATATCCTGTTTCTATGACATAGATGAACCAAACAAATTCTTATCGGACATAGTAAAAATTTTAGATAAGGATGGAATATTTATAATTCAGCAAAATTATTTGGTGGGAATGCTTAAGTTCAATGCATTTGATAATATAGTACACGAACATCTTGAGTATTACTCCTTGATGTCTTTAGAAAATCTTTTGGAAAAACATAATCTGGAAGTCTTTAATGTAGAGTTAAGTAAAATCAATGGAGGAAGCTTTAGGACATACATATGTCATAAAAATGCAAGATCAATTAATAATTCTGTTGTTAAATTAAGGAAAAGTGAAGTTAGATTAAATTTGAATAAAAAGAAAATATATGAAGATTTTGCAAAAAGAGTCGAGAGCAATAAAAATAGATTATGTAAATTAATTTTAAAATTAGTTAAAAACAATAAAAAGATTTTTGTCTATGGCGCGTCAACTAGAGGTAATACTTTATTGCAGTATTGCGGACTAGACAGCAAATTAATAAAAGCCGCCGTTGAAAGAAACTCAGAAAAGTGGGGCAAAAAGATTGCCTCAGTTGATATACCAATAATTTCCGAAGGGCAGGCAAGGAGAGAGAAGCCTGATTATATGTTGGTATTACCCTGGTTCTTTAAAGAGGAATTTTTAAAGCGAGAAAAAGCGTATCTTGAGGATAAAGGCCATTTTATTTTCCCTTTGCCAAAGATTAGAGTCGTTTAAGTTTAAATCTTAACCTTAAAATTGTAAAAAACGCCTCTTTAATTTCGGATAAATTAAAGTTAGAAGGATTCATATTTTTATATTTAAAAAATATCGGAATTTCTCCAAACGTAAATCCTTCTTTGTAAATATTGTATGCAATTTCCGAAAGAACAATAAAACCTCTGGATGAAATATTTTTGAAATTGATTTTTTCTAATGTTTTTCTTGTATAGCAACGATATCCGTTTGTGTAGTCAGTTATTCTAATTCCCAGCATAAGCCTAATATAAAAGTTAACTATTCTGCTAAAAATCAGCCTTTTTAAGCCAAGGCCAATAATTACAGAGCCTTTTAGATATTTTGAAGCTATAACCACATCATATTCCTGACATTTTTTTATTAATATCGGTAAATATTTAGGATCGTGACACAAGTCGGCATCCATTTCAATAAAAAATTTTGTATTCTTATTTTTTAACCCTTCTTTAAAACCTCTAATAACAGCGGACCCCCTTCCTCCTTTTTGTTTTCTTACAATAAGAGTTACTCTGGGATCTAATCCAAATTTACTTTTTATAAATCTTGCCGTCCCATCGGGTGAATTATCATCAACAACAATAACTCTTACATTAGGCATATATTTCAATATGCCGGTAATAGATTTATTTATACTGGACTTTGTGTTATAACTAGGTATAACTATGCAGACTTTATTTTCCATAATTTTTTGTAATGAGAATACATAAAAGTAAAGATAATCGTTAGGGATATCAAAGAAATGAACTTACCAATTTTATATGATAAGGGATCATATAAAAAGGTTATGTTATTTAGTCCATTGTTAAGATAGATAGACCTTAAGATGTAATCGGCTTTATAGATTTCCGTTTGTTTACCGTTTACATAAGCCTTCCATCCCGGATACCACACTTCGCTTAGTACCAAAAATCCGGGGTTATCCAAGTTTGCTTTTAATTTAATTTCATTTGGTTGGTATTTGATTAATTGTACCGATTTATATGACGATGAATTTCTAATGGGATTATCCGGATACTTTTCTAAAATTACATTTTCCCGGAAATCAAAAGATTTATCATTAATCGTTTCCAGGAATTTATTTTTATCTTTTATAACTAAAGCATTAGGAACAACGTACGCTCTTGGGAAAGTTTCTTTAACTTCATAAACGTTCTTCCCTATTTTTTGTAGATCTTTGTTTGACTCGCTTAAACTTTTTTGCGAAATAATATACTTTGTATTTAATAATCTCAGTATATTTAAATTATTAATATTATTAAAACTAAAGAAACTTTCATATGGGGTATCGAGATGGCCTCCGGATAACCATAAAAAATCTCTGTAGTTGCGTAAATATAAAGCTGCAAAACCAGTTAATGATTGAATGTGATTAAGGCTCAAAATATCAATCATTTTGCCGTCAAAATCAAAAACGCGATAATACCCCTTATCTTTGCTAAGAATTTCCGTGATATTATTATTTTGCACAACGGAGTTGATATTTTTTGTAGTATAGAATTTTGCAGAAAATAACCAAAGATCAGCCATTATTATAAATATAAGTAAATACTTAAGGAAGGATATTTTTAAGACATTTTTTACTTTTAAAAACATGAGAATAGTCGATGATAAAATAATCAATGTAAAAATAATTAAATCTTTCAAAATTAAGTAATCTATTTGCAAAAGGTTATTTCCCAAAGCATATCCTTTGTGTAGGATAAAATTATTTATATTTTGCTTTTGAGCAGAAAATATCATTAAAGAAACAATGCTTAGTATGGTAGTTAGCGATAACAGGACTAGGGATTTTTTTAGGATAATTTTATTTTTTTTAATTAACTTGTTTTCCAAGAATATATTACTTCCAATACCGGCAAGTATAGAAACTGAAAAAGCATATAAATATAGAAATCTTGCAGGAGCGCGGAAAAGGTTAAATCCCGGTATATATTTATAAAACGCCTCATATAAAAATCCAAACCTACCCGTAGAAAACAATAAAGACAGCAAAGCTAAAAAGAAAAAGAAAATTACATATTTATTCTTTTTATAAAAAAGTGAAATTATTGCTAAGATTATTGGTAGTATTCCAACATATCCGCACAATTCCCAAAAATTTCCATTAATACCCCAGTAAGTGTCTTTAACAAGAGGAGAACCAAAAAAATGAGGGAGAAGAAGAGTTATAAATTGATAGGGATGCAGCGAGAAGTCCGATGCAAAGCTATAGCTTAATCCGTTTGACCTAATGGAGAGTTTTGAAAATTCAACAGATGGCAACAATTGAATAGCAGACAAAGAGAGTCCAATTAATATAGGAAAAATTAACAACATTACAAAATTTTTAAAATTTACTTGCTTCTTTCTAATTTTGGGGTCATTGATGAGCCTAAAAGCAAGAAAAAGAAAAGCAGCGAATAATCCGTATAAAGCTATTTGGGGATTGCCTGCTAAAATCATAAGCGCAATAGTAATGCCGGATAGAAAACTATAAATAGTTTTTCTTGTTTTTATTCCCCGTTCGTAAAATAAAAGTAAAAGCGGAAGCCAGACTATGCCATCGAGTATAAATATATGTCCTGGTAGGATTTTCAACAGGGTTGTTCCGTTAAACATCATTACAATTGAAGACAGTAATGAACTAAATTTACTTAAAGATATTTCTCTAGCAAAAAAATAAGTAAATATGCCAATTAAAAATATATCTAGTATAAACATGAATCCGAAAAGCTGCATTGTCGGAAAAATTAGAAACAGCAAATTAAATGGATAAAACATTGCCGATTCGAGATTTCCAACAAAAGGTGTACCTCCAAACGAATAAGGATTCCATAATGGAATATCGCCTAAATTCCTAAAAGTTTCCTGAAATAGATTTTTTGAAGACAAATAAAAATTCATGTCGAGGGAAGGATAAATAATTTGAGTAGGGTGTATAAGAATCTTATAGAAGAATATTAAAGTTATAAGTAATATAAATATGGGGTATTGATGCTTTTTGAGCAATTTGTAAATCTTCATTCGTGATCGATAATATGTTAATATAATAAGAAGTAGTATACCTCATTATGTTTACTGTTGCCATTTTAATAGGAATTTATTCATACCTTATTTTTTCATTGGGTTTGGTCGGATATCTATATAAACAAAATATTATTTTTGTCACACTAATTTATCTACTTTTAATATTCTTATTTCACAAAAAATTATTATTTAAAGTTTCCGGGGGATTTAAATATTTAATTAATTGGAATAGAAAATCTAAATTAGTCTTTGGACTAGTCACTTTGATATTTTTGCAAGCTATAGTTAACCTTGTTGGAGTATTGGGTCCGGAGCTAGGTTTTGATGCCCTTTGGTATCACTTAACTCTACCAAAAATATACCTCCAAAATCATTCAGTCATGCACATTCCGGGCGGACTTTTGTATTATTCCGATATGCCAAAGCTGATAGAAATGATTTATGTCGCAGGACTTTCCTTAGGAAGCGAAATTTTTGCAAAGCTTCTATCATTTTCCTTTGGGATATTAACTCTAATCGCACTTTACAAAGTTTCTCGCAAATTTTTTTCCAGAATTTTTTCTCTCTGCGTCGTTGTTCTTTTTTATTCAAATCTTGTTGTTGGCTGGATGTCTATAACTTCCTATATTGACTTGGCTAGAACATTTTTTGAACTTATGGCATTTTGGGGGTTTTTAGAATGGGTTGAAAGCAAAGATAAAAAGTGGCTCATTGAGGGCTCCATAATGCTTGGCTTGGCAATCTCTACAAAACTTCTCGCATTAGGCTCTCTTTTTATATTCACGGTTCTTCTAATTTTTTTCTTTCGGCGGATCACCAATATACTAACATATTGGTTGTTTGCTTTGCTTGTCCCGTTGCCTTGGTTTATTTTTTCGTTTGTCCATACGGGTAACCCCTTTTATCCTGCTTTTTCTAGTCTTTACAATGTCCCATTTGATCTAAACTTGTTAAATCCGATTAAATTTTTCCATAGTTTATGGATTGTTTTTACGCAAGCTTCAGATCGGATATCGCCTTTTTACTTAATTTTATTGCCGTCTGCTTTTTTCTTTAAGAAAGCGGGCATCAATCTTAAGCTACTAATTCTTTATTCCTGCCTTGGGCTTTTTGTTTGGTATCTAACTCCAAGGACAGGAGGGGGAAGATTTCTCTTGCCATATCTCCCTGCATTTTCGATTCTAGCTGTTTTAGTCATTAACAGGCTAAAGAATATAATTGCGCAGAAAGTACTCATCGCTATAATCATTTTTATTTCGATGTTCTCAATCTTATATAGATTTACTGCAAACATGAAGTATGTACCCGTTTTGTTCGGAAAAGAATCAAGAAGCGATTTTCTGGTAAAGAATTTAAATTTTTCATTTGGTGATTTTTACGATATTGATAATTATTTTAAAAAGAACATAACCGCTCAGGACAATGTATTGTTATACGGTTTCCATAACCTTTATTATGTTAATTTTCCCTTTATAGATTCTTCCTGGGTAAAATCCGGAGACGCTTTTAATTATATCGCCGTGCAGAATACAACTATTCCCAAAAGGTTTTCCAGGTGGAACCTTATTTATTATAACAGTAAAACTAATGTAAAATTATATTCGTTAGACAAAATAAAATGGGTATATTAAAAAAAATATTTATTTTGGTTTTATTACTTTTTCTTTTTGGGGAAGTAATACGTATTGATTTAGGTAATGGCATTGTTCTAAAGCCCATTGATGTTGGCGTGGGATTAATAGTATTTTTATGGTTAGTGTTTAAGCTTAAAAAAAGTGGAGAAATAAAACAAAAAAACATTCTTGTTCCAATTCTTCTTTTCGCCGCGAGCGCATTGTTTTCTTTGATAATTAATTATTTCTCTTTATCTCTAAATCAATTTCTTACATCATTAGCATATCTAATAAGGTGGGTTATTTACGCCGGTATATTTTTTGTTGTAAATGATTTCGATAGAAAGTTCAAGAAAAGGATACCTTTCCTACTAGTTGCTGTTGGCAGTGTGGTTATTGGATTGGGATATATTCAATATTTTTTCTACCCAAGTCTTAAAAAGTTATTTTATCTAGGTTGGGATGAGCATATGTATAGGATGTTTTCCATATTTCTTGATCCAAATTTTGCAGGTGCATTTTTTGTTTTGTTCTTTTTATTTCTTTTTAATTTATTTTTTAAGAAAAAAAATAAATTTATCGGGCTACTGATATTGCTAACTTTGGGCGCTATATTTTTAACATTCTCAAGGAGCGCTTTAATTATGCTTATCGTAAGCTCTAGCTTGTTATTTATATCCATGAACAAAAAAATATTGATAGGATTATTATTAGGAATTATACTTTTGGTATTGATTATATCCTCAAAGTATTTTAATGTTGAAAATATTAATTTATTTAGAGTTGTTTCAACTGAAGCTCGTCTTGAAACAGCAAGAAACGCGATAAAAATAATACAAGATCATTCAATTTTTGGAGTAGGATTCAATGCTTATAGATATGCTCAGAATAGATATGGATTTCGCAGCGAAGCAAACGCCATAAGTCACGCTGATGCTTCATCCGACAACAGCTTCTTATTTGTCATGGCAACTACGGGGATTATAGGTTTTATCTTATATCTGTTTTTGTGGCTTAGGTTGCTTAAAGTTGCTTCTATTTTAGCTATTGCTTCAGTTGTGGGAGTATTTGTAGACAGCATGTTTATTAATAGTTTGTTTTATCCTTTTATTATGCTGTGGATGTGGATCGTAATAGGCCTTACTGAGAGTACTTAACTTTTATGTTTTTTTCAGTTTTATTTCCCGCTTGATCGGTTGCAATAACTTTTATATTATTTTCACCATTCAAAAGCTGCAATTTGTACGAAAAATTATTATTTTCATCAACTATTGCCCAAAAAGAGTTTACAATCACCTTAACTTCCGGGTCGGTTGAGCCCGTGATATTTATAGGATTTTGGTCTTTTGAAAAGGATTGTCCATCGGTAGGACTTTTTAAATTAAGAGATGGGGCAGCGCTTTTGAGAACAACAGTTTCACTTAAAGAAAAATCACTCTGATTATTATTAACTTTTGCCTTTACTTTAATTATATTTTCTCCCGGATTCAAAGTCCCGTTAAACGAAAAATTTTCGTTATTTTCGGTTTGAGTCCTGCCCGTTAAAAGGTCATTAATATAAAGTTCAATGGTTTGGTTTTTGTTGGAACTTCCTGAAATTTTAATAATCGCGCTATTTGTTGCATTTGGCAGGGAATCAAGTACGGGCGCAGAAATAAAAGTATTGTTAGAATTTTCGGATTGCTGAGTCGTTGAGGATTTTGATCCGGATAAAAAAAGGCTGAATTTGACAAGAAAGGGTATTCCAAACTTGATTAGGACAAGTATCACTAAGAGCGTACCTATTGTACTTAAGAGCAAATTTCTTTTGGTTTGTTTTTCTATCCTTCTTGACAATCTCGACCGCTTCATCAATATATTTTATCAGAAAAATCATCTTCTATCCACAACCCCCTCTTTCTGATAAAATTAGAGAGAAATAAACCACCTAGATCAATATGCAAAAAGAAGCAAAAGTGAAATCAATCATTCTTTTCAATCAACAAAAAATCCGCCGTCATTGGGATGACGAGAAAGAACTGTGGTATTTCTCTGTTGTTGATGTTATTGCGGTTCTTACAGGTAGCGTTGACCCCTTTGCATATTGGAGAAAGTTAAAAGAAAGGCTTAAAAATGAGGGTGGAAAAGAAACCGTGACAAAATGTCACGCTTTGAAAATGCTGGCCGCTGACGGTAAAATGCGCCTTACCGATACCGCAGACACTCAGACGATGCTTCGTCTTATCCAATCTATTCCCTCACCAAATGCGGAGCCACTTAAATTATGGTTAGCGCAAGTTGGTTACGAGCGTTTGGAAGAAACAGCTGATCCTGAATTAGCGATCAATCGTGCTCTTAAAACTTATCTGAAGAAAGGCTACACTCCCGAATGGGTGAACCAGAGACTAAAAAGCATTGAAATTAGAAAAGCATTAACCAATGAGTGGGAGAAAAGAGGAGTAAAGGAAGGGCTTGAATTTGCCATTTTAACCGATGAAATAACGCAGGCATGGGCAGGTTTAACAACCAAGCAATATAAAAATCTTAAGGGTTTGAAAAAAGAAAACAAAGAAGAAAAAATAATCTAAGTGAGATTTTAAAATTAGCAAAACAAAAAGAAATAAATAACCAGGACGTCAGAGATCTTTTACAAGTTTCTCAAAGCACAGCAACGGATTACTTAACAGAATTATCTAAATCTGGTAGACTGAAGTCAGAAGGAAAAGCCAAAGCAAAAGTTTATAAAAGTTAAGTTATGACGTTGTACTATGCTACAACGCTACAATACTACTATGGTAACACTTAATTTAGAGAAAGATAAAAAGTTATTAGTTGCGAATCTTCGCAAATTAAAATCTTCGAAAGATTTATCTTTATTTATTGACGACTTATTAACCGAAGAAGAAATTCTTGATTTAGCCCAGAGAATTAAAATTGCAAAATTAATTCTTGACGGCAAGACTTATGATGAAATTGCAGTAAAAGTTGGAACATCTACATCCACCGTTTCTAAAATTGGACAAATAATTAAATACGGCAAGGGTGGACTACAAAAAGTTTTTGGAAAAGAAAAAGGACAGAGCTAATTTTACCTCGTTAACAACGATCGCCTCTCCTATCAATGACCATTAATTTCTGATAAAATTGATCTAGAAATGAACATAATATATGCTTAGAGATATTTATCTTAAAAAAACTTACAGCTCTGAAAACGATAATCTACTTGCAGATTTCTATATCCCAGTTTTAAAAGAGTCAATTCACTATAAAAGAATTACGGGATTTTTTTCCTCAACATCATTACTATTAGCTTCTCGGGGTATTGCTCATTTTTTTTCTAACGGCGGTAGTTACGATTTAATCTCAGGCGTTTTAGTTGAGAACAAGGACTATGAAGCAATTGTTAAGGGATTAAAAAGTATAGACGATATTATTAATAATGTAGATTTTAACCTGAATACATTGAAAGATGAGCTAGAAAAGGATCATTTAAGGATATTATCATGGTTGATAAGTACTAAAAGATTGAGGATAAAAATAGCAGTTTTACCTGAAGCTGCTGCTGGTCTGTTCCATGAAAAAGTTGGTATATTTGAAGATAAAAATGGAAATAAAATTTCATTCAGTGGCTCTATTAATGAAAGCGGTGCTGGTTGGTCAGGTAATATCGAAGAATTCAAAGTTTTTCGGGGATGGGTTGATGAAGAAGTGGGATATCTTGAACGAGATTTAATCAAATTTTCAGATTATTGGAACAGCAGAATAAACACCTTTTCTGTAATTGATTTACCGGAAGCATTAGAAAAGAAAATTCTTAAAATTAGACCAGAATCTGAAGAAGTAGCTAAAGAATTAGTGCAGAAAATTAATGATGAGCAAAGCACAAGGAAAAGAGAACTTCACGATTTTCAAAAGAAGGCGATTGCTAAATGGGAAAGCAATAATTATAAAGGTATCTTCGAAATGGCTACGGGAACAGGGAAAACTTTTACCTCTCTCGGAGCAGTAAAATCAGTTTATTCTAATAAAAAAGAATTTTGTGTAATTATTGTTGTTCCATATAAGCATTTAGTAACACAGTGGCTTAAGGATATTAAGCAAGAACTGACGGATTCAGTGATTATTGAAGTTCATGGAGATGCTCGTGGCTGGAAAGAGAAATTACCAAAGTTTTTGCAAGATTATAGTGATGGATTTATAGATAAGTTAGTAATAATTGCAGTGTATGATAGCTTATCATCTAAGGATTTTCTTAGAAAGTTAAATAGTAATTTTAATAATAAGAGAACTTATATTCTAGTTGCAGATGAGGTTCATAATTTTGGTGCTCCTAAGTATAGTCATGGAATGATAGATAGTATTAGAATGCGATTAGGTTTAAGCGCTACCCCTACGAGATGGTTTGATGAGAAAGGAACACAAAAAATTGTTGACTATTTTGATAAAACGGTTTTTGAATATGACTTAAAGATGGCTATTGCTAATAATTATTTGACACCCTATGAATATTTCCCCATTACAGTTCAAATGGATTTGGATGAATTTGAGGAATACTCAGAGCTATCTAAGAAAATTATTAGGAATATGCGTATTTCAAGAAATCAAACTGAAGAAAATGTATATTTAAAGTTATTAACTATAAAGAGAAGTAAAATTCTTAAAAATAATAAAACCAAGATAGTCGCATTTGAAGGAATAATATCAGATTTAAAAACTCAGGGGAAAATAGATCACTTACTTGTTTATTGTGATTCTGATGAACAGATGCTAAAGGCACAGAAAATTATTAATGATTTTGGGATAATTAATCATAGATTCACCGAGCGAGAATCAATGAATGAGCGCGAACAAATCCTTGAAGCATTTGATAATGGCATATATGAATGTCTAGTCGCCATGAAATGCTTGGACGAAGGAGTAAATGTACCATCTACAAAAACAGCTATAATTTTAGCTAGTTCTTCTAATCCCCGTGAATATGTACAGAGAAGAGGAAGAGTGCTACGAAAATACCCTGGGAAAGACAAAGCTACAATCTATGATTTTATTGTAGTTCCTCCGGAAAAAGTTGAAGATGAATTCTTTTTTAATGTAGAACAAAAAATATTGAAGAAGGAATTAAATCGTGTGCAGGAGTTTTTGGAAACAGCATCCAACAAAAACTTCATTTTTAAAAAACTTAGTGATACAATGTTGAAGTATAATGTCTATTTAGACTAACACAAAGATATGGCACAAATTAATACAATGATTACCAGTGAAATAGATGGACTTGACAATACTTCTAGGAAAATGAAGGATTTCTTGAAGTGGGTATTAGATTTTGAAAGAGAAAATATAGATAAAGAGATGTACGCCTATAGAGATAATATAGAAAAGAAATTAATTGAATTACTCGGTGTAGAAACCGAAGAAAAATCACAGGAGGAAAAAAATGTTGTTCATAAATAGAATCAACATCACAAATTTCAGACAATATAGAAATGTTAGCTTAACCTTTGATTCTTCAAAAGGAGTCTTCTTATTTATTGGTAAGAATGGAATGGGTAAGTCAAATTTTCTTAATGCTATATGTTGGTGCCTTTATAATAAACAACCTTTTAAATTTCATGATAAAGCAAAAAAACTTCTCAATGAAGAGACAGCCAGAGAAAAGACTCAATACGAAGAGGTTAAAGTTTCAATTGAAGTAAATATAGACAATAAATTATTTTTATTTCAGAGAACTCAAAGAGAAACCCAAATGTCAAAATTTATAGTTATGAGTAAGCAAGGAGAAGATTGGATTGAATTTCCTAACCCAACAGTTATTGTTAATAATTTCCTGCCTGAATCCGTTAGTCAATTCTTTTTATTTGATGGAGAAGCTGTGCAGAATCTTTATAAAGGTTCGTATTCGGACAATTTGAGAGATGGAGTTTGGAAAGTTTCGGATGTTACATTATTAGATCGAGCATCTAAGGATCTCTCAGGCACAAAAGATCAACTCCGAAAATTCGTTAGTAAAGATGAGCCCGATACAGAACTCTTAGAATCTGAATTAAGTGAATTTGAAAAAAATAGAAAAGAAAAAGAAAAATTATTGGGAACACTACAAAAAGAAATTGGAGAATCAAAAGGACAAAGCGAAGAATTTAACGAAGAATTAAAAAGATTCTCAGCTTTTAAGCATCTACAAGAACAGAGAGATTTGCTTAAGCGTGAACTTGAGGATGCCAATAGAAGATCGGAAACATATCAAAGACAAATTAATGACAAGTTAATCAATATAGGACCTTTTTGGTATATAAAAAATAATTTAGTTCAATTGGCGCAAAAATTGAACGAAGTGAGTAAAAGTGGTGAACTACCCCCAAAAATTAAGAGTACGTTCGTTCAAGAAATTATTGATAGTAAAAAATGTATTTGCGGTACGATTGTGCTGGATGGAAGTAAAGAATCGAAATGTCTTCACAAGCTTTTGGCTGATGTTGAGCCTCTAGATAATAGAAGTTATCTGATCGAAGATAAGATTGAAATAAATTCAATAATTAAAGACTTGCAAATTGGTTTTCAGACAGAATTTAAAGAAATTAGAGAGAGACTTGCTAAAGAACGTAAGAGAGTTGAGGAAATACAAATTCAATTAAATGAAATAAGTGAAAAATTAGTTAAGGTTCCCGGCCATGTTGGAGATATTGAATCAACCATTCGTAGATTAGATGATCAAATCGAATTGGGAACTCAGGAAATTGGGGCAACTAATAGTCTTATAAAACAATTAGATGAAAAAATCATTGAGTATAAAAGTAGATTAGAGAAATTAAATAAGGAAAGTGGTAAGAGAAAAACTGAAATGAAATATCTTGATTTTTTGGAAGAAGCTAAGGACAAAGTAGATTATATAAGAGAAAAATTAATTATTCAAGTTGGAAAAAGTGTTTCAAGTTATACAAACGAATATTTTAAAGAACTTATTTGGAAAAAAGATGAATTTCAGAAAGTTAGTTTTACAGAAGATTTTAAAGTAGAAATTTTTAAAAAAGGTGAAAATTTAAATAGTTTAGAAATTCTCTCTACTGGTGAGATGAAAGTCTTAAGTTTCGCTACTATTAAAGCATTAGCTAAGTTGAGTGGGTTTAATAATGTCCCAGTATTTATTGATGGGCCACTTGAAAACTTAGATAAAGAAGTAAGAACTAATTTTTTAGAAAAACTGCCCGACTTTATGGAGGACAAACAAGTTTTTATCTTTTCTTTGGACTCTGATTTAATTGAAGATTTTGGTAAAAAACACGCCCAGGATGGTAATTTCTACCGCTTGACAAGAAATGGAGTATCATTATCTACGACAATAGTACCGTATGTATAAACTATGAAAAGTATTGACGATAAATACCCACAATTTATAAGTATGGACGAGGAGAAGAAGAGGAAGTATCTAGAGCCACTTACTACCTTACCTGGTTCTCTTTTTTACAACAGGGAATTCGGAGAGGTTTACATGACAGCAGTTGCATTGGGATTAAAAAATAATTTTAAAGAACAATCTAAAAAAACTAAAGAGGTAAGAACATATCACTTGCTAAAGGACGAGTATAAACTACTTCTTAGAATTATAGTTTTAATAGGATCAAAATATGACTATGATCTTCTACAAGACGGCCAAAAAACTCTAAAGATGGTTGAGGAATACGCCAATGGTGGCATAGTTTTGCTTCATGACAAAATAATGAAAAGCGGTCTTAATTTTTCTATCGAAGATGAAATTTGGGAAGAACTTAAAGCGATTTCTAAAAAATAAATATTAGCTTTTTGGTTTACAAATTAGTAAATATTCATGAAGATCCTTGTTCCCCTTACCATTTACTGAAAATCTTGATCCCTGAGCGGAGTGAGAATATCCATTTTTTGTTTCAATAGTTTCATAATATTCTTTAGCAATTTCTATTAGTCTTTCAACAGGTCTTAAAATACTGTTATCTGAATAGCTGATAGCTAAAGTAGCATTGGACTTACTTGATATAGCACCAAATAATTCTCTAAACGCATCTTCTACGCTTCCAGAATTGCTAAATTTAGACTGATGACGATCATCTCTATATCTGCCTTTAACAAGTTTATAATTTGAGTGATCCTTAGTTATGGTTGGATAATCATATTTAACTAATGTTTCAGGAATGTGGTAAAACCTACTATACTGAGCACTAGTATAAGGTGGGTCTATATAAATTAGGTCTACTTTGTTTAGTTTTTTGTTCCTGTGTAATTTATCAATTAAAATTTGATAATCACAATTGTATACTTCATTTTTCCATTTATTTTGGGTAAACAGTTTTGTAAATTCAGCTAATTTAAAGAGAAATTCCGATAACACAGATATTTTCCTTTGTTCTACGATTAACCTAGATGCATAATTCGAGTGATGATTAAGATATTCAGCAAAGTGACCACTACTATTTACCGCTTTGCTAATTGAGTACATTAAGCAACTCAGATATACAGCTTTTTTGTGTTCATCTTTCACTTGATCTATGGCAAACCGAATACTATCAATTTCTAAGCACTGTCTTAATCCAAAAAAAGTATTTGGATAATATGTTGAAAAAAGTATATAGGGAAATTTTGTTCTCAATTCTCTTCTTTTCTGTATGGAGATTTCCCGTGAGTAAGAATTTAGTTTAAACTTGTCGCGAGACACGGGTTCTCCATATTTTGGTACCTCCAAACAAAATTGTTTGTAATCTTTAATGTTATCTGAGATGAGTAGTTTTTGCTCTGCTTGAACTGCTGCTCCAAAGATCTCGGTCAATCGCGATAAATTTTTCTTATAGAATTTAGCTAAGTCTTTATCGAAGTCATCTTCTGTAATTATGCCATTAAACTGAAGTAAAGCACTGGATATGACAGAGGAGTATTTTTGTATATCATTCGCTATAACTTTTACTTTTGGCTTTAGTGCATAGCCCACAGAAGATGTGCCAGCAAAAAGATCAAGGAAGGTATCGCCATCCTTCAACTCTTCATTAAAAGACGTCATAAGCCAATTAAGGAGTCGTCGTTTGTTACCCATATATTTGAGAATTTGCATTTGAGGAGCTTTATGGTTATTGAATATATTTTTGAAAGGTTCTTGGTCAGTCCAAGAAAAACTTGGGAAGGTTGAAATTTGAGACATCTATTTAATAGTACCATAATGTTTTAACAAGCGGAACAAGAATTATGTTGGTTGGTTTATTTCGCCTATCTTACAATTCAAGTTTTTGTTAAAATAGTTAAGCTATTTCGATCAAATTGGCTGAATTTTAAAAAAATTTCTTTGATCCTGTTTTAAATAAATCTATGAAAGGAGAATTAGATGCCTAAACAATTGATTCTATTAACGGGCGTACCAGCCACAGGTAAAACAACTGTTGGAAATTACCTTAAGGATAATCATGCATTTCACCATGTAGACTTTGAGGATGGAATATCGCTTAAACAGTTTGCTGCTAATCCTGAGCTATTTTTAAGCGGCCTTAATCAAGAAAAAATAATTATTTCCTGGGGGTTTGTTCCAGAAGCAGGACAGATATCAATGGTAAATTATATTTTGAGCAAAGATTTTAAACTTTTCTGGTTTGAGGGAGATCATATAGCAACGCTAAGAAAATATATCGAAAGAGGTAGGGGCACGAACTTGGATGCATATTATTATCAAATGTTCAGAATCCTGTCTTCAAAAGTGGTTGACCAAATTTCTCCCAAAATAATTAATACATTCAATGATGCGGGTGAATATAAAGAGCTGACGCAAATAATCAGAGAGATGGGCATTAGCTAGAATAAATAATTATATGTCTCAATATTGCAGTCCAGATAAAAGCAGGGACTTATATTACAATAAGATTGTATGAATAAATTGTTTTTTGATATTGAGACTTTTCTTTTAAATTGATGTACAATTCTAGTCTATGGATAATCCGATAATGGCATTTGAAAAAATAAAAAAGATAAACGAATACCAATCTGAGTATTGGTCAGCCCGAGAACTTGCAAAGACTTTGGAATATTCAGAGTATAGACATTTTTTACCAGTTATTGAAAGAGCTAAAGAAGCATGCGCTAAGAGTGGACAACCCATAAAAGATCATTTCGAGGATGTCCTCGATATGATCGAACTAGGTAAAACTGCTACACGCCAAGTTCAAGACATATCTCTTTCTCGTTATGCATGTTATTTAATCATGCAAAACGCCGATCCTTCGAAAGAAATTGTTGCTCTTGGTCAGACATATTTTGCTATTCAAACGCGTAGACAAGAACGTCAAGACGAACTCATTGAGGATCATAAGCGAGTTGTCCTGCGCGGAGAGGTTACCGCTCATAATAAACACTTGGCAGAAACAGCGAGCAAAGCAGGAGTGCAAAACTTCGGGGTTTTTACTAATTATGGGTATATGGGTTTATATGGAGGTTTAGATACACAGCAAATTCATAGAAAAAAACACTTAAAGCAAAGTCAGAAAATTTTAGATCATATGGGTAGTGAAGAACTTGCTGCAAATCTTTTCCGTGCTACGCAAGCTGATGCTAAGCTGCGGCGCGAAAACATACAGGGTGAGGCAAAAGCCAATCAAGCACATTTCGAAGTGGGCAAAAAGGTTCGGCAAACAATTCGAGAGCTTGGTGGTACTATGCCGGAAAATTTATCAGTACCGGACAGTATTAATAAAGCAAAGGGAAGACTAAAAAAAGCCCCAGATACTTCTCGCCTAGAGAGAGCTAATCTTCCCGATTTATTAAAAGATAAAAATTAGTTTTAGGATTTAATCATAATAACTTCTATGAATAAATTATTTTTTGATATTGAAGCAGTAATCAGTTATGTATAAATTGAGTCCGTCGGATTTTGTCCCTCGATTTAGCTCGGGACGGCGTCTGAATGTATGATATAAATATGTATAAACTTTCTCCTTCAGACTTCGCCTACCTTTGGGTTGACTGTAAACATTGTTATTACCAAAAAGTAAAATTTGGTATTACATATTCGAGTCCATTTCCTGCGATGTTTGGGAGGATCAATAAATTACTTCAGACCTCAATCATGGGAATGAATCTTCAAGATATTCATCCAGATCTTCCCAGCGGAATTATAACAGTCCAGGAAGGATTTATGAAATCCAAACAAATTCCGGGGACAAATACTTATTTAAGCGGAAGGTTTGATATTCTGACAAAATTAGATGATGGTACATACGCAATTATTGATTTTAAAATTACTACTCCTGATGAAGAGAAAATTCTAAAAAAATATTCTAGTCAACTACACGCTTATAAATTTGCATTGGAAAATCCACTGGAAGGAGAACCGATTAAAATTTCAAAAATGGGAGCAGTGAGCATTAGTCCTGATGAGATGAAACTGGTTAATGGAAAAGTAGTTTTTACGGCTACACCTACTTGGCATCCAATTGTTGAAAACATGGATAATTTCTTTAAGCTTATTCAGGATATTTCGGCGGTATTAAGCGGGCCATTGCCTCCCACGACTGTAACTTGTAACTTATGTATTTATAGAAAATCTTATGAACCTCAAGCTAAAGTCGTAGACGACATACCATTTTAAGATATAAAGATAATGTATTTTATAATTTGTTACCCATGAGCCGATAGGTAGAATCGGACTACCATCGACGGTTTACGAAACCGCTGTTCTACCATTGAACTATATCGGCCAATGCCCATATTGTAGGAAATTTTGAAGCAGAAGGCAATAGAAGTATTTATTCAAAACCCATTTTCTTACCCCATGAGGCCGGATCTTTTGCCCATTGCAGGATGATGCTTTTATCTTTGGGATTAATGTATCCTTCCTTTTCTGCAACTTTAACAACTGTTGAGAAGTCTGTAAGCGTAATAAGCTTTATTTGATTTAACTTGAAATTCTCTTTGGCTTTTTTCATCCCATAGGTTATAATGGAAAAAATATGAGACGAAATTGCTCCCTGCGCCCTAATAGCTCGTACAGTTTCTGCCGAGCTTTCGCCTGTTGAGATAAGATCTTCAATAACAGCAACTTTTTGTTCTTTTTTGATTTTTCCTTCGATCTGATTTCCTTTTCCATGATCTTTTGCCTTTCCGCGTACATAGATCATGGGTAATTCAAGTTTGTCAGCTATCCAGGCGGCATGAGGGATGCCGGCTGTTGCCGTTCCCGCGATTACATCAAACAGCCCCTCCAGTCTAATTGCCTGGATATAAAAATTTCTTATTTGCGTTCTTTCTTTTGGGTAACTCATGAGAAGCCGACAGTCAGTGTAAACCGGACTAAGAATTCCGGATGAATATCTAAACGGTTTCTTTACTCTGAGGGAAATTGCTTTAATATCTAATAAAATTCTTGCTACTTTTTCCGAATAATCATTCATATCTATATTTATTGATCTCTTTTCTTAATCTCAAAGCTTCTTCTCTTGGGTTTTCTGAAAAGATTATCCCACGGGAGGAACTGATTATCAAACAGGATTTATTTTTAGTAAAGCCTGCTTTAAGCGTTTTTTCTAAATCTCCGCCTTGCGCGCCAATTCCGGGAACTAAAAAATATCTATTCTCAAATATTTTTCTTAATATTTTTAATTCTTTCGGGTACGTTGCGGGAGCAATAATTCCAAAATTTTCTTCCTTCCACGTAGCAACCTTTTCTGCCATAACTTGGAATAGCGGTTTTCCGTTAACATTGATGTCCTGAAAATCCGAAGCAGACGGATTAGACGATCGTAGGTAAAGAAATGAATATCTATCTTTGTATTTTAAAAACGGGTCAACGCCGTCTTTGCCTGTAAAAATATTAAGAGTTACAGCATCAGCGTTCCAATAATCAAAAACGGACTTAGCGTATAATTGCGCAGTGTGTCCCACAGAACCTCTTTTTGCGTCAAGAATTATAGGAATGTCTTTGGGAATATATTCTAGAGTTTTTTTTAAAGATTTTAATCCTTCTATTCCATACGCTTCATAAAAAGCGATATCGGGTTTGTACGCGCAAACCAAATCATAAGTTTCATCGACAATTTTTTTATTAAATTCAAATATGGGATCACTACTTTTAAAAAGATCTTTAGAAAATTTATCTAAATCCGGGTCAAGTCCTACACACATAAGGGAATCATTTTTCTTTATAAGATTATTTAATTTTTGTTGAAATTTCATAGGCGAGATAGGGATTCCACATTGCTCCGGTTGCGGATTGAACAAGATCGGCACCGGCTTTTCGATATTCCAGATAATCATCAACTGTCATAACTCCACCTATTCCTACAATTTCAAAATTGTATTTCTTTGCTTTTCTGATTGAGTTTAGCTTTCTAGTCATTTCAAGTCCGGCCCATTTAATAGCATGGCCGCATACGCCGCTTCTAAGTCTCTGAGGCCCGGGAAGAGCTTGGTTGCCCTTTTTATCTACTACTTCAACTTGCAATGTGTTAATGGCGGCGATTGCATTAGCGTACTTATTAGCAATTTCGGATATCTTTTTTATGTCTTTATTGTTTTTATAATATCCAACTTTTAAGATCAGGGGAGTGCTGCCTATAGATTTTCTTATCGCTTTGCACACTTTTTCTGTTACCTCAAGATTATAACAAACTAAACCCTCATTTCCTATGTTAGGGCAGGAAAGATTGGCTTCCAGGGCTTTGACTCCAGTTTTGTAGGAAAGTAAAGCCGCTTTTGCGAAGTCCTCTATAAATTCATCTTGTGTTTGATTTTTTTTGACTGTGCCCATAAAGCTTACGACAAGCAGATCTCCCTTTTTTTCATAAGATAAGGCTTTCTTAATGTCTTTTTTCCAAAACTCAGGATTTTTTGAGGGAACGCCAAAAGAATTAGTTATTGTTATCTTACTTAGGGTTTTATTATTATTAGTCTTGATTGTAAGACGGGGCGTTTGAGCAGGAAAAAGTTTGTCGGGGGAGTCAACATATACTACGTTTGGGTAGGGATGACAGGGAAATTCATCTGCCCTTACGGTTTTATATGTTGAAACGGAAAATCCAAATTCAAACGCCGATTTGATAAATTTGCTATTCAAGAGAGGACCTGCCGGTATCCCAAAAGGAGTATTAACCGGAAAGCCTAAAAACTTATATTTGGGTAAAGCTTTATTATGGGAGGGTTTTTTTAAATTTTTAAGAAGGATGGGGCCTTTTTTATAATTTTCTTCGTAGGATTTATATATATCATAAATTAATGCATTCATAAACTAATGAATATTTCTTTGTCTATGCTTAGAAGCAATCTGCATTTGTAGCACCGCTTGAATAAGTTGCGCCTCCGCAATCCTTGCATCTCTGTCTGTTAGTTTTTCTCTCATTAATTTTTCTGCTCTTTCTTGAGCTTCTTTTTGTTCGGCCACCTGTATATCTTCTGCTTTTATGGCATAGTTTGCCAGTATACTTATGTGGTTGTTATTTATCTCTAAGAAACCATCCGTAATAGCAAGATACTCTCTTTTATTTCCCTTTTTAACTATCAATTCTCCCGGCTTGATTTGTGTTAGTAAACCGACATGGTTTGGCAAAATAGTAATTTGTCCATTAGCAGTGGGTATTACCGCTTCATCAATTTCGTCTTTAAAGACAATTTTTTCCGGTGTGATAATCTCAAGGAGAAGATTCATTTTATTTGTCCTTTTTTACTACCTCGTCTATGTTTCCTGTCATATAAAAATCTCTTTCGGGAATTTTATCATGTTTTCCTTCAAGAATCTCTTTAAATCCTTTTACCGTGTCTGAAGTTTTTACATATTTGCCCGGAGATCCCGTAAATACCTCCGCAACAAACATTGGTTGGCTGAGGAACTTTTGAATTTTGCGCGCTCTGGAAACAGTCAGCTTGTCTTCGTCGGACAATTCATCTATTCCTAAGATTGCGATAATGTCCTGCAAATCTTTATATCTTTGCAATACCTTCTGTACTCCTCTGGCGACTGAATAATGCTCTTCTCCCACAATATTAGGGTCAAGAATTCTTGACGTTGACGCCAAAGGATCAACTGCCGGATATATGCCCTGTTCCGCAATTGACCTTTCAAGATTTATTGTTGCGTCCAAATGAGCAAATATGGTGACCGGAGCAGGGTCGGTATAGTCATCTGCAGGTACGTATACAGCTTGTACAGAAGTAATTGACCCATTTTTAGTCGAAGTGATTCTTTCTTGAAGCTCTCCCATTTCGGAAGAAAGAGTTGGCTGATATCCGACAGCCGATGGCATTCTTCCTAAAAGCGCAGATACTTCGGATCCTGCCTGAGCAAAACGGAATACATTATCTATAAACAAAAGCACGTCTTCATGCTTTTTATCTCTAAAATATTCGGCCATAGTTAAAGCGGTTAACGCAACCCTCATTCTATTTGCCGGCGGTTCATTCATTTGTCCAAAAACCATTACTGTTTTGTCCAGTACTTTTGCCTCTTTCATTTCAAGCCATAAGTCGTTTCCCTCTCTGGTTCTTTCTCCGACTCCCGCAAATACAGAGTGTCCTTTGTGCTCCATAGCAATATTTCGAATAAGTTCCTTTACGATTACTGTTTTTCCGACACCTGCTCCCCCAAAAATTGCAGTTTTACCTCCCTTTGTAAAAGGAGCAATTAAATCAATAACTTTAATTCCTGTTTCAAGCAGCTGCGGCTTTGTTTCTTGCTCTGCTAGGGAAGGAGCTTGTCTGTGTATTGGTTCAAACGTCAAAGCTTTATCATTTTGGTTAAAAGATTTTCCGTCTACAGTTTGGCCCAAAACATTGAATATTCTACCAAGAGTTGGGATCCCAACGGGTACCTTTATAGGAGCAAATGTTCTTTTTACCGCCATTCCCCTCCAAAGGCCTTCGGTTGGCCCCAGCGCCAATGTTTTTACCTCATTGTCACCGATTAAGAAAGCTACCTCCAGAATTAATTTTTTGTTATTTTTTAGCTCAATTTCCAACGCTTCGTGGACAAGAGGCGGATTGTTTTCAAAACGAACATCAACTACGGGTCCGATAACTCTGATAACAATGCCTTCTTTTTTGCTTAGTTTATTCATATGCTGATGTAAAGGCAGAACTTCCTATGTCCAATATCTCGTTCGTAATTTTTTCTTGCCTTTTTTTGTTATATTCAAGCTTTAAGTCTTTAATCATATCGGCCGCGTTATCTGTGGCGTTTTGCATGGCTACCATTCTGGCTGCCTGTTCTGCGGCATAGCTCTCAACCAATAACTGGTATAAGGACATTTCAAGATAATGAAGAAGTAGGGAAGGCAAAATTTCTGAAGCATCCGGTTCAAAAAGCGTTATCGAGTTAACAGGTTTAATATTTTCTTGAGGAAGATCAATAGGTAATAGCTGTGTTACCTTTGGAGACTGCGAGAATACGCTTGAAAAATTCGTCGAAATAATTTTTACACCGGAGACTTTTTTTTGCAAGAAGTATTCATCAATAATCTTTGCGATTGGATAAACAAGGTCAAATGATGGAAAAGTTGCGAATTTGAAAGAGGCAACAATCTCCCTTTTTGAATTAGCAACTACCTTCTCTATTTTTTTACCAACAGTTAGATATATAATATTCTCACTCGGGTTGTCTTGGCGCAAAAATTCGCGTATGAGATTTGTGACAAGGCTACCGCATAATCCTTTGTCCGGAGCAAATACTACAATAAGTGTCTTGTTAACATTTTTAGGTTTTTTCATATATTCATGAAGCTGATCCTCATCCAATCTGGTGACTATATTTTGTGAAAGCTCCACCAGTTTTTGAGCGTATGGCTTAGTGGCGATGTATGTATTCTGGCCTTTTTTAAGCTTGGAAGCCGCAATCATCTGCATTGCACGAGTTGTCTTTGAAACGTTTTGCGCAGCCTGGATCCGTCTTTTTACCAATAAAATATTTGCCATATTTAAGCGGAAAATCCTTTCTTAAATTCCCGGGTTGCCTGTTCTATTTGTTTTAAAGTTTCCTCTGTTGGTTTCTGTGAACTTCCTAATGCATCTATGATTTTTGGGTATTTTCTTTTGATATAAGTGTGATATTCTTTTTCAAATTTTTGTATATTATCAACTGGGATGTCATCCGTATATCCGCTTGTAACAGACAAAAGACTCAATACCTCAAATGCTTCCGGTAAGGGTTGGTATTGGGGTTGTTTAAGAATTTCTATAGTTCTTTTACCTCTTTCAAGCTGGGAGAGAGTTTCCTGATCAAGTTCACTTCCGAATTGAGCAAAAGCGGCAAGGGCGTTGTATTGGGCGAGCTCTAGTCTCATTTTTCCGGCTACCGATTTGATTGTTGGGGTTTGTGCCGCTCCCCCAACTCTTGATACAGACTGCCCGGGGTTAATTGCCGGTCTTATTCCGCTATTAAAAAGATCGGTTTGCAGATAAATTTGTCCATCGGTAATTGATATGACGTTGGTTGGAATATAGGCTGATATGTCATTTGCCTGCGTTTCAATTATAGGCAGAGCCGTTATCGAGCCCCCGCCATTTTCTTTATTTAGCTTAACAGATCTTTCAAGAAGTCTGCTGTGAAGATAAAAAATGTCTCCGGGATATGCTTCTCTTCCCGAAGGACGTCTTAACACCAAAGATATTTGTCTGTATGCCCATGCATGTTTCGTAAGGTCATCGTAGATTATCAACACGTCCTGGCCTTTTTCCATAAAATATTCGGCTATAGCGCATCCCGCATAAGGAGCGAGATATTGCAAGGCTGCCGGGTCAGAAGCGCTCGCGGCAACCACAACGCAGTAATCTATTGCTCCCTCAGATTTTAATTTATCTATGATTTGCGCAACCGTACTTTGTTTTTGTCCTATTGCAACATATACGCAAATTACGGGTTTTTGATTTTTACCCAAAGATTTCTGATTAATTATAGTATCTATTGCGATGGCTGTTTTCCCTGTTTGCCTATCGCCTATAATTAATTCTCGTTGTCCGCGACCTATTGGAATCATTGAATCTATAGCCTTAATTCCTGTTTTAAGAGGGGTATTGACGGGTTCTCTCTCAACTACGCCTGCCGCAATACGCTCAAGAGGCATGCTTTTACCTTTTTTGATTTTTGGTTTTCCATCAAGAGCCTCACCCAAGGGATTAATTATTCTTCCAAGAATGTCTTCGGAAACTTCTATGCTTAAATTTTCTTTTTCTGTTTTTACGATATCTCCTTCTTTGATGTCATTGCCACTTCCTAAAACTATTATTGACACACTATCTTCATCAAGATTTAATACCATACCGGATTTGCCATTTTCAAACGATACTTTTTCTCCCATAAATGATTTGGATAATCCGGAAGCAATAACAACTCCATCAGTATTCTTTTCCACTTTTCCGATATTTTGAGTTTTTGGATCAGCACCAAAACTCATAAGACTTTTTTCTAATTCGTTAATTATTTTTTCACTGTCAATCATAATTTTGTTTTATGTGGGATATAATATTATCCAAAGTATTTTTCAAATCAAACTCATAAACCGTATCGTTGTCAATAATTTTTATTCCAACCATTAATGAAGGATCCTTCTTATATACTATCATCTTATTCGGAAAAAGTTTTTCAAAAGTTTTTTTATCGCTTCCTAAAAAAGGCAGAGTGATTATTATGTTTTTTTTACTTTCATAACTCTTTAACTGCCTAAGATATTGTTTAAGATCGGATCTACTTAGCAAAGCGGCAATTCTATTGACACTTGATTTATCTATTGTATTATTTTTATAACTTTGCGATACAAGAATTTTAATTTTTTTCTTATTCATTTTTTTTCACTTAACATTTTTTAAAGCTTTTTTTAGTATTTCTTTTTGATCGTTTTCTGAAAACAACTGTTCGAGAGACTTTTTTAGAAATTCTATAGATAGTTTACTGATATTTAAAGTCAGTCTTTTTTCTGTTTCTGCAATTTCTTTTGTTATTTGGTCTTTTGTGTCTTTTAGTATTTTTTCTGTCTTGCTTCGGCCAATATCCTCAACTTTTTTAGCAGTTTCTAGAGCTTCGTTTCTAGCGTCATCAATAATTATTTTTGCCGCATCTTTCGCATTTCTTAGGATGTTTTTTTCCTCCTCCACCGCTTTTTCCAACCGCAGACTTGCCTCAATGCTTTTTTTAAGACCATCTTTTATTGCGTCTTGCCTTTTTTGTAGCAATTCTGTTACCGGTTTATATAGAAACTTACGTAAAACAAACAGAATTATTAAAAAATTAACAATCTGCGCGCCTAAAAGAATTGGGTCAACCCCAAAGTTTTTAATTAATTCCATATTAGTAAGTCTAAAAACACTTGTCCTTAAGGCTTAAGACCTAAGACTTTAATCTTTATCAAAAATAAAATTATTTAGTAAAAGCTAATATTAAGGAATAGATTGCAATAGCTTCTGCAAAGGCCATTCCTAAAAGCATTGCTGGAAGAATTCTGCCCGAAGCTTCGGGGTTTCTACCTATTGATTCCATCGCTTTAGCTCCAATTAGACCAACGGCAATAGCGGGTCCTAAACCTCCAAGGGCGATAATTAAACCTCCTGAAATACTGAATGTCATAGACTGTTACTCACCTCCTTAACATTATTGGTTTCGTGATGCGGTGTTGTTAATATGGCCATAAAAGTCATTGTTAGCATTCCAAAAACCAACGCCTGAACAAGCCCTACAATTATTTCCAATAAAAGAAAGGGTATGGGAAAAATAAATGCCAATATGCTTGATGTTGTAAGCAGAACTACTTCTCCGGCAAATATATTTCCGAATAAACGGAATGACAAAGATATTACTTTTGTAATCTCTGAAATTATTTCAAGAATACCTATAAAAAAATTTATGGGGTTAAGTGAAAAATAGCGGCCTAAATATTCTTTTATTCCAACAGTTTTAATACTTAACATATGAGTAGCTACAGCAGAAACCAATGCAAGCCCCAGGGTTGTATTAAGATCGTTTGTTGCTCCTCTTAAGAAAGGGATAAACGTTTTACCTTCGTAAAAACCGATTGTCCCAACTCCCGGGATAAGACCCGACCAGTTTGCAATAAGAATGAACAAAAAAAAACTCATAAAATACGGGAAAATTATTACAGTTCTATTTTGAGCAATAGATTCGGTTAAGGTATAAAAAGTCTCAATTACAGATTCGACAATGTTTTGGAAAAAATTGGGAATAAGGCTTAATTTTTTTCTTACAATTAGCGTACCGCCTATTAGTAGAAAATCTACAAGTAGAGTGTCTAAAAGTGAGTTTGTTATTGAAACAAACCCAAATCTTATAACTGGTTCAGAAGCAAACGAAACCATAAAGTACAGTAATATTGTAAATATAATCAATTTGTAAGTCAAGAAGAAAAATTACTTATAGGAGATACTTTTTCCACAATAATTGTAGGTTTGTCGTTTTTTGTGTCAACGTGTCCTTTAATAAGAACAACAGTGTCTTTTATTAGATAGCTTTTATACGATTCGAAAATCTTGGGGAAAACTATACATTCTATAGATAGGCCTTTTTCATCCCCAATTGTTATAAATGCCATTTCGCTTCCCGTCTTTTTGGTAAAAATTCTTTTAGCAGACTCTATAATTCCTCCTATTTCTACATGCGTTCCTTCTTTTTCTTCGGTCAGCAATTCTATTTCATGAGATATATATGATTTTAGACTTAGAAGATTGTCTATTTGAGGATGAGAGGTAAGATAAAAACCCAAAAATTCTTTTTCAAAAAGAAGCTTTTCATTTAGGGAAAAGTCTTCAATGCCCTGGAGAGATTTTTTTTCTATCTTTGCCGTATCCTCTTCATTGAAAAGGCTGGTTTGACCTTCTTGTTCTTGTTTCTTTTTTTTATGAATGTTTTCGATTGTCTCAGGATAAATTATCAATAGATTTGCCCTATTTCCAAAAGCGTCCATAGCGCCAGCTTTAATAAGACTTTCTATGGTTTTCTTATTTACAGGACCAAGATCGACTCTTTTACAAAAATCTTCAAAATTTTTGAAACTTCCACTTTTACGGCCTCTTAGAATACTGTCAATAGCTGCTATTCCTACGTTTTTTATTGCTGAAAGTCCAAACCGGACATTTTTTTTATCTTCCATAGTAAAATCATAATTGGATTTATTTATGTCAGGAGGTAAAACTATAACTTTCAATCTTTTACATTCGGCTACGGCTTGTGCAATTTTTTCATTTTTAACCGGGCCAGTTGTGCCCCTGGATTCTGCAGTTAACAAAGCCGTCATAAACTCTACGGGAAAGTGAGCTTTAAGATATGCTGTTTGAAAAGCTATCGTGGCATACCCCGCAGCGTGCGCCTTGTTAAATCCGTATCCGGCAAAGGGCTCAAACAAAATCCAAAGAGCTTCACTGTTTCTTTTTGTCATTCCGTTATCAATGCATCCCTGAACAAATTTATCGTGCTGCTTTTTCATTTCGGATGATATTTTTTTACCAATGGCTTTTCTAAGTTTATCCGCCTCAAGCCATGAATATCCGGCAACCCGTATGGCGGTTAAGAGTAGGTCATCCTGAAATGTGATAACTCCATAAGATTCTTTGAGAATATCTTTTAGCCGGGGATCGGGATATTTAATAAGGGTTGGGTTGTGTTTTCGCCTGATAAATTCCGGAATGTTAGCCATTGGTCCCGGTCTGTATAACGCCACCATTGCCTGAAGATCAAAAATGCTCGTAGGTTTTAGGTCTTTTATATATCTTCTCATTCCGGGAGATTCGAGTTGAAAAATACCGGTTGTTTCTCCGGATGACAGTAAGTCATAAGTTTTTTTGTCGTCTAAAGGCAGAGTGGATAAATCTATAGATTTATCTTGGTTTTCTTTAATGAAGCGTAGAGCTTCCTGGATAATTGTTAAATTTCTGAGTCCTAAGAAGTCAATTTTGAGTAAGCCAACGCCGTCTTCTCCAACAGTGTACATATCATATTGCGTAATAATCTTTTCTCCGTTAGTTTCTTTCTGTAAAGGAGTGTACTGCGTTAAAGGTTTATCTGCTATTACAACTCCGGCAGCGTGCATAGACGCGTGTCTCGCAACTCCTTCCAGTTTTTTCGCTAAATCCAGAAGTTTTTTTGTTTCCGGTTCTGTTTGATAAGCATTTCTAAGATCTGAACTTTGTTCCAAAGCCTTTTCAATCGTCATTGCGTGGCCTTGCCAGCCCGGGGGAATCATTTTTGAAATTCTGTCAGGTACGGCATACGGCATACCTAGTGCCCTGCCTGTATCTCTCACCGATCCTCTTGCTTCCATTGTTCCAAATGTTATTATTTGCGCAACTTTATCTCTTCCATACTTTTGAGTTACATAAGCAATTACCTCATCTCTTCTATTATCGGCGAAATCCAAATCAATATCTGGTGGAGATGGACGCATTGGATTCAAAAATCTCTCAAAAGGAAGCTTGAAATATAAAGGGTCGACGTCTGAAATTCTTAGTGCATAGGATACAATCGATCCCGCGTTGGATCCTCTGCCCGGCCCTACGGTTATCCCGTTATTTTTTGCCCAGTTCACAAAGTCTGCCACAATTAATATGTAGGTTTCATAGCCTTTTTTAAGAATAACTGAAAGTTCGTAATCAACTCTTTCTTTTATTTCGGAAGTTATGCTTTTGTATCTTTTTTTGATTCCTTCATTTACTTTTTCTTTTATATATTCTGCCGCTGTTTTTTTATTGGGAACGTCAAATACCGGCATAATCCATTTTCCTAGTGTTATTTCAACGCTACACATATCTGCAATTTTGACGGTGTTCGCAATTGCTTCCGGAGTTTGTATAAATAATCCTGTCATTTCTCCGGGGCTTTTCATATAAAAGTCAGGAGAAGATATCATCGATAGTTTTCTGTCCTTTGTTTCCAAAGTAGTTTGTGTTTGAATACAAAGTAAAATTTCTTGCGCTTGCGCGTCCGTGTTATAGATGTAATGGTTATCATTTGTGGCAACTAATGGGATACCTAATTTTTGTGAAAGTGTAATTAGTTTTTCATTTAAAATATCCTGATCTTTAATATTTAAATGTTTTTGCAACTCAAGGTAGAAATTTCCTTCTCCGAAAATACTGCTTAGTGATTGTGCGCGCTTTGTGGCAGTTTCTTCCTGATTTTGCATAAGAGGATCGGAAACATATCCGTTTAGACATGAGCTTAAACATATTAATCCCTCATGGTATTGTTTCAAAAGCTGTATATCTGTTCTTGGTTTGTAATAGTACCCTTCAAGGTTTGCTATTGAGATTATTTTCATAAGATTCCCGTATCCGATGTTATTTTTTGCCAGAAGAATTAAATGGTTTGAGTCACTATCAATTCCTGCTTCCTTTAGATGCCTTTCTCTTTTGCTGATATAAATTTCACATCCTATTATTGGCTTTATACCTTGTTCGATGCATTCCTTGTAAAAGGTAATTGCTCCGTACATGTTGCCATGGTCTGTTATTGCAAGGGCGCTCATGTTTAACTCTTTTGCGCGGGCAACCATCTCTTTAATTTTAGATAATCCATCAAGCAGGGAAAATTCACTATGGTTATGAAGATGCACGAAGTCTGCCATGGCTTTATTGTAACACTTTCTTAAGTATTTCTTTAACCTTGTTTGCGTCTATTTTTAATTTGGAATTTCTCATAACTTGACCCACCAAAAACATAATTGCATTTTCTTGTCCCGATTTATAGTCTTCTACTGCTTTTTGGTTTTCTTTCAAAACTTTATTTATAATTTCCTGCAGTTTATTCTCGCCTACAGTGCCTGTTTTTTGGGAAGACATAATATTTTTAATTAACTGGGCGGGAAGAATATTTTTGATATCTATTTTTGTGTTAATAATAATATTGGCAATTTGTTTTGAGCTTATTTCATGAGGTTTTCCAACGTCTACAGATTCCTCAAAGTAATCGGAAATTTCTTTTTCTCGTGTCAAAATTTCAGCATCATAAGTTGATAAGCCAAAGTTTTTTTGAAATCTAATAAGTTTTTCAGTTGGCAATTCTCCTATTTGATTTTTAAGATTTGATATTTGATCTTGAGTGAAACGAATCGGGGGAATATCGGGTTCTGGAAAATAACGATAATCATTTGCTTCTTCTTTTATTCTTTGAGAGACAGTTTTTTGTTTATCCTCATCCCACCCTCGAGTTTCCTGAGTAGGAGTTTTTCCATCATTCAAAATCTCTTCCTGCCTTTTTATCTCATATTCAATTGCTTTTTCAACAAAACGAAAAGAATTAATATTTTTCACTTCAACTTTATACTTAGGCAGTTCGCTTTTCGCTCTTCGCTTGTCGCTATCACTAATTGCGACGTGCGAATTGCTACGTGCCAAACTTATATTTGGTTCTAGTCTCATATTCCCTTTTTCCATGTCAGCATCTGAAACATTTAGGTAACGAACTATTTGCTGAAGCTTTTTTAAATATTCAACAACTTCTTTTGCATTCTCAAAATCAGGTTCTGTAACAATTTCAACAAGCGGAACTCCTGACCTATTGAAATCTATTAATGAACTTTCTCCAAGATGTATTAATTTGGCAGTGTCTTCTTCCATGTGCACTCGAGTTATTCCAATCTTTTTTCCATTTGAAAGTTCAATAAAACCCTTTTGACAAAAAGGCTGATCATATTGGCTGATTTGGTAACCTTTTGGAAGATCGGGATAAAAATAATTTTTTCTATCAAATTTAGAAAATAAAGGAATCTTGCAATTTAATGCAAGGCCTATCAAAATACACCACTCAGTTGCTTTTTTATTCGGTACAGGCAATGCTCCGGGAAGACCAAGGCAAACAGGACATGTATTAGTATTAGGTTTTTCACCAAAGTATTCTGCTTTGCACGAACAAAACATTTTAGATTTTGTTTTTAACTCGACATGTACCTCTAAACCTATAACTGGTTGATATTTTATTATACTCATAAACTTTTAAGGCTCAAATATTAAATGATTTAAATCATTTAACCAAACTTATAGCATGGGTTTTAATTTTCTCCATGTTTCATTTTTTGTCGCTTGTTCATAAGCGTTTCCGATTTGAAAAAGAGTTTCTTCGGAAAAATGATGGCCAAGAATTTGAATTCCCACTGGCAAACCTTTTGAAGTAAAACCAACCGGAATAGATAAAGAAGGAATCCCTGCCAAATTTGCAGTGACGGTAAACTTATCTGATAAATACATTTTAAGAGGATCGTTCATTTTTTCTCCAAGTTTCCAGGGGGGTGTTGGAGAAACTGGCGCAATGATTGCATCAACTTTCTTAAATGCTGCATCAAAATCCTGTTTGATTAGCGTTCGTACTTGCATTGCTTTTTTATAGTAAGCATCATAATAGCCTGCTGACAAAGTATATGTTCCCAACATAATTCTGCGTTTTGCTTCGTCACCAAAATTCTGGCGTGCAGAACCATATCGGACACCATCGTATCGGGCTAAATTTGAAGAAACCTCTGCGGGTTGAATAATATAATAACACGCAATACCATATTCTTGGTGAGGAAGAGAGATGTTTGGAATAAAATCTTCTATGCCAAGACCGTTTTTAAATACGCTATAGGCTTTAGCCAACAGGTCGTGGGTTTCAGGTTCTAATGATTTCGAAAGAAAGTCTGGGTCCACGCCAATTTTTATTTTGTTTAGAGGTTTAGCATTATATTCTTTTTCAAGAGTTGTTGCATCAAATTTATCTTTTCCCGCTGTAACGTTTAAAAATAATGCAGAATCTTCAACGGTTTTTGTAAAATGACCAATTGAATCAAGAGAAGATGCCATTGCAATAATTCCGTACCTACTAACTCGTCCGTAAGTTGGTTTAAGCCCGACAAGATTGCAGAAGCTTGCAGGAAGCCTAATCGACCCTCCTGTATCTGTTCCTGTTGATGCTATGCACATGTCCGCTGCCAATGCAGCCGCAGATCCACTGCTTGATCCGCCCGGCACATATTCCGTATTCCACGGATTTTTTGTAGATCCAAAGTCTGAATTTTCCCCAGATGATCCATGAGCCCACGCATCGCAATTTGTTTTTCCAATAATGACTGCTCCAGCGTCTTTTAGTTTTCTTACAACTGTTGCGTCATACTGAGGAATATAATCTCTCAAAACATTGGAAGCGGCTGTTGTTTTAATTCCTTTTGTCGAAAATAAATCTTTTAGAGCAATCGGAATTCCAAGTAAGGGTTTAGCTTCCCAGGCCAGGCCTTGCGAAGCTAATTCATCAGTTTTTTTTGCAGATTCCAGTGCTTCTTCTTCAGTAACTGTTATAAATGCGTTTAAATTTTTATTATGTTTTTTTATTTGTTCAAGGCAAGCTTTCGTAAGCTCAACCGAAGAAAACCTTTTGCTTTTTAATCCTTCTTTTGCTTCTTTAATGGTTAATTGATTAAGATTCATACAATTTTACGACGTGCGACGAGCGATATGTTAACCATCAAGTATTGCCTTTACTTTAAATAGTCCGTTGTGTTGGGATTTTGTATTTGACAAAGCTTCTTCTTGAGTAAGAGATGGAGTAGCTTCATCTTCTCTCATAATATTTTCAAGCCCAGTTACCTGAGAAGTTGTTTCAATATTTTTTGTACCCGCTTCATTTAATTTCTCAACATAAGAAAGAATTTCAGAGAGCTGTTTTTCGAATTTCTTTTCTTCGTCTGGCTTGAGTGCTAGATTTGCTAACTTTGCAACATGAGAAACATTTATTTTCATTAACTCATTATATCTTAATATTTAGTCTTTTGACAATCGTATTGTGGGCTTGCCATTCCAGAGAATCATCAAGAGGGGAGAGGTCAATATTTTTTTTATACTTCTTTTCAAGAGCAAGTTTTATTAAATAGTCGGCGAGATGTGGATTTTTGGGAAGAATTGGACCATGAAGATATGTTCCAAAACTATTTTTATATATCGCGCCTTCAGCTTTATCTTCCCCATTATTCCCAAATCCTTTAATCACTTTTCCTAACGGTTTTACAGCGGCTCCTAAATGAGTTCTTCCACCGTGGTTTTCAAATCCGATCAAAGTTCCAATTTCAGATTTAACCGCAATATTTCCAATTAGTCTTTTTGTATTTATTCCGGGGTTTTCGGTATAAACATCAAGAATCCCCAATCCTTTAATAATAGTTCCGTCAGCCTCTTTATAATATTTTCCTAAGAATTGATATGCTCCGCAAATATAAAGTCCCGGGATCCCATTTTCTATCATCTCCTGAAGAACGTTTGCTTTTTTTTTAAGATCGACTGCTACAATTTTTTGCTGTTGGTCTTGCGCCCCGCCCATAAATAGCATGTCGCATGCAGCTAATAGCTTTTTGTCAAAACCTACGTTAAGGTGTTTTACTTGTACATTAATCCCCCGCCATTCGCATCGTTTTTTTAAAACAATAATATTTCCCCGATCACCGTATGTAGACATCAATTCCGGGTATAACCAACCAATAGTTAATTTATAGTTCATAATATTTTTTTACCGGTTAAGATTTTACGAACTTCAAGCATCGCTGAATATGTTGGAAGAATATACAGTGTTTCTGATTTAGGAGTTTTTTCCAAACTTAATTCTATTGCCTTGTTAAGATTTTCTTGAATTATGAATAATGAATCATGAATTATGGGTTGGGAATATTTGATTCTTAAACCCATATCAAGAGCGCGATCTCCGCTTACGATCACAGAATTAAAATTCTTAATATATTCTTCTGTGTCTACATCCCAAATCCATGATACATCGCGCCCATCCGGTATCCTGTCGTTTAAAGCAATTAAAATATTCCGCGCACCCATCTCATTGATTGTTCTTAAGGATTCGTTGAAACTTGTTGGATTTTTTGAAAGAAAAATTTGAATATTTTTACTCCTGAACCTCAATTTTTCTTGTCTTCCAAATGCGGGCTTAAAACTATGCAAAGCATTTTTTATTATTTTTTCATCTACTCCAATTTGTCTTGCAATCAAAACAGCAGCATTAGTATTATATTCATTGTACATTCCAACAAGCGGATAAATTGGGGAATCAACAAATATTTTTTCAGGATGCTTGTATCTGCACTTTTTACATTCCCAATTCCCAAGATGGGAAAAATAAATAGAATTATAAACTAGTTTTTTTGCACAATTAGGACAATAAGTTGAGTCGGATGCGTGTTGGTAATTTGTGGTTGTTAATGTTTTATCCTTAAGTCCAAAGTAAAATACCTCATCGTAGCTACGTTTCCGATACGGGATCGGAATAGCTTTGCTGATGTGGTAATAACCGAGATACGCAACTTGTGGGTCATCTGCGTTTAAAATTAGTTTAGTTTTTGAAGAAAGTTTACTTAAAGCCATTTTCCACTTGGCGGCAATTGTATTTACTTCCCCATAACGGTCCAATTGATCACGGAATAAGTTTAAGATTATTATAAATTCCGGATTATTTATTTCTTTCAAAATAAGAGGCAGAGTATTTTCGTCAATTTCAAAAATTGCAAAATCATAGTTAATTGTACAAAGTATACTACTATGTAGTAATAGACTTGACGCAATACCATTGAGAAGATTTGCTCCTGATTCATTCTGAAAAACTTTTTTTCCATTCCTTTCAAGGATCGTTTGAATTAATTTCCCTGTCGTCGTTTTTCCGTTTGTCCCAACAATTAGAATTATTTTTACTTTGGAATTTTTAAGTAAATCCTTAATAAAGTTTTTATTGAGGTTTAAAGCAATGTGTCCCGGCCAAGTAGATCCATTGCCAAGATTAAAAAGTCGGCTAACAAAAATTATAAATTTTCCTAAAAAAATAAGAAGTGCATTCATTACATTGATCGAAGAATTTTTATTCTTTCTTCGATTGGAGGATGGGTATTAAAAAGTCCGGCAAGGAAATTTCCTATTTCTTTTCCCTTGAATGGATTGACAATATATAGATGAGCTGTGGCATTATTTGCCGCTTCAAGCGGTTCTCTGTCCTTACTTATTTTTTCAAGAGCTAAAGCGAGTCCTTCGGGATATCTTGTCAACAGAACGCCTGAGGCGTCTGCTAGAAACTCTCTTTTTCGTGATACGGCAAGCTGGATGAGTGTCGCAATAATTGGGGAAAGTATTGCCAAAGCAATTCCAATAAGCATAAATACGGAAGAAGAGTTGTCTCGATCATTTCTGTCTCTTCTTGCTCCCCCAAACCATAAACTTCTCATAAAAATATCAGCAAAAAGAGCCACAAATCCAACAAGTATCGCAACTATTGCCATAAGTCTGATGTCATAATTTCGAACATGAGATAACTCGTGAGCAATTACTCCTTCCATTTCAACTTTATTTAGTTTTTGCAAAATTCCTGTTGTAACACATACAACAGCGTTCTTTGGATCACGTCCTGTTGCAAATGCGTTCGGAGCTGAATCATTTATAATGTAAATTTTTGGCATTTGTAAACCAGCTCCTATACATAGATTTTCAACGATTCTAAAAAGTTCAGGATTATCTTTTTTCTTAATTTCTTTTGCGCCCGACATTCCCAATATTATTTTGTCGGAGTAGTAGTAGCTTGCCAAACTCATAGCTCCTGCAATAACAAGAGTGAATCCAACAAGCGGAAAACCATACCCTAGTGTTTTACTGAATACATAAACAATAGTTGTTATAAAAACTACAAAAAGAAACATAATTAACCATGTCTTCCATACATTTGAAGATATAGATGAATATATATTCATATTAGAAACTAACCTTTACCGATTTCTTTTCCTCATCAGTTGCCTGGAAGAATTCCGACTTTTGGAAATTAAAAAACTTCGCAAATAGTATATTAGGAAAAGTATTTGTTTTTGTGTTGTAATCAAGAACGCTGCTATTATAAAATTGTCTTGCGTACGCAATTTTATTTTCGGTATCAGATAATTCTTCCTGAAGCTCCTTGAAGTTGTCGCTTGCTTTAAGATTTGGATAGTTTTCAGCAACTGCAAAAAGAGTTTTTAGGGTTTCCGTAAGATTATTATTTGCAGACTCCTTTTCCTTTATGCTCTTTGCAGAAACAAGGCTAGTTCTGGCTTTCGTGATGTTCTCCAAAAGTTCTTTTTCGTGTTTGGCGTATCCCTTAACTGTTTCAAGAAGGTTTGGGATTAAATCTGTTCTTCTTTTAAGCTGAACATCAATCTGGGAAAAAGCTTCGGAGATTCTCATCTTTGCCGTCACAAGACTGTTATATGCAAACAAAAGATAGAACGCTATAAAACCCGCTACCGCTAAAATAATCAAAGTTATATTCGTCATAAACTAATCACCTCCTTATCCTCTTAACCATTTGATGAATTGATTATACGACAATGTATTAAGAATGTCATCTTTTTGAGCCCAACCTCTTCTTGCTACGGCTACACCATAGCGCATAAGATTCATTTGCCAGGAGGCGTGGCTATCGGTATCAACTACAAACTTTACGCCATACTTAATTGCTTCCCGAACAAGGGTGTCCGGCAGATCAAGCCTATTGGGCCATGCATTGATTTCTAAAGCCTTATTGTTTTTTACGCAAAAATCAAATATCTTGTCAAAATCAAGCTCGTATCCCGGCCTTTCGTTTAGCATCCTTCCTGTCGGGTGTGCCAGTATTTTTGCCTTGGGATGCGATAATCCCTGCAAAACTCTTTTAGTAAGTTCATTTTTACCCATTTTGAAAGAGCTATGTATGGAAACTATGGCCCCATCTAGCAAATCAAGAGACTTATTGTCAACAGCAAGTTCTCCATTGGTTAAAATATCTATTTCAAGCAATTTAATTATTCGAACACTTTTAATACTCTGAGTAATTTGCTCAATATATTCATTTCGTTTTGATATTATAGTGTATATTTGCGAACTATTGTGTTTAGAAATGCTTGGATTATGCTCGGAAAAACCTAAATATTCATATTTTAGTTTAGAAGCTACTTTGAGCATCTCTTCAATCTTATCCTGTCCCAAGTCATGACTTGGTTGTATTGGAAAGCTGGAATGAATGTGCAGATCCCCTTTAATATCTTTTAATTCAACTAAGGCAGGCAATTTGTGGACAGAGGCGAGTTCTATCTCTCCGGTATCTTCTCTTATTTCTTGTGGAATCCAATCTAGTCCGAGCGCATTGTAGAATTCCTTCTCCGTAGCATAATTTTCCATTTTCAATTTTCCATTTGCCATTTGCCGTTTAATTCCACGCTCGGACAAGGAGAGTCCTTTTTTTAGAGCGTACTCTCTAAGATGTACGTTGTGATTTTTGCTTCCTGTGAAATGCTGCAATAAAGATCCGAACCTTTGGGGCGGTTGGGCCATAAGGTCAATTTGCTTTCCGCCCGATACGAGAATTGAAGCTGAAGTATCACCTTTTTCGATAATTCTTTCTTTGTACGGGTAGTTGACAAAGTGACTTATGACTTTTTCAGGTTTGTTTGTTGATATTGCGATATCTATATCCCCGACAGTTGAGGCCATCCGTCTTAGGCTTCCTAATGGTTCTGCTTGAATAACATCTTCACAACTCCGAAGATAAGAAAGCATTTTATCGGCAATCTCATAAGCGTAGGGAAGTACCATTCTTACTGTTTTGGCAATTCCTAGCTTGAATTCTTCAACCGCCCTGAGTATGTCCTGCTGAGATTTTTCACCAAAACCAGGAACTGAAGCTATTTTCCCCTCTTCAGCAATTCGTTTTATGTCTTGAACAACCGTATCCGGATTCTTAAGATGAAATTGCGTTACCAGCTTATAAGCTTTTTTGGGTCCGAATGTTGGAATATCCAAAAGAGGGAATACGGCCTCAGGTATAGATTTTTTAATCGAATCGAAGTGCTTTACGCGGCCAGTTTTAATTAACTCTTCAAGATGGGATTTTATCGAAGACCCTATGCCTGCCAATGTATCTAATTTATTCTCCTTAACTAAATCTTTTATTTGAGTAGTTTCAGAATTGATACTATCCGCAGCGTTATTATAAGCAACAATTTGGAATCTGTATTTTTTATCATCCTGAATTACGTAGGATGCTGCCACTTCTCTTAGGAGTTTGGCTATTTCTTGATTTGTCATCCAGAGAAATAATATCAGAGGATTGATACTTCGGCAAGACTCAGTATCAACCCTGAGTTTATCGAATGGATTGACTAAAATTCAATAATTTGTTAGGATACTCAAGCGGGTGCTTGGGCTCGTAGTGAAGAGGCCTATCACGTCTCCCTGTCACGGAGAAGATCGCCGGTTCGAATCCGGTCGAGCCCGCAAAACATATCAAAAATATATTTTACTTCTGCCTAGAAAGGAGATCAGATGGGAAGAAAAAAATTATCCGCAAGATATAAATTAAAATCCAGTAAAAAAAATAAATCAGAATTTTTCTCTCAGATTAAATGGGGAGAGTCATACACCAGTCTTCTTCTGGGGCTGATTGCTGTTTTGGTTATTGGAGTTATTGTTTTTTCTTTTGCAAAAGGAAGAATGATTAAAGACACGAGTTCAACGAATACAAGTGGTGTTGAACAAATGCGACAAGCCCAAGACCAAAATTCAGATTCTCAAAAAACCTATACTGTAGAAAAAGGAGATAATCTTTGGAAAATTTCAGAGAAAATATATAAGTCAGGGTATAATTGGGTAGATATTGCTAAGGCAAATAATCTTGAAAATCCGGGAATGATCTTTTCCGGGAACAAATTGATGATTCCTGGTGTTCAAGTAAAAATCGTAACAAAAAGTACTGCGGGTAGCGAAATAAAAGTAAGTTCAATAGTAGGGGACTCATATGTAGTTGTGGCCGGTGACAATGTCTGGAATATTGCAGTTAGAGCATATGGGGATGGTTTTCGCTATATTGATATTGTAAAAGCAAATAGTTTAGAAAACCCAAGCCTGATTTTCTCAGGGAACATTTTAAAAATTCCAAGATAAATTTTAAATTACAATCAGCGAATCGGAAGCAGGGGGCCTAATGGATATGTCAAGTGGAGCGGTAGACTCAGTTTTTGTTCCTCCATAGGTCTTTCGAAGATAGTCAGCAGTTTTGATTGTTATGTCATCACGTATTTCTCCACTTCTAAGAGACCTGATTGTTCGTATTAATTCACTAAAGCCAACGCTTTCCAAATCGGTCTCGTTCATATTCATACTCAACACTTCTCCCCTCTCCCAAGATCCTGAATTATTATTAAGTTCCACTCTTTTCATAAAAAATGATTTACCAGGAGTTTCAATAAAGACAAATTCTCCCGCAGATTTGCATGCGTCATCAAACCATCTGATTGTAATAGAATTTTGGCTGTCTTTTAAGTCAACCTGCTGAGATCCTGATAATTTATTATATTCTCTAGCTATTATAATTATTTTAAGACCAGTAGTTTTAGCTGTTAGAGCAATTACCCTTTCTCTTTTAATAGGAGCTTCGTATTCTACTGTAAGCGCGTGACCGGATGTAAGAAATTTCTTTGCCTCCTTAGCCAAAGAATTAGCTAAAGGAACAATTTTTCTGGTTTCTTCAAAGATTGCTTCGGCTTCCTTAATATAAGAACTAAAATTTTCCATAACTGTAAATATACCATTTTTTAAGATAAATTTCTAGCGTAGATAATTCAACAACATAATTTGTGAATTGTGGTAAAATCTTAATGTTGCGGGATTAGTACAGTGGCAGTATGCTACCTTCCCAAGGTAGAGAAGCGAGTTCGATTCTCGTATCCCGCTCATAACTTATCACATAGAATAAAATGAAAAAAAATCAATTTACGCCTTTAATATCAGTTGTAATTCCAGCTTATAATGAAGAAGAATATATCGCTGATTGTATTAAATCCGTAAAAAAGCAAAAGACGAATTTATCTTATGAGATTATTGTTGTAGACAATAATTCTTCTGATAAAACTTCTTCTATTGCTAAAAAAAACGGCGCAAAAGTTGTATTTGAGGAAAAACAAGGGTTATCTTATGCGAGACAGGCCGGGCTTGATGCGGCTAAGGGAAAATTCCTGATTTATTTGGATGCAGATACTCGTATTGCGCAAGGATGGTTGGTAGAAGTAATTAATTATTTGAATAATAACCCTGAAGTATCGGGAATTTCATGTAGTTTTTATTTTTATGACGGAAACATAATGACAGAAATAGGCCGCGCAATAAATTATTATTTAGTTGCTCCTCTTATTAATTTTATATTAATATCTTTTAATAAGCCGGAAACGATTTGGGGGCCGTCTATAATTACGCGCACAGAATTGCTTCGAAAAGCTGGAGGAATAAATTTAGATTTTGTTTTTTATGGTGAAGATACTTCTATAGCTTATAGACTGCATTCTCAAGGAAAAGTAAGGTTCCTAAAACATTTTTTTGTTTATACTAGCGCAAGACGATATAAATATAATGGAGGAGCAAAAACTTTGATGGTGTATACAATTGCAAGCGCATTAATACACATGGGAATGTATGAAAAAGCAAAAGCGTTTTCAGAAAAATATAGTAAAAAACATATGGACATTTACAAAACATAATTTTTTTGTTTCCTTAAAAAGCCTATTGACGAAAGGAAAAACTTTTGATAATATAAATCGTGCCGCTATCAAGTAAAACAAGTAGAACCAAGTTCATTTTTGTTTCTGGCGGGGTAATATCGGGAATAGGAAAAGGGACAACCGCAGCCTCTATAGCGCTTCTTCTAAAATCATCGGGTTACAAAGTAGTTCCAATAAAATTTGAGAATTATCTTAACATTGATGCCGGAACAATAAATCCAATTGAACATGGAGATACTTTTTTGTGCGAAGACGGTACGGAAACGGACATGGACATCGGAACCTATGAAAAGTTTATGGGGGAAGACATGGGAAAAGATAATTTTGTCACAATGGGACAAGTCTACCAAACGGTAATTGAAAAAGAAAGAAGATTTGAGTATAACGGCGAAGACGTAGAGGCAATTCCTCACATAACTGATGAAATTATAAAAAGAATAAATAATGTAGCTCAAAAGAAGAACGCAGACATTGTGATGATTGAGTTAGGCGGTACAGCCGGAGAATATCAAAATGTTTTTTACTATGAAGCGTCACGAATAATGACATTGAAAAACCCCGGAGACGTTATTCATATACATGTAAGTTACGTTCCAACTCCAAGTCACATAGGGGAGCCAAAAACAAAACCGACTCAGCTTTCAGTTCGAACATTAAACTCAATGGGGATCCAGCCGGATTTTATTGTCGCAAGATCTGAAAAATACATTGACCAAAGAAGAAGAGATAGATTTGCGCTTTTTTGCAATATGCATCCGGAGGACATAATTTCAAACCCCGATCTGAAATCTGTTTATGAAATTCCTTTAATATTACATAAACAAGAATTAGACAAAAAAATTTTGCAAAAACTTCACTTGCCGCATAAGTCCCCACAGCTATCCCAATGGAAAGAATTTTTGGAGTCGGTTAAAGCTCAAAAGAGCAAAAAAGCAGAAATCGCAATCGTTGGAAAATATTTCGGAACAGGAGATTATCAGCTCAAAGATGCATATGCGGCGCTATTTGATGCAATAAATCATGCGAGTTATAAACTGGGCGTAAAGATTATAACACGCTGGGTTGATGCGGAAGCTGTAGAGAAAAATGGAGCTAGATCTCAAATTGGAAATCCCAATGGAATTATAGTGCCTATCGGTTGGGGCGAAAGGGGAGCAGAAGGAATGATAGAAGCTGCGTCATATTCGAGAAAAAATAAAATTCCATATCTTGGGCTTTGTTACGGCATGCAACTTGCCGTAATTGCGTTTGCTAGGGATATATTAGGCTGGAAAGATGCCAATACCACGGAAAATAATCCTAAAACAATGCATCCAGTCATTCACCTAATGCCCCACCAAAAAGAATTTATGAAAAGAAGAGCATACGGAGGGACAATGAGGTTAGGCGGATGGGAGGCAAAAGTAAAGGCTCAAACAATAGCATTTAGTCTATATGAAAAGTACAATGCGTTTGTAGACAAGGGAAAAGACTTAACAAGCGAAAGGCATAGACACAGATTTGAATTTAACGACAAATATACAAAAAATTTTGAAGAAAAAGGTTTGATTATAAGCGCAAGATCGGTCGTTGAAAAACTTTGTGAAATAATAGAACTGCCAAAAAATATCCATCCTTTTTATTTGGGAACGCAGGGCCATCCCGAGTATAAAAGCCGCCCATTGGATCCCCACCCAATATTTTTGGGTTTTATTGAAGCCTGCGCAAGTTGAGATTTTTGTTAATTATCTGCTATAATGTTAACTATGGTAAACCAAATAAACTTTATTCCGGGGGATACAATTAGAGTTCATGAAAAAATTAAAGAAGGAGTAAAAACTCGCACCCAGATTTTTGAGGGGATTGTTTTGGGAATAAGAGGCAGAGATGTTAACAGAAGTTTCATGGTTAGAAAAATGGTTGGGGCTGTCGGAGTTGAAAAAATCTGGCCAGTCAATTCTCCAAGTATTGAAAAAATTGAAGTCAAAAAACATGAAAGCAAAAAACTCAAAAGGGCAAAGTTTTATTATTTACGAAATACTAAGTGAGAATAACTAACCCAACTGCTCTACTTGGGGAAGATGAGGCTTGCAAATATCTTCAAAAAATAGGCTACAGGATCATAGAAAGAAATTTCAGAAAAAGAAACGGTGAGGTAGATATAATTGCCCTTCATGAGAACACCCTGGTATTTATTGAGGTCAAAACGAGAAGTTCTAATCAATTCGGCGAACCCCTAGAATCAATTGGATATTTCAAGCTTAAGGTTTTAATAAAAACGGCACAACTTTATAAGATGCTTTACCCAAATCTTCCGGAAAATTTAAGGATCGATGCAATCGGAATAATGATTTCAAATGATGGGGAAATTGACAAGCTAGACCACGTTAAAAATATCAGCGGGTTTTAGATTTTATAAATTTTATTTGGTCTCGGATCATTGCGGCTTTTTCAAAATTTAGGTTTTGGGCTGCATCTTTCATTTCTTTTCTTAATTTTTTTATTAAATCTTCTTTCTCGTCCGGAAGAATTACTTCTTTTTTGGAAAGAGTTAACAAATAATTTAAATCTTTATTTGCAGATTTGGAAAGATCTTCTTCGACAAGTTTTGCTTTTATTTTTTTCTCTATTCCTTTAGGCGTCAGGTTGTGTTTTTTATTGTAAGCAATTTGTATATTTCTTCTTCTTTTTACTTCATCAATTGCATTTTTCATAGATTTTGTAACATTGTCGGCGTACATAATAACCTGAGAATCAATATGTCGGGCTGCTCTTCCCATTGTCTGGATAAGCGATGTTTTGCTTCGCAAAAAACCTTCCTTGTCTGCATCCAAAATTGCAACTAGAGAAACTTCAGGCAAATCCAACCCTTCACGAAGAAGATTAATTCCAACTAACACATCATATTCACCTTTGCGTAATCTATCCAGAATATCTTGTCTCTCAAGCGTTTGGATATCTGAATGAAGATAGGCCACTTTCATATTTTGTTCCCCCAAATAGGTCGAAAGTTCTTCTGCCATTCTTTTGGTAAGAGTTGTGACTAAAATTCGTTGTCCGATGAGTACTCTTTTGTTAATCTCATCAATTAAATCTATTATTTGTCCTTTTGTAGGTTTTACAATTACTTTTGGATCAACTAAATTTGTCGGTCGGATTAGCTGTTCAACAACCGCATCTTTTTCATTTGCCAGGGAGAGTTCATATTCATCAGGAGTTGCGCTGACATACGTAATTTGACCAACTCTTTGCATAAACTCTGCGAATTTAAGCGGTCTATTGTCTAAAGCTGAGGGAAGACGAAATCCATAATCAATTAATACATTTTTTCTGGACTGATCGCCATTGTACATTCCTCTTAATTGGGGCAAAGTTATATGTGATTCATCAACAATAGTTAGGAAATCTTTTGATGCATACCTAAAATAATCCAGAAGAGTATATGGAGGCTGCCCCGGAGCCCTGCCATCAAAATATCTTGAATAATTTTCTATTCCATTCACGTAACCTACTTCTTTTATCATTTCCAAATCAAAATTTGTGCGCTGCTCCAATCTGTGAGCTTCCAAATTTTTGCCAAGCGATTTTAATTTCTCAACTTGTTTTTTCATGTCTTTTCGAATCACTGGAAAAACATTGCTGTAAATCTGCGGATCTGTCATGTAATGTTTGGCGGGATATATTACGGTGCCCTTAAGAATATTGATTGTCTCTCCGGTTAAAGGACTAAATTCGCAAAGATGTATAAGCTTGCCGTTTTTAAGCTCTATTCTTATTCCCGTGTCTTTGTATGCGGGAAAAAGATCAATTGTTTCGCCTCTTACTCTAAAACTTCCTCTTTCAAAAGCGTATTCGTTTCTTTCGTATTGAAGATCAGTGAGACGCAACATAATAGACTTCAGATCGGTTTTCATTCCCGGTTTTAGTTCGAGAATAAATTTTCCATATTCAACAGGGGAGCCCAAATTATAAATACAGGATACGGATGCGACTACAATTACATCTTTTCGGGTCAAAAGATTTGTGGTCGCTGAAAGCCTAAGCTTATCAATCTCTTCGTTGATTTCCGCTTCCTTTTCTATGTAAGTATCGGACTGAGGAATATACGCTTCGGGCTGGTAATAATCATAGTAAGAAACAAAATAGGAGACCGCATTCTTCGGAAAGAAATCTCTAAATTCTTGATAAAGCTGTGCCGCCAAGGTTTTGTTGTGGGATATAACAAGCGTGGGTCTTTGGACTTTTTCAATAACATTTGCCATGGTAAATGTTTTACCAGATCCCGTCACTCCAAGAAGAACCTGATTCCTCACATTCTTTTTTAAATTATTAACCAGTTTTCGTATTGCTTTGGGCTGGTCACCTGTTGGTTTAAAATCCGACACCAATTTAAACTTCATAATGATCTATTTTACCATACGTTTGTATTCTTTTGTCCTATTGACAAAATACTCGAAAATTTCGTATAAAATATGCATACACTTAATATCACAGTAAAAAATATGGCCGGTGTCGTTTACAAAAAGGAAAGAGAAGTTTTAGAATATCTAGCTCAATTTCAAAGACAGTTTGGGTATTCCCCGACACTCTCTGAAATAGCAATAGCTACAGGACACAAAAGCAATTCTACCATTCATTCTCTGATTAAATCTTTAGTCTTTAAGGGTTATATTCAGAAAGTTGATGGTAATAACAGAGTACTTAAAATAATAGACGAAAAAGTAACTTTTGCTATGATGGGAAGCCATCCGTCAATAGACCTTCCGCTTATGGGCTATATTGCCGCAGGAAAGCCTTTGGAGCCACACAGTGATCCCAATGCGTCATTTCAGGTGTCTGCTTCATTACTTACGGGCACAAAAACTGCCTACGTGTTACAAGTAAAGGGTAACTCAATGATTGAGGATGGAATTTTTGATGGAGATTATGTTGTTATTGAGAAAACAGATGAGGCGGTAAATGGGGATATTGTTGTAGCCCTCGTAGATAATAATCTTGCAACCCTCAAACGCTTCTACAAAGAAAACGGAAGAATAGCTCTAAAACCTGCCAATGCCCAAATGGAGCCTATTTATCCGAATTCTTTAACAATACAGGGTAAAGCCGTAGGATTAGTCCGAAAGCTTTAAATTATTTTGAGGCGTTTGAAGATTTTTAATTTGTGATTGAGGTAAAAAGCCACGAGTAGCACTAGAAGAACTCCAATTACCAGCTGAAACTCATGAAATAAAGGCGCGAGCCCTTGCCACTTGCTTCCTAAATAAACTCCAATGTAGGTAAGAAAACCAGACCACAAAAGTGATCCTAAAAAGGTATAAATAGAAAATTTAACAATATTCATTTCTGCCAATCCGGCCGGAAGAGAGATAAATGTCCGCACAGCTGGCAAAAGACGGCTGAAAAAGGTAACAGCATCGCCGTATTTACGCAGCCAGTTGGTTGATTTCTCATAATCATGCGTTGAAAGAAGGAGAAATTTTCCATATCTCGAAATGAATTTTAATATCACGTTTTCCTCAAGATAAAAGCCCAAACCGTAAGCTAGAAGGGAACCTGCGAGATTGGCCAAAGCGCCAACAAGAACAACAAGGCCAAAATTTAATTCGCCTTTTCCAACCAAAAATCCTGCAAAGGGCATGGTTATTTCTGAGGGTATTGGGATTAGGGCTGATTCAAGCGTCATAAGGACAAATATGCCAAGATATCCCGTTGATTGTATAAGATGTATAATAAATGAGGATAACTGCTCAATCATAAAGTTTATGGGCAATTTATACATTGTAGCAACACCAATAGGTAATTTACAAGATATTACTCTTCGCGCAATTGAAGTTTTAAAAACTGCTGATGCTATTGCATGTGAGGATACTCGAAAGACTGGAATGCTGCTTTCGAGAATACTGTCCGTAGATATTAATAAACCAAGACTTATTTCTTATTATGAACAAAATGAGCTGCAGAGAATTCCTGAGATAATTTCGGCGTTGAAAAATGGATTAAATATTGCTTTGGTTTCTGACGCCGGAACACCAACAGTTTCAGATCCGGGGTTTAAATTAGTTCGAGAGGCGATTAAGGAAGGAATTAAAGTTGAATCCATTCCGGGCCCATCCTCAGTAATTACCGCACTTACTGTTTCAGGGTTGCCCACAGATAAGTTTTTGTTTGTTGGTTATCCTCCAAGAAAACCAGGCCACAGGAAAACTTTATTTCATAATATCGCTTCGATGATTCGAATCATTAAGGTAACAATTATTATATTTGAAGCTCCACATAAACTCTTAAGAACGCTTAATGAAATGCAAAATGAATTTGGAGACATAGGTATTGTTATTTGCCGCGAATTAACTAAAATTTATGAAGAAATCCGCCGTGAAAAAATTTCAGAATCTTTGATTCACTTTGAAAATACAGCTCCAAAGGGAGAATTTGTTATACTGTTTAATATATGACGTTAAAAAATAAAGTTATAATTTTGACTGGAGGAACTCGAATCGGGCAGACTGTCGCAAAAGAACTCATATTAAAAGGCGCGAATTTGGCGCTAACTTATTTAAATTCAAGAGATACTGCCCAAACAATCATTAAACTAGCCAATGATGCGGGGACAAAAGCTATTGCAGTACAGACTAACGTTTCAAAATCAGAAGATATAATTAATCTTGTAGACGAAACAATAAAAACATTTGGTCGCATTGACGGGTTGGTGCATATGGCGGCAATCTATCAAAAGACACCCTGGAGTTCTCTTAAGGAAGAGGATTGGGAACCAATAATGGATGTTATCGCAAAAAGCGCATTTCTGCTTGGAAAAATAGTAGGGGATGTTATGTTAAAAAACAGTAAAGATAATTTCGTGCAAGGCAAAATGATTAATATTTCCGACTGGTCTGTCCTTACAAGGCCTTATAAAGATTATTTAATCTACAATACGGCAAAAAGCGCGGTTGCCGGCTTAACTAAATCGCTCGCTAAAGAACTTGCACCAAATATATTGGTAAATTGTATTGCTCCGGGGCCTATCTTGAAACCTTCAAATTTAAGCAAAGAGTCAGAAGAAGAAGTTTTGTCAAATACTCCTTTGGGAAGATGGGGAGGTAGTGAAGAGATAGCAAAAGCAGTTATTTATTTAATGGAAGCGGATTTTGTTACGGGGCAAACTCTTTTTGTTGACGGCGGCCGTTCAATTGGATGAAATTATTTTTCTCGATACTATATTGCCGCTATCATTAAAAGCGTAGTGATAAATTTCCCCTGTTTTTATTTCTACATTTTCAATATCTTTATCTGAGATATTTTCAAGATATTTAGCAAGGGCGCGTAAAGAATTTCCGTGGGCGACGATCAACACATTCTTTCCTTCTTTTAATTTTGGCAAGATTTCATTTTGATAATAAGGGACTACGCGGTTGTAAACATCTTTTAATGTCTCCCCATCTGGAATGGGAACATCCCATCCTCTTCTAATTTTTTTGAATCTTTCTTCTCCAACTTCTTTTTCTATTTTCCACTTATTTTTTCCCGTAAATATTCCATAGTCGCGTTCGTCGAGGGCTTGATTTTCAATGGCGATAAGGGATGTCAAACCTAACGTTTTTTTGATTTCTTCAAGAGTTTCTTTTGATCTTTTAAGATTCGATGTATAGGCCAAATCTATTTTAACATTTTTAAGTTTATTTGCCGCCTGTCTTGATTCCTCAAATCCTTTGGAATTCATTGATATGTCTGTCAAACCGGTCCATAAACCTTTGGCGTTATATTTAGATTCTCCATGACGTAAAAGATATAAATTTGCCATTATTTATAATAACTTTAGCTGGTTTTCTATTTGAGAAAGCCTATTATATTTTGCGACTCTTTCTCCTCTTGCCGGGGCTCCGAACTTAACATAATCTGCGGATGTAGCTACCGCAAAATCCGCTATAAAATCATCATTTGTTTCCCCAGATCTGTGGGAAACGACTATTTTGAGTCCTGATTGTCTGGCTATTTCAACAACTGCCAGTGATTCAATTACTGTTCCTATTTGGTTTGGCTTAATAACAATTCCCGTTATAGATTTTTTGTCAAGCGCCATTTGTAAGCGGTAAGGATTTGTTGCGGTTAAATCATCTCCCACTATAACAGTTGCTCCCATTTTCGATGAGAGGTTTGCCCATCCTTCCCAATCATCTTGGGAAAGCGGATCTTCAAGATACAAAAGGTTGAAATTTTTATTTAGATCTTCGTAATAGGATATAAGTTCGTTACTGGAAAAAGGTATGGCTCTATCTTTAAGATGATATTTTCCTTCAACAAAAAAATTATTCGCCGCTACGTCCAATCCGAAAAATACATCAAAGCCTATTCTTAATGGCGTTGCCTCTATAGCTTGCTTTAAAATAGAAAAAACATCTAAGTTGGTTGCCAAAGTGGGTCCGTATCCTCCTTCGTCCCCAACCAATCTAGTTAAATTATTGGTTTCCAAAGTTTTTCTTAAGGACTGATAAATTGAAGTCCCAATTCCTAATGCTTGTGTATATGATTTTGAAGATGCAGGAATAAGCAAAAATTCCTGGAAATTCATATTATTGTCGCCGTGGACACCGCCGTTAATCAAGTTAAAAGCGGGTGTTGGAATTTTAAGAGGAACATTTTCTTTTTTGACAAACTCTCTAAGATATAAAAATAAGGGAAGTACCGAACTCTCCGCAGCAGCTTTAGCAACGCTCATGGATACAGAAAGAATGGCATTTGCGCCAAGTCGGGCTTTATTTTGAGTGCCATCCAAATCAATCATTATCTTATCGATTTCTTGCTGTTTGTCAGCCTCTATTCCGACAAGACGGGGAGCGATCTGATTTTTTATATTGTCTATCGCCGTTTGGACACTGCCAGTGGTTGTATCTTTAAGCTCCACGGCTTCATAGCTTCCAACAGACGTGCCGCTTGGACATGAAGATACTCCAGTTGAGGAATCATTTAGAATAACTGTTGTTTCGATGGTGGGATTTCCTTTGGAGTTTAAGATTTCTCTTGAATAAATCTGTTTAATTTTTGCAGCCATATCTATTTATCAAATAAATTTTCCTCAAATTCCGATATTAGTTTTCTTGTGTTGTCAATTGCGTCAGGCGAAACCGAAACGCTTGTTATTCCCCATTTTACCAATTTTTTAAGAAGAGAAGGATACATTGATGGCGCCTGTCCGCAAATACTGGAAGTAATTTTGTATTTGTTACACGTTTTTATCACATTTTCAATTGCCCAGAGAACCGCTTCGTTTTGTTCATCAAAAACACTGGCAACCTCACTATTGTCTCTGTCCGTACCAAGAATCAGCATTGTAAGGTCATTTGATCCAATGGAAACTCCATCAATTCCGGCATAAATAAATTTTTCCAGTAATATTACATTAGAAGGAATCTCAACCATCATCCAAATTTTGAAATTGGAACTTCTGTAAAGTCCGCTGGCTGAGATCAACTTTTTAACCTCAAGAAGCTCTGAAACAGTTCTTACAAAAGGCAGCATTATCCATAGATTTTTAAATCCGCTTTTATTGCGAACAAGTTTTATTGCTTCCAATTCTAAATTAAATATTTCCGGGTCGTTTAGATATCTAAATGCTCCTCTATATCCCAACATTGGATTACTTTCAATTGGTTCAAAAGCTTTTCCTCCAATTAAATTCCTATATTCATTTGTTTTGAAATCAGAAGTTCTATAAACTACAGGTCTGGGGTTAAATGATTTGCAAAATTCTTCAAGATTTTTTGCAAGTTCTTTTATAAAGATATCCTTTTTGCCGTTTTTTATAAAAGATTTTGGATGAGTCCCAATCTGAGCCATAATAAACTCTGCTCTTAACAAACCAACGCCATCAGCATATTTTTCGGATATACTTTTTGCGAGATCGGGTTGCGCAAGATTAACATAAACTTTTGTAGCTGTTTGTACATATATTGGATTAAGCGGAATAGATGAGGACGAAGATGCCGGAAGATAAGACCCTTTATATATTTCTCCCTTTAAACCATTAACAGAGACTATGTTTCCTGTTTTAAGGATCTTTGTGGCGTTTCCGGTCCCAACAACTGCCGGAATACCCAGTTCTCTTGAGACAATAGCAGCGTGAGATGTCCTGCCACCTTTGTCGGTAACTATCGCGACTGCTTTTTTCATTCCCGCAACAAAATCCGGATTTGTTTGTGGAGCAACTAAAACTTCACCTCTTAGGATTTTATTTATCTGTCCTGCGTTACTGATAATTCTTACCGGCCCTGTTGCTATCCCGGGAGAAGCAGGATCACCCCTTAATAATACTTTGGGCTGTTCCTCATTTTTATATGTGACTAGTTTGGTTTTAGCATTCAAAGAATGAATAGTCGTGACCGGCCTTGTCTGTACGATATAGATTTTATTTTTAAATATTGCCCATTCTATATCTTGAGGAAAATAATAGTGCTTCTCCAAGAGGCTTCCCAAATTTGCCAGACTTATAATTTCTTGATCGGATATCTTTTGTCTTTCTGAAAGACTCTTTCTAACTTTTACTTTTTTTGTGTTTGTCCCAACTTTTTTAAGTGAAAGTTTTTGTACTGATATATTTTTTTTGAAAATTGTCAAACCATTTTTTAAAACTTCGTAGTGATCCGGAGTAACTTCACCCTGAACTATTAGTTCTCCCAAACCATAAATTGCCTCAATGACTATTTTATTCTTATCGTTGGTTACGGGGTCAATCGTGAACATAACGCCTGATTTTTCCGACTCAACCATTTTCTGGACAGGCACAGCGATTCCTATCCTGAAATGATCGAATTTTTGTTGGTGTCTATAATAAATTGCTCTTGAGGTAAAAAGAGAAGCCCAAGCTTCTTTTATCTTAATTAAAAGATTCGCTTCGCCTTTAACATTTAGAAATGTTTCCTGCTGGCCAGCAAATGATGCCTTTGGTAAGTCTTCTGCTGTTGCGGATGAACGCACTGCTACAAGAGCTTCTTTAAATACGCCGCCCAATCTTCTATAAGACTTGAATATTTCCTTAATAAGAATGTCCGACATTCTTGAAGATACAATTTCATTTTTTACGCTTTTAGAAGCTTTATTAATTGAATCTTGATCGTCAAAATTTATGGCGGCCAAAAGATGTTTAATTTTTGTAGTAAGATTGTTTTCTTTTAGGAAATTAAAATATGCAAAGGATGTTACTATAAAGCCCTCAGGAACAGGAAAACCGTTTTTGGTCATTTCTCCCAAGTTTGCGCCTTTCCCCCCAACGAGCGCTATATCTTCTTTGTCAACGGAATTAAACCAAACTATTAATTTTGACCCTTTAAGCATATTTTCATTATGAGGAAAATATTGTAAATTATCAATACAAAAGAATTTGGGGATTAAATAAACGTGTTTATAAACGAAACAACTTCCCCTTTTTTCTGCAAAAGTAGGCTCTCGCTTGTGGATTCTATGTTTAATCTTAGCAATGGTTCCGTATTTGATTTTCTCACATTTAATCTCCAATCTTTATATTCCATTGAAAGTCCATCTATCTCTACTTTTTTTCCATCTTTGTATTTATTTTCAATAGCCGCAATTATTTCATCCTTTCTCTCTGTTTCAAAATTTATCTCACCTGAAATAAAATATTTTGACGTGAAAGGTTGCGCCAGTTTTGAAAGGGTGGTATTATATTTGGAGATCATTTCAAGGATAAGAAGAAGAGGAATTATCCCATTGTCACGATAATAATTCTCCTTAAAATAAAAATGCGAGGACATCTCTCCGCCAAACACGGCGTTTTCTTTTTTCATTCTGGCGGCAATTATTGTCATACCCGGTTTACTGATTATCGGAGTTCCTCCGGAATTGACAACGGCATCCGTTGTTGCCCAAGTTAAACGGGGATCAATTATTATGTTTGAACCCGGATATTTTTTAAGCATTTCTTTTGCTAAAATTGCCGTAACAAAATACCCTTCCAGAAAAGAAGCATTTTCATCGGCAAAAAAACACCTGTCTCCGTCCGCATCCCAGGAAACTGCCAAATCAGCTTTATTTTCTTTTATCAATGAGAGAGTTTCTTTTCTGTTTTCGGGAAGAAGGGGGTTTGGCGGTCCTTTTGGAAATGTTCCATCCGGCTCACCATTTAAGGGGATTAGCTTTATGGGTAAGTTAAACATTTCTATGGCTCTTTTGAGTATAATAACGTCCACTCCAAAATTTGCATTAGCGACAAGCGTTACTGGTTTCAAAATTGAAGTATCAATAAAAGATACTGCATTTTTTATGAACTCATCTCTGACGTCTTTTTTTTCTACCCTTCCCTTAGTATTAGATGCAATTTTAGAAGAATCTGCGATAGCCAAATCTCTTATATCGTATAATCCGCTTTCCGAGGATATGGGTTCTGCGTTTTTCTTACAGAAATTCATACCATTGTACTGCGCAGGATTATGGGAAGCGGAAATCGTTACCCCTCCATCAACGCCAAGCCGGCCTACAGCAAAATAAAATTCGTCTGTTGAAACAACACCTATGTCTATCACCGCAACCCCGGCATCTAAAAATGCAGATAAAGATGAATTAAAAAGACTTTCGCCCGATTTCCTCACGTCTCTTCCCAATACAACTGTTCTGGGCTTATGTAGCTTGATATATGCTTGGGTTATTTTGTAGGCACCCTCTTCGTTGAAGTCTGTTGGATATACTCCTCTTACATCGTAAGATTTAAATATAGATGGATTTATATTCACAAAAATAATTCTATAGATCAATTAACAAAAAGTCAATTGCCTGAGCCAAAGAAAATGCTGATTTGCCGGTTTTTTGCTCAATATCTATTTGTAATAGTTTTTTATATATGTTTCTTAATTGATCTTTCGTAAAAAGATTGGACTGATGCTCAAGCTTTGATTTTTGCCATGGCATTAATCTTTTAACCTCATCTATTGCATCTGTGGAATTATCTTGAATGGCTAACAATAGACGGAACTGCCTTACTAACATAAAAAAAATTAATTCAGCTTGTACACTAACTAGAGATTTGTGAAATAAGCCAATCGAATTTTCCCAATTTTTTGGTTTGATTCCATCTAAGAAAAGAAAAATACTTTGAGGTATTTTAAATATCTTAACTGTAGAATTATTAAATACGGAAATCGATTTTTTGCTAACTTCTTTGTCTTCCCAGAAAAATATTTTTATCAAATCGGAATTTTTATTAATGTAATTTACTAATGCTTTTGCTTCGTTGGATACAAGCTTATTCTTGGAGAAAAAATTCTCGACAAATATTATTTTTGTATCGTCAAATAAAGAGGCTCCCTCAACTATCTGCGCAAGGGAAGACAAGTTAAATTCTGCAGAGTCAAAAGAATTAAAATTGTTCAATTTTTCCTTTTGTTCTGTTAGAAATTTTCGAGATAAAGAAGTATCGTCACCATGAATAATAGTTATCATAATTCGCTTTTTCGGTTGTTTTTGTATTCTTTAAATAAGTTATCCGCCATTGTATTCAATCTTCGTCCGCGGCTCCGATGAGGAAGAAGGGCTCCTGAAAAATTTCTTGGGATGTGAAGCAGTTCATGAATTAAAACCTTTTTTTTTGAATCGTTATCTAACTTATCATAGTATTTTGATAAAACTTCAATTACATATGCGGGGCTTATGTTAAGAGCCAATTGAAATATTTTTGGCATAGCCCAGATTCGGGCGTAAGATCTTGATTTTGAGCCACGCGTTCTGAAGCAAAATATCCTTGAAGAATCTATATAATCAAACCCCAAAACTTTAACTATTTTCTTTATATCTTTTTTTATCTCCCCGGCTTTTTCCCATTCCAATCTTTGATTTTTGATTTTTGACATTTAATTTTTGATTTTTTACGTATGTTTGTCCGCTACATATGAAGCTCCATAGGCATCGGGTTTTGTTTTCGCGACAAATCCGTTTCCCGTTACCATTCCAACAACTTCTTTTATCATATCTCTCGTATCTCCATGTTCGCCTACGTCTATATGGATTTCCAGATTATACTTAGGGGAATTTCCATTCAAAATTTTTCTTAACATAGGAACAAATTGTATCGCAAAATTTAACGAGTTCATAGTTTCAGCATATATTTTTTCTCTTAACGAGTGAATGTTTGAAAATTCTTTTCTTCTCCAAAAATATTTTCCGCCAAAACCGACCCTATGGACCAAAATGGCCGTGACAAGATTTATGGTTTTGCTTCCGTTTTTTGGTCCGCTTTTTTCATGGGAGTCCGTCCCAATGACCAAACTATAGTCCGCATTAGGATTTTCTTCCAGAAATGCTTTTATTAATTCTATTATTCTGTCTATTTTTAATTCTCCATGAGTTAAGCTTTGAAAAAACTCCTGAGTAAGATTAATATCTTCCATAAATTAATGCTTAATTATAACACATTTTAGATACCCAACAGCCATTTAAAAAACCTAATCGTGTCTTTTGGAATCGTTATGAGCGTAGTAACACTATCATCAAACAAGAACTTTTTTGTCGGAACCATATTCTTAATATTATTGGCGATAATATAACTACCTGAAAATTTAGAAGCGTCATTTAATATCGGAAATCCTTTTTGTTTAGGGATGTTTTCAAAAACCTGATATTGCTGGCTTTTATTGCCATTATTGTCTATAAAAGAGAATTGAGTAAAACTTCCGGCTCCCGCTCTAAGTAAAAAAGGGGTAACGGCAACAACACTGTTATCAGACCACACGGAATCGAAAGCTACTCTATAATAATAACCAACTTGATCCTGAGAAACGGAATTAAGCGACCACCCTGTTTCAGTTATAAAAATAGGTAAATCTTTATTTCCCAAAACATCTGCTAAATATTTCTCGTATCTAAAACTCGATATGCTTTTGTTTGTTAGGACCCAAGGTGGCTCACGAAAACCCGGATTTGGATATGAATGACTTGCAAGTCCGTCTATTTGATGAAATATACCAGGAGTTGCAATATTCATTTCTCTAAGATAAGTATATTCATTAATTGATTGTCCGGGTGCAGTTTCTGAGGCGTTGTCAAGTCCCGCGGAAATAATAAAAAAGTCCTGCGATCTTGACTTAAATACATCCACGGCGTAACTTAGTATTTGCGCATATTCTCCGGGATTTGGGTCTCCTACCCATTCATCGCTTCTATTTACCTCGTTAAATACGACAATATATCTATTTTTAACCGGCCAGTCCAAAGAATTAAGAAAGTTTGCAAAATCAAGCACATCGTCTTGGGTAGGCTTCTTCCAAACTTTTGTATCAAAGTAATCTATTTCTGTCGCGAGCCTTATTATAGGAATAATATGAAGCTGTCTGGCCATGTCCATAAAACTTTGCCACTTTTCAAAATCTTTATCTCCGGCTTGAATTGGGATAGTAACATATCCCCAGTCTCCTCCAGCTGAATTCACTAAACTTGCCGCACCCGATAGCTCTGATGTAAACAATATATGAACGCCAAATTTGTTATTTGGAGAATTCAGCGGATTCTCTGTTGCAAAAGATTTTTCTTGTGATAATAAAAATATTGGCAGAAGCAGTACAAAAAACAAAATTATTTTTTTCATTTGGGATATTATACACCTAATTTTTGGGGAATATTTTAAGTAAAGCCAAGAATATTCAACATTATACTTAAAGATTGCAGCATCAAAATTTTCTGAGGCTTGTCAGACTCGTTAGTTATTGCCGCTGTAAGCTTAATTAAATATTTTACCAATCCTGGAGTGTCCATATCATCATCCATAAAAATAGTGAATTCGTTTATATTCTGATTGTCCTTAATCTTTATTCCTTTATTCCTTATACCTTTTAATAAATTACTAATTTTTGATAGGCAAGTCCGTGCGAAATTCAACTCCGTCTCTTCAAATTCCCAAGGTTTTCTATAATGATGGGAAATTAGTACCCATCTGATTTCATTGGGTGTGTAATTTTTTAAAAGGTCAGATACCATTACTAAATTGCCAAGGGACTTTGCCATTTTTTCACCCTTATACATTAACATTCCCGTATGCATCCAAAATTTCACGAAAGGCTTCTTCTTCGTATAACTTTCTGTCTGTGCAATTTCGCTTTCATGATGAGGGAAAATCAGGTCTCTTCCTCCCCCATGAATATCAATTTGATTACCTAGATACTCACTTATCATCGCAGAGCATTCTATGTGCCATCCCGGCCTCCCTCCGCCAGCTGGCGGACCCCAAGGACTTTTCCAGATGGGCTCATTTAAACGAGATTTTTGCCAAAGTAAAAAATCCAAAGGATTTTTTTTAAGTTTATCATCAGGATTTCCTCCTCGTTCTTTAGAAATAATAAACATTTTCTCGCTACTAAATCCCGATAACTTTCCATAATCTTTAAATTTATCAATTTCAAAATAAACATTTTCTTTCTTTTCATAAGCAAAATCTTTCTCAATAAGCACTTCGATGATTCGAATCATTAGGGCGATAGAATCTGTTGCTTTTACATAATGTGTGGGCGGGAGAACATTTAATTTTTTCATGTCTTCTACAAATTTATTTGTCCAAAATTGACCCAACTCTTTCCAATTCCTATTAGTTTCTTTTGCTTTCCTTAATATGTCATCATCAACATCCGTTACGTTTTGTGTGTAAGTCACTTTATAACCTTTGAAAGTTAAGTACCTGGACAAAACATCAAAAAATATATATGTAAAAGCGTGGCCTAAATGAGTAGTGTCATAAGGAGTAATACCGCAAACATACATTAAAACCTTATTTTTTTGCAAAGCAACAAATGGTTCTTTCTTCTTGGAAAGGGAGTTATACAACGCAAGCATAGATAAATAATTATACGAGACAAACAAAACTGTTGCAACTGGATTAATAACCACAATATGTGGTAATCTTTAAATATTAAGCTACAAAAATGTGATTAAAAGAATATTTTTACTTTTTTTATTTTGGAGAATACTTCTATTTATACCTCTCATAATAGGAAATTATTTTCTTACCTACCGCAAAGGCTTTGAATACACTCTGGCAAATTATTTTATAAACAACCACCAATCTTTAATATCAAATCCCTTGATCTCTTCGTGGAGTAATTTTGATGGAATTTATTATTTGCTTATTGCTGCAAACGGGTATACGGTAAATGCGGGATTTTTTCCTTTATTTCCGCTTTCTATAAATATTCTTAGCTATATCTTTGGAAATACTCTTGCGTTTAATCCAACTCAATATTTTACCGCATTAACGCTTGTTAGTTTGTATTTCTTATTGGCTCTAATAGTAATGTACAAACTTATCAGACTTGATTTTAAAAAAAATATCGCCATCTGGAGTATATTTTTTATGCTTGTTTTTCCCACATCGTTTTTTTATGCAAGTATTTACTCTGAAAGTCTATTTCTATTTCTGTCTTTGTTAACATTTTATTTCGCAAGAAAGAGAAGGTGGTTTCTAGCAGGAATAACTGGAGCATTTCTAAGCGCAACAAGACCTGTTGGCATCGCAATATTTCCAGCACTGTTGTATGAATATTTTAAAAGTGAAAAGAGTAAATCATCAGTTAAACTTCTATCAACCCTTCTAACTCCTTTAGGTTTAATCGCATATGCTTTTTATAATTTACAAAAATGGGGAAGCGCTTTTTATTTTATTACCGCGCAAGGAAATTTTTTGAACAACCGATCTGTAAACAGCGTAGTTTTTTTTCCTCAAACAATATTCAGATATTTTAAAATTCTGATAACGGTTTCCAGTTCACATTTTGAATGGTGGATTGCACTTCTTGAAATTTCAACATTCTTTTTTGTCTCTTTTTTGTTTATTTTGGCATGGAAAGAAAAAATAAGATTATCATATCTTTTATTTTCAATTTTTTGTTTCCTAATTCCGGCATTATCAGGAACATTCACAGGACTACCCAGATACTCAATGGTGCTTTTCCCACTATTTATTGCCATTGCTCTTTCAAAAAACAAAGTTTTAAAGTTAGCGTATGTAATAATTGGAATTGCGCTTCTCTTTGTTCTTCTTATGCTTTTTTCAAGAGGTTATTATATTTCCTAAAGACCGTCATGAAAGACTCCCGTAGCCCCTACCGGATTCGAACCGGTGATTCTCTGGCTGAAAACCAGATGTCCTAACCGCTAGACGAAGGGGCCAAAAATTTTACGTTCAAAACACCCGTCCCCGCCTGCAAATGCCTGAGCATTGCTCTGGCGGGCAGGCTAGGCCACTAGACGAACCCGCCTAAATTTTATCCATTATACCTAAAAAACCAATTCTAGGCAATCAGCCAGTTGACTGACTATTTAAGTTTTAAGCTTTCTCTTAATTGCGTCTAGAACCTCTTTTGCATTACTCTGACCGCCCAACCCAAACGCTATTCCACCGGCAATTGCGAGCATTGCGACAAATCCCGTAAAAAGAATTCTTATTAGATCTGAAGCAACTCCCAGCTGATTGAGAACTGCCAAAATCACAAATACGCTAACAGCCCAACGGGTTATTGATGCTACCGCGCTTGCTGTTTCAACCGACAGTCTGTTTGTCGATACGAGTATAACGTCGTGGGAAAGTTTGGCAAAGACAAATCCTATTAGAGCGATTATAGCCGCTACGAATACATTTGGGAGATAGAGTAAAAACTGATTTAGCACTGTTACAACTCTTGGAAGTCCCCAAATGTCTGTTGTAGGGATCAGGAACACTATAACTACAAACCACCTTACAATTTCTGCCAATAGGTTTGTCCACGTAAATTCTTCTTTTACTTCCGGCACACCGTACCTTTTTAGGATAGTTTCTACCTTAAGGGCTTTCAAAATTTCAACAACAACTTGCCTTAAAATAGAAGCGATGATTATTCCAATAAGAAGAATTACTAACCCGCCAATAAATTTCGGGACAAAACTTACAACTACCGCCAGACCGTTGTTTAACGATAAGAGAAGTGATTGACCAATATCCGAGGTCATAATTTTTTTCACCTCCTTTTTACCCGCCGAAACTTTCGTGAAGGCGAGTCTATGCGATTAGTGTATGTATTCTTGATTCCCTTGTCAAGAGATTCGAGTATTGTTATAATTAAGATCTAAGATCTGCATATGTTTTATACATATGTCTTAAAAAGCAAAAAGGATAATAAACTTTACGTTGGTTTATCTAGAGATTTAAGAAAACGATTAGCAAGGCATAATGACGGATTAGTGCCATCGACAAAGCATAGAAGGCCTTTGGAGTTAGTTTATTATGAAGCTTGCTTAAATGAAGAAAGGTCTGTTAAAAGGGAACTGTACTTTAAAACAGGTTTTGGAAGAAGATTTTTGAAAGATAGAATATAATTCTATTTAGTCTAGTTACGCAAAAGGTAGTCGGGCTCGCCCGCTAACGCCTGAGCGTAGCGATGGCGAGCGGGTCGGTAGCTCAGCGGTAGAGCAGGAGCCTTTTAAGCTCTTGGTCCTGGGTTCGAATCCCAGCCGGCTCACTAACTTTCGCTAAAGCTACAGTTAGCAAGCTAAATGTATTATACTTACATTTTAAGGAATAATATTACAGATCGGTACTACATTGGATATACTCCCGATTTGAAAAATCGTCTACAAAAACACAAGTCCGGTAAAGTCTTATCAACAAAATCTAATCTTAATTATGAACTTGAATGGTATTGCGCTTTTAAGACGAAATCTCAAGCTTTAATGTTCGAGAAATACTTGAAGACTGGTTCTGGAATAGCGTTCATGAAAAAAAGATTTTTCAAATCAATTGTGGCTTTGGCAAAAGATACTGGCTGGGATGTCTAGTTGCTCGAAGCTTTAGCGAAGTGCAATCCCAGCCGGCTCACCCAATGATATTTGTGTTTTTAGAGGCTTTTACCCTCAAGAAATTGTGGATAACTCCTCAAATTTAAGTCCATAATCTAGAACCCCAGCAGGATTCGAACTCATGTTTGGGTTATCAAGACAACATTATCCGTTTTCCAAATCCTTCTTTAAATTCATGGATATTTTTTCTCACTTCTGTAGAATCGGGGACAGTATCTTTAATCAGAGTTTTGACATCATCT
>ORMF010867267.1_pt1 | contig 74694 bp, 62 predicted proteins | sample 1779871 | NCBI WGS metagenome assembly ORMF01 (sample SAMEA104232316, study PRJEB22302) | groundwater metagenome | biome: forest; feature: aquifer; material: groundwater | place: USA | collected 2011-08-07 | depth 5.4 m | reverse complement strand
TGCTGCTCGATCGGCTGGGACTTCAGCTCCCCGAGCGCCTCAGGATCCGACTCCAGGGAGTGAAAATGTAGTGCCGAAACTTGGAGCTAAGTGCGCGAAAGGACACGTCTGCCATGCTTGAAGTGACGAAGTTGGGCTAGCCTGCGACGTCGCTCCAACCCAAGCCGAGGCAGCACCGATGGGCAAGCTCAAACGCAAGGATTACGAAGTCGAACTCGAGCCGTTGCAGGTCGAACTGAACGCCATGGCCCGGTGGCTACAGCACACGCGCAAGCGACTCGTGGTTCTCTTCGAGGGACGCGACACGGCTGGCAAAGGGGGGGCGATCGCGGCGGTGTCCGAATGCTTGAGCCCAAGGCAGTGCCGGGTCGTCGCGCTCTCGAAGCCGAGCGAGCGCGAGCGGGCGCAGTGGTACTTCCAGCGGTACATCGAACATCTGCCGGCGGCAGGCGAGATCGCTCTGTTCGATCGCAGTTGGTACAACCGCGCGGGCGTCGAGAAGGTAATGGCATTCGCCAAGCCGGCCGAGATCGAGATGTTCCTCGAGCAGACGCCCGTGTTCGAGCGGCAGATGGTCGACGACGGGATCATTCTGCTGAAGTACTGGCTCGCTGTGGATCAGGCCGAGCAGGAGAAGCGCTTTGCCGAGCGCCACGCCGATCCGCTCAAGCGTTGGAAGCTGTCGCCGATCGACTTGAAGGCTCGTGAACACTACGTCGAGTACGGCCGCGCACGCGATGAGATGTTCGAAGCGACGCACAAGAAGTTCGCCCCGTGGTTCGTGGTCGACTTCAACGATCAGAAACGCGGGCGGCTGAACTTGATTCGGCACCTGCTGGATCAGATTCCCGACAAGAGAGTGCCCGAGACGCAGATCGACTTTCCGCGCCTCACTGGAAAGCCTGGCAAAGAGAAGTACCGAGGGCCGGTGTCTCCGATTCGCGGCAAGTACTGAGCGCCGAACGAAGAGCCGCGCGTTGGACTGATCGATTTCAAGGCTGCGTGCGCTCGATGTCCCGCAGCGTGGCCAGAAACGCGGCCATCGTTGCCGGCCGCTCTTCGCGACTCCGGGAGAGCGAGACCGCAACGGCGTCGTCCAACGCGCGCGACACCGATACGTGCTTCGAGAGTCGGTCGGCCTCTCCCGCCAGCTTGCGAGTCGTCACGGCGATGAGCGACGCGTCGTCCGGATCGACGAACGCGTTTGATCCCGTGATGCACTCATACAGAATGAGCCCGAGAGCGTACACGTCGACGCGTGCGTCGAGTTTCTTGCGCTGCAACTGCTCGGGCGCGCGGTACAGCGGGCTCGAAACCACGCCGTCGACGTCGCCGTCGATGCTGAGTCTCTCCAGCGTCGACATTCCCAGATCGAGCACTCGCACGCGTCCGTCGAGATCGCGAGCACCGTCGTCCTGGCGCGGGAACGCGTTCGCCGCGGATTCGAGCATGACGTTCTCGGGCTTCAAGCCAGCGTGCAACAAGCCGGCGTCGTGCGCAGCGGCGACGGCCTCGGCAATTTCTCGCGCGATGCGAATCGCGACTCGGGGCGGCAAGCGCCCGTGACGCAGCAAGAGCTGACGCAGCGTCAGACCCGAAACCAGTTCGAGAACCAAGAACCGCAGTCCGTCGGACTCTGCGACGTCCTCGAGCCGGGTAAAGCCGGGGTGCACGAACGCTCGCGTCGCCAACGCCTCGGCGATCAGGCGTTTCCAAATCTCGTCTCGGTCCCGCACACCGCGGAGTACCTTGATTGCGACGCCGTCGTTGGTTTTCAACCGCGTACTCTGAAAGACGATTCCCATGCCGCCGCTGCCGAGCAACGCGTCCACGCGATATGCGCCGGCGAGGACCTTGCCGACGATCGATGTTGGATCGCGCACCAGGTCGTCGAACGCATCACTCGCGCGGGGCGGTCCACTCGCCGCGCCCGACCGGGGCATGGATTGACTTTCGGACAGCACGCGAATCCCGAGCCGCTCGAGCACTTCGCGGTACAGTTCCATCGCCGCGCCGATCGCAGCGCCGCGCGCGAGAGGACGGCCTGCCAGGTGGGACTCGACGAGGAGCGATGCCGCCGTCGACGACAAGGTCGAAGCGAGGACCGAAGCCGCCGGACGACTCGATGCGAGACAATGCACGCAGAGTCCGAGGACGGCGGGATAATCGTGTCCGTTCGAACATCGGAACAATCGATCGGCGGGTTCGTCCATGCAGTCGCTCCGTGGCGCAGCCCCGGGGCCGCGGCGCCATTGTGGATCGTTCCGCGAACGAACGTCTCCCGAAATGCGGTTTCGATGGTCACGGGCACGCACGGCCGCAGACGCGCTCGCCGCCAGGGCACGTGACGGGCGAGCAGCCGTCGAGGCCGCAACTGCCCGTCGTTCCACACCGCACCATGCACGCCGCGCCCGCGCCGCACGAGAGCCGGCAATCGCTCGCGGCTCCGCAGTCGAGCGTACAGGTCGATCTCGCGCACACGAGCGTGGTCGACACGGATCCGCCACCGTCTACGACGCATGTCGCGCCATCGGAGCACGATACGGCACTGCCCGTCGCGCCCATCACTCCAATCCGGCAGTTCGCTCCACTACACGCAATCGTCGAGGCCGGCGTACCCGTTGCCGTGACGTTGCACGACGTGCCCGTCCCGCACGTCGTGTAGAGGTGTGTCGTGCCCCGACCATCGACGCTGCAGCTCGTGCCGGTGCCCGAACAGTCGGTGGTACAGGTCGAGCCGCCCGTGCACGTGAGGTCGCAGGGGCAGCCACTGCCGCAGTAGCAGCTCATCCTGCCGGTGCACATTTGCACCGTTGGATAATCCGGCGGACACACGGGAACGCCGGAGTCCGCTCCCGCATCGCGGACCGCGCCACTGTCCACTGCGCCGCTATCCGCTACGCCACTGTCCTCTGCGCCACTGCCCACTGCGCCGCTATCCGCTGCGCCACCATCGACTGCGCCACTGTCCACCGCGCCGCTGTCGACTGCGCCATTGTCGGGACTGCCGGCGTCCGCATTCCCACCGTCCGACGAGTCCATCGTTTCGGCCTCTGAAGGAGTGTCTCCGGCCGCGTCGGAGGGCGAGTGCGCGTCCGTCGCGGATCCGTCGTCGCTAGCGGCGTCACCGTTGGTCGCGCCCGTGTCGGGAGGTCCAGAGTCGCCGCCGGGGTGTCGGTCGCCACCGCAACCCGAGAGCGCAATCGCGAGACCAGACGCGACAAGCAGTGAGAATCTACAGCGGGCCATGGGAGCCTCCTGCGTGGCCCGGTTGCAAACGCGCGGCCAACACGAAAGTGCTGGTGATCCGGTCGCGATGCACTCGACCATGCGCAAGAGGTGAGCGACAGGTGCGCAACCGCTGCGGGTCGGACGGACCTCGACGGCGGGGACGTACGCTGCGCCAACGCACTTCGATGCACGAAATCCGACCATGAGAGTTCGGTGCTCGTCGGCACGAGTTGATCCGCTGAGCGGCCGCCCGCTCGCGCCGATGGCGATCGACTGTTCGCCGCGTTTCTATGGGACGGTCTACTTGCCCGATGACTTGTCATCGGCGCGCGTGATCGCTCCCGCTGCACGCATCGTGTCCGACGCGACGCGCCGCATCGCCCTCACGGTGGACAGGAGCCGCTCGTACCCGTCGGCACGCACATGCGTTGCGGAAGCCGGCCACGGTCATCGCTGCAGCACGGATACGACGTCGGGTCGCAATCGGCCGCCGTCTGGCAGGCTCGAGAGCAATAGAATCCACCACCACCGGGCGGCTGGATGCAGAACGCCGCGCAAACCGTGCGTGGCATCCCGCAAGGAAATGGCATCGACAGATCGCAATCGGGTCCGTAGATGCACATCGGAGCGTCCGCACCACTGCCACCCGTATCGCGTGTCGCGTCCGGCGGCGAACACGCGGCGACCGCGCCGAAAGCGAATCCGACGAGAATCCGAAGCGGGAAACCGCAACGTCTTCCTCGGCGTGCACGCGTCACGATGCGCCATTGCGGCACAGCGAATCCCCACGGTTCGAACATTTGCATTCCCTCCATCGATCTACGAACACCGAAACGTCGGTGGCCCGGACGAAGGCGCGGATGTGCATTCGCTCACTCGGGCAATCGTCGCGCGGACGATGTGCATGCTCTGTGCCACTTCGCGGCCGGGACCCGCGGGCGCAACCCGAATCGCGCACCGATCGCGCTCAGCGACGATCGTTCACAATTGCCGACCCGGGCACGAGGTTGCGCAGTTGCCATGCTCGCAATGCAAGCTCCCGCCGCGCCTGTACGATCTCGGCCCGCGTGCGGTCGACGAATGCAACCGGGAGAAACATCGTCGTCACGCTCGTGACGAGAAACAGAACGCGCGTCGGCGCCTCGGTGAGTCGCAACATGTGCGGACGGACAATCATCGTGCCGTTTGCAAAATCGTAGAAGCGCGGGAGCAGTCCGGCCCATTCCAACGCGAACGGCACGGCCCACGCCGCCCAGCACACGGTCGGCGCGATCCACCAACGCTTGGCCGATCCGGGACGGACGATGACGAGTGCGCATGCGATTCCACACGCGAGCTGCGGCACGAGGAGAAGCGGCCCGAAGATCGGTGTCGTCGCAAACAGGACGACTCCCGCGAACACCGGTGGCGCGACGATACTCACCACCCCGAGCGTCCGCCGCCAGCCGAGCCACGCATTCACGACCAATCCAACGAACGCGGCCCCGACCATCGCCAGGAACAACCCCCATTGGCGCACGCCGAACCACAGCACGAGCGGCACGCCCGCGAGATAGGCACCGTAGAATCCCATCCCGGCCCACGAGGCGTTGCGAACACTTCGTCGGTCCGCGTCGCGAAGGTCTTCGGTGACCTCGCGGGGCGTCTCGCGCGGCGGATCGAGGAGTAGTCGCGCGACGATCGCTGCGGCCCGCGCGTTCGCCGGATCGAGCGCGAGTGCCCGCCCGGCGTCCGCCATCGCGCGAGTGCGCCGATCCTCTTCGGCCACGTCGGTCGGCGCCGCGTCCAGCGCGCGCTGCGCCGCGTCCGTGTGAGTCGCCGCAAGATCGCGGCGGCGCGCGAGGTCTCGGTCGCCATCGAGATATCGCTCGACGTCGTCGTGCAGGGCCAGTGCGGACCCGTATCGATCACGCGGATCGAGCGTCAACGCGCGGGCGCAGCTCTCGACGATTTCCGGCGGCAGGTCCGTGACGCGATCGAGCCGTGCACGGATGTCTACGCCGACGATTGTCGACGCGATCTTGTCCGCGGCAGTGTCGCCCGCGTGAACGGGTTCGAGCGCGAGCAACTCGAACAAGATTGCCCCGAGGGAATACACGTCGGACCGCGCCGTTGCGCTCGTAGCGTCGCGCGCTTGTTCGGGCGCCATGTAGCCTGGCGTGCCCATCATGGAACCTGCGACCGTGCCACTCGCCCCCGAGCCGGTCGTCACCGCGGTACCCGCGTCCGCCGCGCGCACGTCCGCATCGGCCAGCACCCGCGCGATCCCCCAATCGAGAACGTACACTTCACCGAAGTCACCCAGCATCACATTGCTCGGCTTGAGATCGCGATGGACCACGCCCCGCGTGTGCGCGAAGTGCACCGCGAGGCAGACCTGCGCGTACGCCGTGAGCAGTCGTCGACGCGTGTGCCGGCGCGTTGCGTCCGGATCCCCAGCGACGAGCGCCGCGACGATTTCCTCCAGCGTCTCGCCACGCACGCGCTTCATCGTGAAGAACAGCGACCCGTCCGGAGCTGTGCCGACGTCGTATACGGGAACGATCGCAGGATGCTCGAGTTGACCCTGCACGCGAGCCTCGCGGAGGAATCGTTCACGCAACGACGCATCCTCGTTGATCTCCACGCGAACGGACTTCAATGCGACGTCGCGACCGATGCGCGCGTCGCGCGTCAACTGAACCTCTCCCATTCCGCCGCGCCCGAGCACCGCTTGCGTCACGTAGCGGGACGCGAAGTGCGGATCGTCGAGGGGAACGTCCGTCGCGCGTCGGACAGAAGTGTGCGGCGGCTCGGTGGCCGGCATCGTGTCGTCGGAACGTTGCAGCATGCAGACACGGTACACGAAGCGGCGGACGGGAAGTCCGGCAGGCGTGTTTGGACTTCCGGCGTGCGCGGTAGATTCTCGCAGCGGTCAGTACATTACGACCGTCGACACCGCGCGCGTCGTCGTCGTTCCGTCGCCGAGCTGACCCGACGTACCGAGCCCCCAGCATCGCGCCGAGCCGTCCGACATCAGTGCACACGTGTGATTGCCGCCAGCCGCAACGAGGGTAACTCCCGTGAGTCCGAGGACGGGGCCAGACGTCGGTCGATTCGCGAGGCCGCCGTCGCCAAGTTGCCCGTTGAGTCCTCGACCCCAGCATTCGAGTGTACCCGCGGCCAGTCGCGCGCAACTGTGATCACCGCCGGTCGTGACCGCCGTCGCCGTCGCAATGCCCGTGACTGCCACGGACGCAGGCCGCGCCGTGGTCGTCGCGTCGCCAAGCTGTCCCGAGATGTTGTAGCCCCAGCATCGCACGGTGCCGGTGCTCAGTCGTGCGCACGCGTGCGTGTTGCCCACGTCGAGGTGGGTCGCGAGCGCAACGCCGGTGACGACGACAGGCACCATGCTCGTGGCCGTGGTGCCATTGCCGAGCTGTCCCTGCAATCCGTAGCCCCAGCAACGGACACTCCCGTCGGTCAAACGAGCGCACGTGTGGTTCTGCCCGACGCGAATTTCCTGCACCGTGCTGAGTCCCGCCACCACGACGGGGATTGTCCGGGTCACCGTCGTCGCGTCGCCGAGCTGACCGTAGACGTTGCGCCCCCAGCACCGCGCCGTGCCGTCGGCCAATCGTGCGCAGGAGTGGTACGTGCCGGAGGAGATCTGCGTTGCGGTCGCCAGGCCCATCACCGCGCCCGGCGTTGGCCGCGACGTTGCGGTGCCGTCGCCAAGCTGTCCGTACAGGTTGTAGCCCCAGCACTGTGCGGCCATCGTCGAGAGCACGACGCACGTATGGTTGCCACCGGGCCCGAGCGCGGAAACCGCCAGCCCTGGGACGAGCGTCGGAACGAGGCGATCGGTGGTCAGGCCGTCGCCGATCTGCCCGCGGAGATTTTCGCCCCAGCACCGCAAGGTCATGTCGCTCATGCGCGCACAAGAATGCGCCTCGCCCAAATCGAGCAGCGTCGCCGTCGCCCGAGGTGCATCCGTGGGAATGTCTGCGCCCGCGTCGGCGGCAGTGTCACTCGCGACGTCGGCCACCGTGTCAACGGCTCCGTCGACCGGGGAATCCGACGCTGCGTCGCCGACGTCGCGCGCGCCATCTGTGCCCGCGTCGAGACCAGTGTCCCCAAAGCCGTCCCGCAACGCGGAATCCATCGCGTCCGTCGCCGGGGATGTCTCCGCGCCGACGTCCGCCCGGTCAACGATCGAACTGTCCCGCGCGTCAGGGAACTCCGCGGTGGCGCACGAAGCGAGCGCGCCAAGCAACACAGAAAACGAGTACCGGCGCATGCAGTGCATCATCGCAGGTTGTTCACGACCGTCAACGGGTCGAGGAGAGTAGCGCCGCGGCGCGGATGGACGAGTCACGCAGCGAACGCGTGGGACGGCGTGATAGCGTCGCGACAGGAGGCCGGCCCATGACTGTGCGCGTCGAGCGCGAGGGAAACATCACGACTGTCATCCTCGAGCGTCCGGAGGTGAAGAACGCCGTCGACGCGCCCACGGCGCTCGCGCTCGCGGCGGCATTCCGACAGTTCGACGTGGACGACACAGCAAGCGTTGCGGTGCTCTGGGGTGCGGGCGGAACGTTTTGCGCGGGCGCGGACCTGAAGGCCATCGCCGCGGGTCACGGCAACCGAATCGATCCCGAGGGCGACGGTCCGATGGGTCCGTCACGCATGCGCTTGTCGAAACCGGTGATCGCAGCCATCGCGGGGCATGCCGTCGCGGGGGGGTTGGAGTTGGCTGCGTGGTGCGATTTGCGCGTCGCGGAGGAGGACGCCGTACTCGGAGTCTTCTGCCGACGGTGGGGTGTGCCTCTCATCGACGGTGGAACGATTCGATTGCCGAGGATTGTCGGACTCGGTCGCGCGCTCGACTTGATTCTCACCGGGCGCGCCGTCGGCGCCCGCGAGGCGTTGGACATGGGACTGGTCAATCGCGTCGTGTCCCGCGGCGAGTCGCGCGCGGCGGCAGAATCGTTGGCGCGGGAGATCGCTGCGTTTCCCCAAGCGTGCATGCGCGCAGATCGCGCGAGTGCGTATGAGCAACTGGATCAGGATCTGGCCGGTGCGTTGCAGAACGAGTTCCAGCACGGCCTGAACGCGTTGAACGCCGAAGGTGTCGGCGGTGCCGCTCGGTTCGTCGCGCGTCGTGCAACAACCGGGTAGCGCGCCCACCACGGTTCGCCATTGGGCGAACGCGAAGCCTCGCGACGGCGAGGCGGTCAATCACAGCCAGCCGCTTCAGCGGCCAGGATTCCGGGAAGCTTCGGTCCCCTTCTCGATCACCCACAACGCGTTGGAATCTGGCAGCCTCGCGGGAGTCCGTCCATCGAGTTCAAACAGTTCGATGTGCGGATCAAGATGCTCGGCGTATCCGGGCTGCAGGTACGAACGATGCTCGGGCGGAATCGCAACAGGCGATGCATTCGTGCCGAGTTCCGCGCCGCGACACGCGTCGAGGAGGATCGCGGCATACCGGTCGTAGGTTTCGACGCCGTACTGCTCTCGGATCTCGTACGGAAACGACGCGGGACCCCAGACGAACGTGTAGAGAAATGCGTGCGCGTCCGCGCTGCTCAAGCGGACACGCATCGCATCGATCGACTCGAACGCGATCTTGCGTGCTTCGAAGTCACGCACGTACAGATCGAACGCTGCGCGGGCTTCGTCGGTCTTGAATCGAATCACAAGAGTGCCCGTGGCCGGCATCACCCCGTCCCGCACGACGATTCGCCCTCCGGGAGCGAGCGCGCGGAACGCCGCCGCGACGATCGCGCGCACGCTGCCGATGCGAAAGAGTCCCGTGCCACCCCCCTCACCGGCGTCCCATGCAACGTACGAATAGATCTCGTGCAAGATCGAGCAGAACACGACCGTGGACAGCGATCCGGGTCGGAACGACGTCTCGATGTGGAACGCGTCGCCTTCGCGCACGTCCCACGCGCGGTGTTCACGGGCTTTCTTCGCCAGGAGGCTCTCGATCACGGCTTTGGACACATCGAGTCCGACAACGTGCGAATCGGGAAACCGCTCGACGAGAAGATCGAGCACCACGCCGCCGCCCGGTCCGACTTCCACGATGGATCCCGGTCGTACGTAGTCGCACAAGCGTGCCTTGTCGCTTCGCGCGGAATTCATCGCCGTCAGATACCGCGCCTCGGCGTGAATCCGGTCGAAGTCGTCCTTGCGGAGGCCATACAGGTCGCACAGCGCCTTGAGCGTTTGATGGAACGCGGCGGAGTTCTTCCGCTCGTAGATCGAAAGCAGCGTGAGAAGCGCTTCACGCTCGCGCGTGGCCCGCCACGTCAGGGCCACGGCGTTGTCGCTGCGTGCGGCGTGGACGAGTGAACCGAGCCCGTCGTCGGGCGCAGACGGCGCATCCGTGTGTTCGCCGAGCAGCGTTCCGAGTGCGCTGGGATCTCCGCCGGGCAAGCCGAGCGCGTCGCGTACGCGCACCGATGCGAGCGCTGTGTCGATCAGACGGCCCGCGTACGTTCGCGCCGGCCCCAATGCGTCGAAGTCCGCCGCGAGTGGCAGCAGATCGACGTGATAACGCGTCGCGTGCGCGTCGGTCCGAGGCGCCGGGGCGACCCCGAGTTTGCGCGCCATGGCAATCGACAACGCAAGCAGGCGCAGCGCACTCGCGACCGAAAGATCGCGCGTCGCGCGTTCGAAGTACCAGAGATGACAGGTTCGCAGCGCTTCCGTCAGCGCCGCGGCTTCCGAGTCGTCGAGCGCGAGGACTGCCGCATCGATGTCGTCGGTCGGGGTGCCGCGCGATGTCGGGGGGATTCCACGCAGCCGCATGATGCGCGAGCGGAGGGGTCCGCGAACGCCGAAGGGAAGCGATTCGAATCGGCCGAACGCGGCATCGGTTTCGGCGAGACGGTCGGACATTCCATCGATCGAGTCGAGCGATGCGTCCCTCGCCGCGACGAGCTTCCCGATTGCGGCCTCGACGCGCTCGAAACGGACCGCCAACGCGTCGTCGAACAGACCCTCGCGCACGCTCGCGACGTCGCACGCGTCGATGACTCGAAGTGCCGAAAGCACGAGAGCCGGGCCCGAGCGGTGGCCGAGGTCCCACAAACGCGCAAGCCGCCTCGCACCGACGCAAAACCGCGCGAGTGCGGTCAACGCGCACTCTCCGCGGAGGAATTGTCCGACCAGGCCGTGCGCAGACACGAACAGCGCAACGTCGTCGATGCTGGCAGGGGACGACTGCAGCGCGCGTGCAAGCGACGCGATACCAGAGCCAGCGTCCCGAGCGCGAGCGCGCACCTCGAGCGCGGATGCCTCGTTGTGCGCAAGTCGACGCGAGTGGTCGGACGCGGCGGAGACTTTCGAGATGTCTCGCAACAGCAGAACGCTTCGGATCATCGGTGCGAGGCCAGCGTCCGCGGACGCTCGGAAACACGCGACGAGGTTGCCGAACGTCGCCGGCGAGAGTCCCGCCGTGTTCGTTGGTTGGAACCGGCGGAGATCTGCCCGCTCGAGCCCAAGCAGTTTTCGCGAGAAACACCGGGTAGCGAGGTGATCGAGAAGCGGATGGTCGCTCGTCGACGCGGCGTACTCCGGCGGGACGCTCCGCGGCGTGGCCGCCGCCAGTCGCGCGACTTCGGGGAACAATCGCGTCACGCGCTCGCAGAGGGCTCCCGGCTCATGCAGGGCGCTGAACGCCACGACAGCGCTGACAGTATCTCGTGCGAGCTCCGCTGTCATCGCATCGTCCGTCGCGAGCACGAGCCGGCGGGCAATCACCGCTTGTTCGGCAGCGTCGCGTGCGAATGCTTCACCACTCTCGCCACGCAGTTCGCTCTCTTCGGCAATCACGCGGTTGGCAGCGGGACCGATCGCGACCGCCACGCCACGCGCGACGGCGTCGCGTGCGCGCTCGCGAGGTGTGCCGGCCGGGACGAGTCGCCAGCGTACGAGCGCAGCTTCGACTTCGAGACGGTGCGCCTCGGCCTCGACAGCGGCGCGGTCGTTGGGCGGGTCCATGCCCCACCATACGCGAATCGACGACGCCGTGTGTTCGGTCCATCGAGCGTGCGACACTCGCACCGTCGTGGGGCCATCGCCGATCGATCCAACGTCCGTCGCTGTCGCGGCGCGAGTGATCCAGAGCGCGGATGCCCTGCTGATCACGGCAGGGGCCGGCATGGGGGTGGATTCGGGTCTGCCCGACTTTCGCGGCGCGACGGGGTTCTGGAACGCGTATCCGCCGTACGCGCGGATGGGTCTGCGGTTCGAGCAACTCGCCAACCCCGTCTGGTTCGAGCGAGATCCAGCGCTCGCGTGGGGATTCTATGGGCATCGGCGGAATCTCTATCGCGCGACCGTGCCGCACGAGGGATTCGCGATTCTGCGGCGTTGGGCCGCGCGGGCGCGGCGCGGGGCGTTCGTGTTCACGTCGAACGTCGACGGGCAGTTCCAGCGCGCGGGATGTGCCGACGAGCGCATCGTGGAGGTGCATGGTGCGATTGACTGGATGCAATGCACGCGAGGATGCGGCGTCGGGATTTTCGCGGCGGGCGGAGACCGAGTCGCAGTCGACGAAGAGACGTTGCGGGCGGGCGAGCCGTTTCCGAGTTGCCCGAGCTGCGGCAACCTCGCGCGGCCCAACGTATTGATGTTTGGAGACGGCGATTGGGACGAATCGCGTTTCGAAGGGCAGCGCGGTCACATGGAGCGCTGGTTTGCCGGGCTCGGCGACGCGAACGTCACGGTCGTGGAATGCGGTGCCGGCACGGCCGTTCCGACCGTCCGAGCATTCTCGGAACGCGTCGCGCGGCTGGCGCGCGGGACGCTCGTGCGAATCAACGTGCGTGAGCCCGACGTCCCGCGCGGAGGCGTCGGCATGGCGGCTGGCGCGCTCGAGGCGCTCCGGGCAATCGATGACGCGGACGAATTCGGAAAGTCGAAAAGTTAAATAGTTAAATAGTTAACTCCCGGACGCGGACCCCTCGTCGAGGCGCCGCATGCCTTCGAGCAGTAGCGCTTCTGCGGAGGCCTGGATGACGCGCGCGGCGGGCTTTTGGGTGGGATCCAGCACGAAGTCTCCGGTTCCGAGTGGGCACATAGCGTAAAACGCCTCCTCGCCGCGCGACCGTCCCCACATCGCGTTCACGATCTGCCCCGCGTCGAAGTGGATCTCGCCCGACTCGTTGCCGCTGCGTATCCGAAGGACCCCCGTTTTTCGCCCCTGCACGAGCACCTGCACGATGTCCGACAGCGCCATTTCGGCGAGGGAACCCGAGACACCACGACCGGCCCGGGCCCCGCGCGAATCGAAGATCTTTCGCACTTTGGCGACCAGCACGTCGTTGGGCACGGGTTTGATGACGTAGTCCACCGCGCCGAGTTCGTAGGCCTTGGCGATCGACTCACGGCGCGCGTCTCGCGTGAGGAACAACCACGGAATGTCTTTGGCGACAGCGTTTTTCCGCGCGTGCTCGATCAGGTCGAACCCCGTCGCGCTCCCAAATTCGGTGTCGGAGATGCAGATCTCGATCTCGCCCGATTCGAGGGCTTGGATCGCCGCTTCGGTCGTCCGCGCGGCCCGGACCTCGTAGCCCTGCTCGAGCAGGCGCAACTCGAGCACCGTGCTCTCTTCGGGATCGGTGTCGACGAGGAGCACGACGGGCATGTCGGCGAGCAACCGCGCGCGCAGATCGTCGCCGAGCACCGTGTGCTTGAAGAGATCGACGAGGTTGGGGTCGAAGATCTTGCCGGCGTATCGCGCGAGCACGTCGAAGGACTCGCGCGGTGTGAGAACTTTGCGAAACGGATTGCGGGTGTTCTGCGTGAGGTCGGCGTACGTCTCCGTGAGCGAAAGCAGTCGACCGCCGAGCGCGATGTCCTTGCCCGATAGCTTTTCGGGAAACCCCTCGCCGTCGTAGCGCTCGTACATCGTTCGGATGGCCGTGACCGTGGTCTCCGTGAGTCGAACGGATTCGAACAGCCGAAGCGGTGTCATCATCGCTTTCTGAGCCGCGACTCGGTGGCCCTCGTACTCGGCGACGTTGAGTGCCGTCAGGTGATACGAGCCGGTCTTTCCGATGTCGTGCAGAAGCGCCGCGCAGACCATCGATTGTACCTCGGCCGGGGACAGCCCGATTCGCTCCGCTGCCTTGCGAATCACGCGGGCCATCAGGGCGCTGTGCCCGCGCAGCTCGCCACGGTTGTTCTCCAGCAGGGACACGAGAACGGTCAACGTCTCGAGATAGTCCTCGTTGGCAACGCCGACGCTTTGCCCGCCCGTCGCGGCGGGCCGGCCGCCAGCGGCGCGGTGGTCTCCGCGCTTGATCGATGCGCCGTCGATCACGCGTTCCTTCCGCCGCTCGGCCGAGCCGATCGCGGTCGCGAGGGACTCCTCGGAAATCAAGTTGCGCTCGTACGCGTTCATCATCGAGCGGTACTGCTCGATGCCCTTGATATCGACGTGCGCGAAGGCGTGAATGTCCCCGCCGTAGTGCTTGCCGATCGCCGCGCGAACCGCCGCCGGACGGCTGACGTACACGCGCACTTCCTTCGCGTTGGTCGCGATCTGAACCTGCTTGGCGACATCGGGATCCGCGGCGCCGCCCGCGACGATGGACAAGACGCCCGACGTTGCGTCGTAGATCACCGGGAACACGTTCAGCTTCTCGGCCGTCTTCCGAGGCAGCATGGACAACGTCCCCGGGTCGATGTCTGCACGCGCAAGCTTGTCCGTCGTCACGAATCGCGTGCGGTACACCGCCGCGAGGTACTTGAGCAGATCCGGTTCGGTCATCACGGACGTTTCGATGAGCGCTTCCTCGACCGGCAGGTTCGTGCGCTGCATGTGATGCAACACGCCCTCGTATTGGTCGGACGAGATTTTCCCTTCGCTGAGCAGGCGCTCGGCGAGTTGTGCGTTCAGTCGGGTCATCGGCGGGTGGCGCGTCACATTGTACCAGCCCTGCGATCGACACCAACCGACTTCGTCGAGTCGGTTGGGCGCGCACGACAGATTGCTGTAGAGTCCCGTTCCTCTTGCACCGCTCGAACGTCCATCGGGTGCGATGTTTCGCCCTATTTCTCGCTGCCGGTTGCGCGTCGACGCCGACCGCCGTCGACTATGCTGGCCGCACCGTCGTCGTCCGCGCGGCTGGGGGCGAACGGGCGATGACGTACCGGTTCGGCGTCGTGCCATCGACGTGGCGCTCGCTCTCGGTCGAAGGCAACGATGCGGCGTGGCACGACCCGGACACGGACGGCACGATTCACGTCGATCACTCGTGCGAGCGAACACAGGACGTTCCGCTTCAGGCGCTCGTGATGCACCTGCTCGCAGGGTTCACGCAGCGCTCGTTCGAACTAGAAGAAACGATTCCGTTCGACCAGCGTGAGGCGCGCCACGTCGTCGTGCTCGCGCGATTCGATGGCCGTCCCGTGCGAATGGAATTGTTCGTCATGAAGAAGGACGGCTGCGTCTTCGATTTGGGGTACATGGCCGTCGCCGATCGATTCGGCGCGGGACGCGCAGCGTTCACGGAGTTCGTGCGTGGGTTCCACACGATCGACACCGGCTCGCCGGCAGACGTGCGCGGAGCGTCACGATGACGGTTGCGCCCGTGGATCCTCCCGCGATCAAGCGTTCGCTGCCCCCTCCCAGCCCCGTAGTTCGTGTCGGTTTCTTTCGCGCCCGCATGGTGCGCATTGAGGCGTTCCTCAGCGATCTGGGCGGAATGTCGGTGCTCTTTCTCGACACGATGCGATCGATCTTCCGGCGGCCGTTCGAGTTTCGACAGGTTGTCTATCAAGTCGAAGCGATGGGCGTGCGTTCGGTCGCGATCGCATGCACGACCGCGGTGTTCGTCGGGATGGTGATGGCCGTTCAGTTCGCGTTCGGGCTCGAACGTTTCGGTGCCCGCGACTACGTCGGCCGCATCGTCGGTCTCAGCGTCGCGCGCGAACTCGCTCCCGCGCTCACCGCTCTGGTCGTCGGCTCCCGAATCGGCGCCGGAATGGCGGCGGAAATCGGTGCGATGGCGGTGACCGAGCAGATCGATGCGATCCGTGCCCTCGGCGCGGATCCGGTGAAGAAACTCGTCGTCCCGCGCCTGCTCGCGTGTCTATTTCTTCTCCCGGTTCTCACGCTGTTCGCGGACGTGCTTGGGTTCACGGGCGCCATGGTGGTGTCCAAGGTCCAGTTCGGAACGCCGATGCGTTTCTTCTATCAGACCGCACTCGGCTCCGTCGAAATGCAGGATTTCCTCTCCGGACTCGGCAAGACGCCATTCTTCGGCGTGTTGATCGCCATCGTGGGTTGCTACTACGGGATGCACACGTACGGTGGTACCGAAGGCGTCGGGCGTTCGACGACGCGCACCGTCGTCGTCACGTCGGTGTCGGTCTTCGTCGTAGACTTCTTTCTCACGAAGTTTTTCCTGTCGATCGGGAACTGAGGCCACCGCATGGCGTCACCACACGAGGGTCTCGTACGACCGCCGTGGCATCCGGCGCGGCGGCTTCGGATCGCGGGAGTCTGCTATCTCGTGCTCCTGGCCCTCGTGGCGGTCACTGCATTCGACGCCCGCGCGAAGCGTTCGCGGCGTGACGCCGAGATGCCCATCGCGCACGCCGCAGCACGAATCGTCGGTCCGGAACTCGCGCTGCACGCCGCCGCGCGGTGGCTCCGACACCCGACGCGAAGCGAGCCATGGGCCGCCGCAACCGACGCTCCGGGGATGCTCGATTTGGATCCCGCCGGTGCAACGGCTCCACCGCCGCGAGAGGTCCTCGGCGCGGGACTGCCCCGTGCGGAACGGTTTGTCGCGCCGATTCGCGCACGGAACACGCAACCGCGATGACGGTCGTGCGCCGACATGCCGCGCTCCTGGCATTCGCACTGGGGGCGTTGCGCCGTCGGCTCGGGAAGAATCTCGCCGTGCTCGCGGCGTTGACGCTGGTCTGCACCGCGGTTGCGAGCGTCGTGTCGCTCACGCAGGCGCTGCGCGAGGAGGCCCGCCGCATGATGCAGGACCTTCCCGACGTGACGGTCTCGACGCTTCGTGCCGGCCGTCCGTCGACGGTCACGTCCGCCGATGTGCAGCGGCTGGCCGAACCGCCGATCGAGGGCGTGGCGGGCGTGCAGATGCGCGTGTGGGGCTATCTGTTCGTTTCGGGGCTCAACGCGAATCTCGTCGTCGTCGGCGTTCCGGCCGAGAGAGCGGCCGCCCGCATCGCACGCGTGGTCGACGGCCGTGGGCCTCGGGCGAACGAACGCGGCTGGATGGTGCTGGGCGAGGGCCTGCCGCGCGCGATCGGCGTCGGCGTCGGCGACGGGTTGGGCATGCCGACGCCGGGGGGGGGCTCGATGGATCTCACGGTCATCGCGACGTTTCGCCACGCGTCGGCTCTCGTGACCGCCGACGTCGCGATGATGGATGAACGCGACGCGCGTCGACTCCTGGGACTGCGCGACGACGAAGGAACGGACATCGCCGTGCGCGTGTCCAATCCAGAAGAGTCCGCCGTCGTCGCGGCGAAAGTTCATCGCCGACTCCCCGACACCCGCGTCGTCGAACGGCCCTCACTGGCGCGCGCCTACGATCTTACGTACGGCACGCGCGGCGGTCTCCTGGCGCTCGGATTGATCCCCGCGCTGCTCGCGCTGCTCGTGCTCGCATGGGATCGAGCGACGGGCTTGAGCGCGGACGAACGACGCGAGGTCGGAGTTCTCAAGGCGGTGGGGTGGTCTACGGGCGACGTCGTGGTTGCGCGTTGGATGGAAGCGGCGCTTCTCGCGGCCGCGGCCGCGGGGCTCGCCACCGTTTGTGCGCATGCGTACGTCTTCGTGGCAGGCGCACCGGGGCTTCGCGAGGCGCTGCTCGGTTGGTCGTCGCTCTATCCGAACTTCGCGCTCGCCCCGGCGGGGGGCTGGTCGGCTCTGCTGACGATGGCGTCGATCACCGTCGCGCCGTTTCTCGTGGCGGCCGCGATTCCGGCCTGGCGCGCGGGTGTCCTCGACCCGGCGGAGACCCTGCGGTGACCCACGCACCGTGCCGCGGGATTCGCTGCACGTGCGGTCACGGCGGCGCGGCGCGTTCGGTGGGATAGTTGTGTGCCATCCAGAACCCGATGCCTTCGTCAAGCACGGCGGTGTGATCGAAGTTCCGGCGACGCAATTCGTCGACGACGTGACCCGACGCCGCGTGCGGACAAGCGCAGTACGCAACGATCCACGTTCCGTCACGTGGGAGCCGGCTCGCGAGCTGCTCGACGTCATAGAAGGGAAACGGCAGCGCCCCGGTCACGTGTGCGAGTGACCAGTCCGACGCCGCGCGCGCGTCGAGAATCACGATGCGACGATGCTCGGCGAGCGCGCGGGCAACGTCGGCCGAGGGAACGTAGCGCCCATCGCGCAGCGTGAATCGAGGCGAACGCCCCGTCGGATTGAGAATCAGGTGCTCGAGTCCTGGCGGAGGTGGCCCGGACGGAGGCGCTGGCGGAGCGATCGGCGTGGGATCGTGCTCGAGGGTTCGAATGAAGAACACCAGATCGCCGACAGCCTGCTCGCCAAGGAACGCGAACGACGCCATGGGCGTGCCCGCCCGACCGTGCTCAATCGTGTACCGCAGGAAGCCGTTGCTTGCGGTGCGTTGGAAATTCGGATGAGACAGACTGGTCGCACGGGGTGTGCCTTCGCCGCGCTCTCCGTGGCACGCGACGCAGCGTTCTGCGTAGAGGCTACGGGCGCGATCGGCCGAACCCTCGACGCGCTGCGCGCCCGCGCGGATCGGGCGACGCCTCGCAAGGCTGCGGAGGTACGCGACGATGGAGTCGACCGCCGGACCGGCGAGCGGGCCCCCGCGCGCCTGGCCCCAGGCGGACATTGGCGTTCCCGGTCGACCGTCCGTGATCGCAGCGCGCAAGAACTCGTCGGTGGCAACGGCGAGGAAGTCTGCATTGCCGATCGCATTCGCGTGGTCTGCGGCATACCCACGTCCATTCGGCGCGTGACACAACGCACAGTATCGCGCGTACGCCTCGCGTCCTCGGGCGATCCGGGCGCGCATCGCCGGGGAAGTCGTCGCGACGGTTACCGATCGGCGGTGCAGGAATCGGCCGGTGCGTCCGCACGACGTGAGCGATCCCGTCGCGAACACCAGGGCCGCGGCGAAGAGCGTCCGTGCGAGACTTCCGCGGCCGTTGGTGACGGCACGGAATGGGAATCGGGCCATTTCGGGCGGGAAGGTACACGGACAGCGGCCGATCGTCGCGCCAAACGTTTCGCATCGGTGCGAGGCGCCGAGGATCCGCGGGCGTTGCCGGGCGTCGGTGCGACGTGGCAGGGTTCGCTGCGGTGAAGACGACGTCGCCGACTGCGGGCCCGAATGTGTCGCGGCGAGCATTGCCGCTGGTCGCGGCGCTTCTCGCGCATGCTTGTCGCGGACGTTCGAGTGGACCGCACGCGCAGCGCTGCGCGTTTTGCGGGATGCGCGTTCCGGCCGACTCCCATTGGGCAGCGGGTGCGCGGGATGCACAGGCGCAACCGATCGCATTCGACACGCCGGCCTGCCTGTTTCGGTATCGACACTCGGGCCGCGCTCGCGGGATGCGCGACGAGTGGGTGACCGAGTACTACGGTCCCGCGGGTCGTCGCACGAACGCGCGTGCCGTGCGCTACGTCGCAGGGTCCGACGCGATCGGCCCGATGGGGGCCGACCTGATTCCCGTCGATCCCGCGCACGAAGTCACGTTCATGCGCGACCATCACGGACAGCGCGCGTATTCGTTCGCCGAGATTTCTGCCGAGGTCGTCCGAAACTTGTGAATCGCGGGTGACCCATGGCGACGTCACCGAAACAGATCGAACGTTCCCGACACGACACGGTAGTGCAGGATCGGCCACGCGCCGGCCACCGCGACGAGAATCCAGGCGAGCGCGCTCGTGCGTCCGAGCTTCGAGAGCACCGACAGCGTCGCGTTGCGCGCGCCTTCGCGGCGTAGCAACGGTACAACTGCCAACGCCGCCACTCCGCAGAGAAATGCGATGGCGAGACCCACGAGAAGCAGCACGCCCGCGGCTCCGCCTTCGCCGCGCAGCAAGCAGTACGCGCACCGGTGGCTTGGACGCTCGTACGCATACGGCGCAACGACGTCGACCACCGCGCGCAGCGAGAGCGCGGCGCCCACGAGTCCGATGGCCCCAGCGAGCAATCCACGACCCGCGGACGCTCGCCGTGCGAGCGCGATGCTGGCCACGATGCCGGCAACGGTTGCGACGGCGGCCATGCCGATTTCCCGAAGCCGCCCGTGACCATCGGCGAGGTCCGTGGCGCTGCCATGCGCGGCGTCGACGAACACCGTGCAACACGTCGCGACGACTCCGAGATCCAGTCGCAGTAAGTAATTCGCGCTCGCGATCGCGTCTGCGAACACAGCGCAGGTCGCCGCGAGAGCGCCCCAGGACAGCGTTCGAACCAGTGATCCGCGCCGCAAGCGCGTGTCGACGCGATACGTCGTCAGCCACGCGACACACACGGACGCGGCGACGAGTGACGTGCCGAGCGCCCGTGCGCCCCACACGTTCGACCCGACGACGCCGAATGCGCACATCGCTCCGCGGATCGACGGCGCAAGTCGGTCGGACACCACCACGGTCATCAGTGCGGCCGCGAGCTGGAGACCCAACGCGAGTTGCAACGCAGTCGAGACGAGTTCCGAGCGTCGCTCGAGCAGCAGCGTTCGTTCGTCCGAGGGGCCTTCCGCGCGGTACGCCCGAAGAATCGTGAGCGCACCGAACGCGCCGATGGCGGCGATCGCCGACGCGGCGAATCCAAGAAGGATCCGGGACAGAATCCATGTGCTGGCAAGATGAGCGAACATCGTTCGGGGTGCGCCGGGGAGCGTTCGTACTCTACGCTCGGCCGAGTCGTCGAGCGAGCGAGGCCTTGCCGTCTCCCGATGGACGCGGCATGACCGGTTCGAAGGGATGGCATGGCTCGAGGATCGTCCAGCTCGCGCGGTGAAATGTTGATCGGCGTGCTTGCGAAGGCCGCAGACGTCCCGACGGCGACGATCAATTTCTACGTGGGCGAAGGGATCCTTCCGCCGCCGCGAAGGCTGAACCCAACGCGATCGGCGTACGGTCGCGTCCACCTGCGGCTGCTCGCCATCGTGCGGGCGATGCAGTCCGCCGGGTCGTCGCTCGCCGAGATCAAGGCGGCGATCCAGACCTCGGGAACCGACCGCAACGGCATCAAGAAGCTCGAGGGAATGGTCCCGACAAGTCACGTGTCGGCACACATGGGCGCGACCGGCGCGCCATGGCCCCAACGTGCGCCGCCGCTGACGCTGGAAGCGCTCGTCGCGAGCGCCGGAAGCAGCACGGCAGTCGTGAAGAGGCTGCTTCAGCTCGGATTGCTGCGGCCGGCGATTCGCGATCGCTTCGACGAGCGCGATCTCGCCGTCGCGCGGACCATCCAGAGGGTCATCGACGACGGAATCGCGATGGAACAACTGGAGTCGTTTGCCGACCTCATCGATGTTGCGCGACGAGCACTCCCAATCGTGATGCAACGCGCAACCCGCGCGGACCGCGTGCCGAGCGAGCGGCGCACGTTCCGCGAACTGCTCGAGGCGCACGCGACGGTCCTCGAGTATCTCGTCGAGCGCGCCGCGGACGAAGCCGATCCGGCCCGCCGTGCACTTCTGCGACGTCGCTGATACGCCCGATTTCGTGACGCCGCCGGACGGTGCCCACGCCGCGAGGAAGTTCCGTTACACTCCGTCGATGCGATCCACTCCCCGCTTCGTACATCTCGCTCGTGCGCTCGCCCTTGTGCCGTTTGGTCTCGCCGCAGGGTTTCACGCGTCCGAGTCGCTCGCGAGCATGACGGCACCCCGGCCGGGCGACGCTCGCCGACGCGTGCGCGCGAATCCACGCACGTGCCCCCGCGTGGCGCCCCGCGACGGTCAAGCGTGCGCAACCGCTTCGCTGCAGTGCAACTACCTCGACCCGTCGAACACGGAGATGACGAGGCTGTTCGTCTGTGTCGCAGGCGCGACGGGTCAGACAGCTCGCTGGTCCCGAACCTCCACGCAACCTTCGTCGGAAATGATGCCGGTCGTCGGTCCGCTCTCCCCGCCGGAAACGGCTTCGACGGCGTGATCGCTTGACTCCGTCGCTCACGGCCGGCTGGCTCGTCGGCGTTGCCACACTGGCCGCCGCGTGTGGCACGCCTCCGCGTCCCGATGCGATGCCCGCCGATGGCGCGAGCGATTCCGACGCGTTCGCCGCCGACAGCGACGGCCCCGACGAATCTGTCGACACGGGCCCACCGATTCGCGGAACCGCACGCGCCACCGTGACCCACTATTTCTATCACTTCGACATTGCGGCCACTCGCGCCGTCTCACAACTCACCCTGACGACCACGTCACCCGGCGACTGCCTCGCGATCCCGTTTCGATCCGGTGCAGTCGCCGAGGACGTGGTCATCAATGACGTGCCTGCGCGTGACCCGGTGGTCGAATCGGACGTCTTGATCGCTTGCGATCCGGCGGACCACGGTTGGCCCATCGGCTCGACGCTGGTGCTCGGTGCAACTTCACGGCCGCCGAGCGCGCCGCTCGGGCCCACGCAGGTGGGATACACGACTCGCCCGGATCGAGCGGGCCGACGCTTTGCCTACATGTTGAGTTGGGTGGGCGAGTGCGACCGCCAGGGTCCCTGCGACAGCACGCCCGGACTCTTCGCCACCTATCGATTCGCCGTGGATCACGCCATGGGGACTCGCGTGCTCTGCCCGGGCACGATCACCGCGATGCCGACGCACACCGTTTGCGATTTCAACTTCGCGGGCGGTCCGACGTACAGCACCTTTTTTTTCGTGGCCGGACAGAGCTGGACGGAGACTCCACTCGGCACGTCTGCGGGTGTGCAAATCAGCCTGTTCGACATCCCAGCTTCGGGCGTGGGCGCGGCGATCGACGCCGGCAACACGCTCGGCTTTCTCCAGTGGATGACGGACACGTTCGGGACGTTTCCCTACGGCGATCGACTGCGGATCATCGTCGGACCGACGTATTGGTCGGGTTTCGAGCATCCGGGCAACATCGTGATCGCAGAGTCGCTCGCTCCGGAGAACGTCAATCACACGGTGACCCACGAGATCGCACACCAGTGGGCGGGCGACCAGGCCACCGTCGCGTCCACGGCTGACTTCGTATGGAAGGAAGCCATGGCCGAGTATCTCTCCTTCGTGTGGGAGGACGAGAATCGCGGTCACGATGTGGCGCTCGTGACGTCGCTTCGATGGCGATCGGCGTCGAGGTCGTTGCGGGAGCACCCGATCCCCGCAACGGCGATTCCGCTCTTTTCGCACTACAACTCCGCGTACGGACCGGGACCGATGGTGCTCTTTCGCCAACTCGAGGTGATGTACTCCCGAGCAGCCGTGTTGCGCGCGCTGCGCACACTCCTCGGACGACCTCGCTCGCTTTCGGTGACCGATGTTCGTATCGCACTCGAAACCGCACTCGGCGTCTCGCTCGTCGACTATGTCGACCGCTGGCTCAAGGGGTCGGGTCCGCCGGTCTGGCCGACGGTGAGCATGACCGGATCGATCGCCGCGATGGAACCGTTGACGTTTCGAGTCGCGTTCGGAGATGGTCGGTATCGCGCGTGCCGCTTCACCGTGCGGCTGCGGGGAGCCGTCGGGGAGCAGCAAGACCTGCGGTTCGACCTCGGGCTCGACGGACGAGGAATGCTTTCGCAGACCGTGACGCCGACGTTCGTCGTGCAGCGCGTCGAAGTGGATCCGGACGGTGAAGCGTTGGTCTTCGGCGACGCGAGCATTCCGGTGGCCCCCGGCGGAATCGTCAGCACGATCCCCTCGAGGTTCTGGATTGCTCCGTGAGCAAATCGCCGCAGCTACGTGCGCGAACCCGTTGACGATCTGCCCCCGGTGCGCCTAGCGTACTCGCTCTCGCTGGACGTCCCGTTTCGTTTTCGAGGTGGAACAATGTCACGCATCGTACGTGGTGGTTTGATCCAGTGCGCCAACCCGGTCAACGACGAGGCGCAGTCCGTCGAGAAGGTGAAGCAAGCCGCGCTGGATGTTCACCGGCCGTTCATCGACGACGCCGGCAAGAAGGGGGTCCAACTCTTGTGCTTGCAGGAGATTTTCAACGGACCGTACTTTTGTCCCGGCCAGAATCCGCGGTGGTACGACGCAGCCGAAGCCGTGCCCGGGCCGACGACGGAGGTCATGCAGGGCTACGCGAAGAAGTACGGCATGGTCATCGTCGTGCCCGTGTACGAGCGCGAATCCGCCGGCGTGTACTACAACACAGCCGCAGTGATCGACGCCGATGGCACATACCTCGGCAAGTACCGGAAACATCATATTCCGCAGGTCAATCCCGGGTTCTTCGAGAAGTTCTATTTCAAGCCGGGCAACCTCGGCTACCCGGTGTTTCAGACCAAGTTCGCGAAGGTCGGTGTGTACATCTGCTACGACCGTCACTTTCCAGAAGGCGCGCGCGCACTCGGACTCAATGGTGCGGAGATCGTATTCAACCCGAGCGCAACCGTCGCAGGCTTGTCGCAGTATCTCTGGAAGCTCGAGCAGCCCGCGCACGCCGTGGCCAACGGATACTTCGTCGGTGCAATCAATCGCGTCGGGACGGAAGCGCCGTGGAACATCGGAAAGTTCTACGGCACAAGTTACTTCGTCGACCCACGCGGGTCGTTCCTCGCGACGGGCAGCGAAGACAAGAGTGAACTCGTCGTTGCGGACATGGACTTCGATGTGATCGAGGAAGTCCGTCGGGTCTGGCAGTTTTTCCGCGACCGTCGACCCGACAGCTACGACGTTCTCGTAAAGCCGGTCTGACGGAGGACATCCATGGCGAACGTCATCAAGAACGGCACGGTCGTGACGTCGGTCGACACCGTCAAAGCCGACGTGTGGATCGATGATGGCAAGATCATCGCGCTCACGGCGCCAGGAATCGCGCACGGCATGAGGGCCGAGCGTGAGTTCGACGCCACGGGAAAGCTGGTGATGCCTGGCGGGATCGATGCCCATACGCATCTCGACATGCCATTTGGCGGCACGACGTCCGCGGACGACTTCGAGACAGGCACGCTCGCGGCCGCGCATGGCGGCACGACGACACTCGTGGATTTCGCAATCCAGACCAAGGGCCAGGCGATTCGCCAGGGACTCGATGCGTGGCACGCAAAGGCCGAGGGCAAAGCGGCCGTGGACTACGGCTTTCACATGATCATGACGGATGTGAATCCGTCGACCCTCGACGAGATGAACCAGTGCGTCCGCGAGGGCGTGACGTCGTTCAAGCTCTTCATGGCCTATCCGAACGTGCTGTACGTGGACGACGGCCAGATCTTTCGCGCGATGCAGCGCGCCCGCGAATTGGGCGGCCTGATCTGCATGCATGCCGAGAACGGCATCGCGATCGACGTGCTCGTCGAGCAGGCAGTCGCACGCGGAGAGACCGCACCCAAGTATCACTCCCTCTCTCGCCCGCAGGTCGCCGAGGCCGAAGGCACGCATCGCGCACTGGCCCTCGCGGAGATGGCCGGCGCACCCGTGTACATCGTCCACCTGTCGGCGCCGCGCGCGCTCGACAAAGTGGTCGAGGCCCGTGATCGCGGCCTTCCGGCATTTGCAGAGACGTGCCCGCAGTATCTGTTCTGTTCCCTGGACGATCTCGCGCAGCCCGGATTCGAGGGCGCAAAGTTCGTGTGCACTCCGCCGCTGCGTCCGCGCGAGATGCAGGAGGACATCTGGCGAGGTCTGCGAACCAACGACCTTCAAGTGGTGTCGACCGACCACTGCCCGTTTTGCATGAAAGGCCAGAAGGAACTGGGCCGAGACAATTTCACGAAGATTCCGAACGGGATGCCAGGAGTCGAAACGCGTCTGTACCTGCTCTGGGACGGCGGCGTTCGCACCGGCCGAATCTCGCCCAATCGATTCGTCGACATCGTGAGTACGGCCCCGGCGAAGATCTTCGGATTGTATCCCCACAAGGGAACGATCGCTCCCGGTGCCGATGCAGATCTGCTCGTGTGGGATCCGGACAAGGAGCACGTTCTCTCGCAGAAGACACTTCACATGCGCGTGGACTATTCCCCGTTCGAAGGTCGGACGGTGCGAGGGGCCGCGACGCACGTCTTCTCGCGTGGGGATCTGGTCGTGGAAAACGGTACGTTCCACGGCAAGCCGGGCCGCGGTCGATTCATCAAGCGCGGAACGTTCGCGCTCTAGTCAAAGAACCTTTTGGGGAGTTCGACGATGGCGAACGACATCCACGCGTGGCGGCCCAACCTACCCGACGAGCGACTTGAGAATCGCCTGCCGGATCTGAAGCCTCGGTACAGCGCCGGCGCAGCCAAGGCCGAAGCCGAGCGGTGTCTGTATTGTTACGACGCGCCATGCGTGAAGGCGTGCCCGACGTCGATCGATGTGCCGACGTTCATCAAGAAGATCGCGTCGGGCAACGTCCGCGGCGCCGCGCAGACCATCTTCGAGCAGAATGTTCACGGCGTGTCGTGCGCACGAGTCTGTCCCGTCGAAGTGCTGTGCGTGGGATCGTGCGTGTACAACGACTGGCACCGCGCGCCGATTCAGATTGGCAAGCTGCAGCGGTTCGCAACCGAGGAGGCGCTCGCCGACGAACGACGCACGGGGCGCAAGCTGTTCACGCGCAAGCCGTCGATCGGAAAGCGCGTTGCGCTCGTGGGAGCGGGCCCCGGTTCGCTGGCGTGCGCGGTGTATCTCAATCTCGAGGGCATCGACACGGTGATTCTCGAGCGGGGTCCGTTGCCCGGCGGACTCAATACCACCGGCGTGGCGCCATACAAACTGCACGCCAACGAGTCTCTCGACGAGGTCGAATGGCTGTTGTCGTTTGGCACCGACATTCGTTTTGGCGTGGAACTTGGCAAGTCGCTTTCGGGTGCGGATCTGCTCCGAGACTACGATGCCGTATTCGTTGGGATCGGTCTCGGGAGCGACAGCAAGCTTGGCATTCCCGGCGAAGACGGTACGGGTGTCGAGGGCGCCACTGCGTGGATCGAGGGCATGAAGAATCGCGCGACGACGGACATGAAGCGTGTCGCGCGCGCCGTTGTGGTCGGCGGAGGCAATACGGCCATCGACGTTGCACGCGAGTTGGCGCAACTCGGCGTGCCGGAAGTGGACATGGTCTATCGACGGGGTCTCGAACACATGTCGGGGTACCGGCACGAGATGGACGCCGCGATGCGAGAGCGCGTCCGCCTCGTCGAGCATGCGCGGCCCGTTTCCGTGGTGCGCGACGCCGCGGGCAATGTGAGTGCGCTGCGCGTTGCCGACGCAAAGCGTCCGGCGGGCTCGCCCGATTCCGAGCGGGACATTCCGTGCGAACTCATCGTGGTTGCCATTGGCCAGGCGAAGCTCGCGGATACCGCCAAGCAGTTCCCTGGAGTCGCACTCAACGCGAAGGGCTGGATCGAGGTCGATCGCGAGCGCAGGACGGGCAACCCGAACGTGTTTGCCGGTGGCGACTGCATCAACGGTGGGGCCGAGGTGGTCAATGCCGTGGCCGACGGTCGCGACGCGGCGCGGGCGATGATCGCGGGTTGGAAGAAGTAACCGAAAGGCGACGGAGCACGGACATGGCGGACCTCTCGATCGATATGTGCGGAATTCGCAGTCCGAATCCATTCTGGCTGGCATCGGCTCCCCCGACCAACGGTGGCGAGCAGGTGATGCGGGCGTTCGACGCGGGCTGGGGTGGCGCCGTGTGGAAGACCCTCGGCAATCCGATCGTCAATGTTTCGTCCCGCTTTGGCGCCGTCGACTTCAACGGGCAGCGCGTTGCCGGGTTCAACAACATCGAATTGATCACGGATCGGCCGCTGGAGGCCAATCTCAAGGAAATGCGGGAGGTCAAGAAGCGATATCCGAAGCACGCCGTGATCGCTTCGCTGATGGTCGAGACCAAGGCCGAGTGGAAAGAGATCATCAAGCGCGCCGAGGACACCGGCTGCGACGGGCTGGAGTTGAACTTCGGTTGCCCACACGGCATGTGCGAGCGCGGCATGGGAAGTTCCGTCGGTCAGGAGCCAGCGGTACTCAAAGAGATCACGTCGTGGACCAAGGAGTACGCGAAGACTCCCGTGCTCGTGAAGTTGACTCCGAACATCGGTGACATTCTCGAGCCGGGTCTCGCGGCCGTGGCGGGCGGGGCCGACGGACTGTCGTTGATCAACACGATCAAATCGATCATCGGTGTCGACCTGGATCGGATGGTGCCGCTGCCGCGCGTGGGCGGCCAGAGCACCAATGGCGGTTACTGTGGGCCGGCCGTCAAGCCGATCGCGCTGCACATGGTCGCGGCGCTCGCGCGCGATCCGGGCGTCAAGATCCCGATCTCAGGCATCGGCGGGATCTCCAACTGGCGCGACGCCGCGGAGTTCATCGCAATGGGCGCGGCGAGCGTGCAAGTCTGCACGGCCGTGATGCACTACGGTTTCCGCATCGTCGAGGACATGATCGAAGGTCTGAGCACGTACCTCGACGAGCACGGAATGAAGTCCGTCAACGAACTTCGCGGACGCGCCGTCCCCGCGTACAGCGAGTGGGGCGACCTCGATCTGAACTACAAGATCGTCGCGAAGATCGACGCGGAGAAGTGCATCGGATGCCAGCTGTGCTACGTCGCCTGTCTCGACGGCGCGCATCAGTGCATTCACACGGACGCGGGACCCTGCCACGGCTGGCACGGCGCACCGGATCACGGCCAGAACGCGCGCCTGCAGCCCAATCCCGCTGTCGTACACAAGCCGGACGGGGCAGGACGCCGCGTGCCGGTCATCGACGAGAAGGAATGCATCGGCTGCAATCTCTGCAAATTGGTTTGTCCGGTGGACGACTGCATTTCGATGGTCGAGATGCCCGCAAGCTCCCGCGACACGTGGCACGACCGGATGCGCGACGGCCGCGACAAGGTCCCCGGCGGACTCGAGGTGTGATGATGGAAACGGTCCCGCATTGGATCAATGGTCAGGTCGCTACGCATACCGCGGAGCGCCACGGCGACGTGTACAATCCAGCGACTGGCGAAGTGCAGGCGAAGGTCGCATTCGCAACGGTGGCCGACGTCGATGCCGCGGTTGCCGCCGCGAAAGCTGCACTTCCCGCGTGGCGCCAGACTTCGCTCGCCCGGCGCACTCGCATCCTCTTCGCATTCCGCGAGCTGGCCGAACGCAATCGCGAGCAGCTCGCGCGCATGCTCACGATGGAGCACGGCAAGGTACTCTCCGACGCACTCGGGGAAGTGCAGCGCGGGATCGAAGTCATTGAGTATGCCTGTGGACTCTCGGAGCTACTGAAGGGTCAATATTCCGAGAACGTTTCGACGGAGGTGGATGCCTACTCGATTCGCCAGCCCGTGGGCGTCGTCGCGGGCATCACGCCGTTCAACTTCCCCGCGATGGTTCCGATGTGGATGTACCCCGTCGCGATCGCGTGCGGAAATACGTTTGTATTGAAGCCCTCGGAACGTGATCCGTCCGTCACCAATTTTTGCGCCGAGCTTCTCAAGCAGGCGGGCCTTCCCGAGGGGGTCTTCAACGTCGTTCACGGCGACAAGGTCGCGGTCGATCGCCTGTTGGAACACCCCGACGTCGGCGCGCTGAGCTTCGTAGGTTCGACGCCGATCGCGCGCTACATCTACGAAACCGGAACGCGACACGGCAAGCGCGTCCAGGCCCTTGGCGGCGCGAAGAATCACATGATCGTGCTTCCCGACGCGGACATGGAGTTGGCCGCGGACGCAGCCGTCAACGCGGCGTATGGCTCTGCCGGTGAGCGCTGCATGGCGATCTCGGTTCTGCTCACCGTTGGCAACGCGGCGGACAAGATCCTTCCGAAGATCCGCGAGCGCATCGCGTCGTTGAAGGTAGGCAATGGCCTCGACGCCGCGTCGCAGATGGGGCCGTTGATCAATCGTCAGCATCTCGACAAGGTCACGGGGTACGTGTCCAAGGGCGTCGAGGAGGGTGCCAATCTATTGGCCGACGGGCGAGCGCTGAAGGTTCCGGGGCACGACAAGGGCTTTTTCCTCGGACCCTGTCTGCTCGACAATGTGACGCCGTCGATGGTCGTCTATCGCGAGGAGATCTTTGGGCCGGTGCTGTCGACCGTCCGCATTCCGACGTACGAGGCGGCGATCGCGCTGATCAACTCGAACCGCTACGCCAACGGCACCGCGATCTTCACGAACGACGGTGGAGCCGCGCGGAAGTTCCAGAACGAGATCGAGGTCGGCATGGTGGGACTCAACGTGCCCATTCCGGTGCCAATGTCGTACTACTCGTTCGGTGGCTGGAAGAACTCGTTGTTTGGCGATCTTCACATCTACGGTCCCGACGGGTTCCGGTTCTACACGCGCAACAAGGTCGTGATCTCCCGCTGGCCCGACCCGCGCTTCCGTGGCGTCGATCTCGGATTCCCCCAAAACAAGTAGTCGCACGTGCGCGCGAAACGTCTACGTCTGCCGAAGGGAATCATGGTGTCTGCCGTGATTTCCGGCGCCACGCTCGGTTGCTCCGGCCGCGCGGAGCCCGATGGGTCTACAGACTCCGCGAGCGATGGCGTTGCGGACGCTGGGATTGCAGACTTCGGCCCCGTCGACGCGTCCAGCGACGGTTCGGTCGATGTCATGGCGTTCGACGTGAACTGCGACGCGGGTCTTCCGCAGCCCGGCTCGTACTGGTGCCTTCCCGATCCACGTCGGGGCACCACCACGGATTGTGACCCCATGTTCGCGTGCCTCTCCGGCGGCTGCGCGCCCGGCTGCGTCGCGTGCGCGGTGGGATCCGACTTCTCCGCGGGCGTGATCTGCATTCCCCGCACGGGCACCGACGCAGGACTGTATTGCTCGCCTCGACGAGTGTGCGAAGCGGCTGCGTGTCCGGCGGGATGCGAAGCATGCGCCGAAGTACTGCTATGCGAGCCGGACTTCCGATTGGACACCCCGCCCGCAACGTGTGAACGCAGACTCTCTTGCACCGAGAACGGGTGTGGCCCGGGATGTCTCGGCGTCGCTTGATGAGGTGCGACGCGACCCGGGTGGTCGCGAGATCAACTCCTCGAAGCGACTCGCGATCCCGCCCAGTACACGAGTCCCGCGACACCGCCGCCGATGAACCACGCATAGTCGAACGTGACGCGTAGGAACGGAACGATCAGTCCGATCCAAGCCGCGAAGCAGCCCAGCACGGTCGCCACGATCGCGACGACGTTCGTGCCGCTGCCGCCGCGGCCCGACGCGCCATCCTTTCCGTACGAATAGGCTCCGTCGGGCCGGTATAGGTCCGCCAACAACAACTTCGTCCGCTTCACGAGCCAATAGTCGACGATCAGCACGCCGGCGATGGACCCCAGCCCGCCGCTGTATCCCAACAACCAGCGATAGATGTAGCCGGACGGATCTGCGAGAAGCTTCCACGGCATCATGGCGATGCCGATGAGTCCGGTGATCAACCCACCTCGGCGAAACGTGATCCACTTTGGAAATGCGTTCGCGAAATCGTTCGCCGGTGACACAACGTTGGCAGCGATGTTCACGGCGAGCGTCGCGATGACCACGGTAAACATCGAGACAGCCACCATAGCCCGCGACGTAAAGCGCGTGGCGAGGTCCATCGGATCCCAGATCGATTCGTGAAAGATCACCGACGTCGCGCTGGTGATGAACACGCCCATCGCGGCGAACAACGTCATCGTCGTCGGGAGCGCCACGACCTGGCCGACCACCTGCTCGCGTTGCGAACGGCCGTATCGAGTGAAGTCCGGCATGTTCAGTGAGAGCGTTGCCCAGAATCCGATCATCGCCGTCAGCGACGGGACGAATACTCGCAGAAATGCGCGCGGCGTGTGCAATCGGCCGGTCGTCGCGAGGATCGGTCCGATGCCGTGCGCGCGGCGGATTGCCCACCACACGAGGAGCCCGGTCATGACGAGAACGTACGGCGCCGCCCAGTTCTCGACCTTGCGGAGCACGTCCATGCCGCGGAACACGATCAGAATGTTCAGGCCCCAGAACGCGAGGAACGAGATCCACTGTGTCGGGTAGTAGCCCGCGACCTTCGCGCCGAGCAGTGGCACCCACCCCGGCCACATGGCGCCGAGGAACGTGTGAAGTGCCTTGCCGCCGATCCAGCACTGGATGCCAAACCAACCACACGCGACGATTGCCCTCATGATCGCAGGCAAGTTCGATCCGTACACGCCGTACGCGGCGCGCGCGAACACGGGAAACGGGATGCCGTATTTCGTGCCAGGGTGTGAGTTGAGAAGGATCGGAATCAGCACGATGACGTTGCCGAGAAAGATCGTGATCAGTGCCTGTCCCCAGCTCATGCCGGCGGTGATCAACCCCGACGCGAGCATGTACGTCGGGATGCAATGGGCCATGGAGATCCACAGCGCGGCGTAGTTGTACGTCGTCCACGTTCGCTGCAGGACACTCGTCGGCGCGAGGTCGTGGTTGTACAGACTCGACCCGGAGAGATCCACGCCGGGTGCGAGTTCTACGCGGCCGTCGGGGTGCTCGATCTGTTCGGCAGACATGGGCCGGGATCTTCACCCGATTCGCGCGCTCAAAGGAAGCCTGCGGTAGAATGGCGCGATGCCTCCGACGAGGGAGAGATTCCGAGCGCTGCTGGTGGTGTGCGGCAATCCCGGCGGCGAGATCGAGCGCGAGCACGGTAGCTTCGCCGATTGGTTCGTGCGGGGCGCTCCGCAAGACATCGATTTGGTCGCCGTCGACGCGCGATTCGAGTCGCTGCCGCCGCGCGAAGAGCAGCGCGGGTTCGACGCAGTGATCATCACAGGCTCGCCGCACAGCGCCTACGACGACCTCCCATGGATCCGCCAGACCGAGCGCGTCGCGCGGGATGCGGTGACGGACTGCCAGCCGCTCTTGGGTGTCTGCTTCGGTCATCAGGTACTGGCGCAGGCGATGGGGGGAAAGGTGATCCGCAATCCGCGCGGGCGCGAGATCGGTACGGTACAAGTCCGCGTGTTCGACGAGTCGCAGCCCGGCGCACTGCTCGACGGTCTCGGTCCCGTATTCACAGCGCAAGCGACGCACCAAGACACCGTCCGTCATCCGCCGCCCGGCGCTCGCGTGTTTGCGCGCAGCTCGCTCGACGACTGTCAGGTCTTCAACCTCGGCTCCGCGTGGGGCGTGCAGTTCCATCCCGAGATCACGGCGCCGATCATCTCGACGTACATCGCCGCCCGCGCCGATGTGCTCCGAAGCGAATCGCTCGATGCGGACCAGCTACTCGCCGGAGTACGCGAGACGCCCGAAGCTGCCAGTCTGCTCGCCAGGTTCGTCGCGCTCTCCCGACGTGCGTGACGACGACGCCCACGGTCACCCGTGATACACACGCGACGCGACGATGAGGCCATCGCGAATGTCGAACACCTCGGCCACCGGCATCGGCGGCCCATCGGGTCCGTGTCGGATGTATTCCACGACGACTCGTTCGTCGTTGGCGGTAAGCGCGGTCTCCACGTAGCGGAGCCCGGGCAGCCGCGCGTTGGACTCACGCCACCATTGGGCAAGTGCCGGCTTTCCAACGAGCTTTCCGTCGGTCTCGGGGCTCATCGCGCGAATCTTCGGCGACGTGTGGGTCGCGTCGTCCGCGTAAAGCGCAACGAGTGCGTCCACGTCGTAGCGATTGAACGCGTCCATCCACGCACGGGCAACTGTCACGTTCTTCGAAGTGCTCATCGGCGTCCTCGAGGCATTCCTCCCGGATATTGGAACAGGGAGATCGGGAGAGAGGGAGATTTTGGTTGTTCGGAATGGATACCTGCAACAGGTCGGCAGCAAGATCGTGCGGCGGACCGTCCAGCTTTCGCGAGAACAACGTCCGTACTTTCTACGACCTCCCTACCTCCCCATCTCCCTGTTGAATCTTTCCGACTCATGCGCCCGGGACGAGCGCATCCCGCAGCGCCGCAAGGAACTGCGCGCCGTAGCGTTCGATCTTCTTGGGTCCGACACCTGAAATGGCCAGGAGCTCGGCTTCATCTCTTGGACGCTGCTCGGCCATCTGCCGCAGCGTCGCGTCGCTGAACACGACGTACGGAGGGATCCGCCGTCTGCGCGCAATGGAGGTCCGCAGCGCACGCAGTCGCTGAAGCAAGTCGTCCTCCATCGGCGCACCGCCCGCGTCGACCGCAGCGTCACGTACGAGCCGAACTCGCACGCCGTTGGCAGCCACCGGGTCCTCCAACGAATCGCTTGCAGCGAAGGCATCGCGCCGACGCGTCGGTGTCCGCCCGCGTACCGTCGCCAGCACGTCGAATCCCGCACAGATGTCGCACGATGTCTCGCACGGGCCAACGCTCTCGCCCAGATAGCCAACGATGCGCTGATGGCGGCACCCGGCACTGTCGACGATCGAGAAGAGTTCGCGCACCTGTCGCATGCTGCGCTCTGCGATCTCCGGCGCAGCGTCCGTCGAAAAGCGGTCGTACCCCAGAACGTCGGCCCACGAGTAGAACAGCACGCAGGCGCTGTCGAGGCCGTCGCGGCCCGCTCGTCCGATCTCCTGGTAGTACGCTTCGACCGACCGCGGCATGTCCCGGTGAATCACGTACCGCACGTCCGGTTTGTCCACGCCCATGCCAAACGCCACGGTCGCGACGATGACATCGATCTCGTCACGCCGAAATGCGTCCTGCACCGACGTGCGCACGCTCGCGTCGAGCCCTGCGTGGTACGCCCGCGCGCGCACACCCTTGCTCGCGAGAAACTCCGCGGTTCCCTCCGTCGTCTTTCGCGACAGGCAGTACACAATGCCAGTCTCGCCGCGGCGCTCACTCACGAGCTTCCAGATGGCCTCCCGCACGGGCGGCGGCGCGCCTCGCCCCTTGGCGCCCTTGCGATAGGCGCTGATTCGCAGATTTCGGCGGAAGAACGAGCCGCGGTGCGTGAGCGGATCGACCATGCCGAGCTGCTCGACGATGTCCCGCATCACTTCGGGGGTCGCCGTGGCGGTCAATGCCAGTACCGGAATTCCGCCGAACCGGTTCTTCATGCCTGCAAGATTCCGATACGCGGGTCGAAAGTCGTGTCCCCACTGGCTGATGCAGTGCGCTTCGTCGACGGCGATGAGCGCGATGTCCGCACCGGCGAGCGCATACCCGACGGAGGCCTCGAGTCCCTCGGGGGCCGCGTACACCAACTCGAACTCGCCGGACCGGATCGCAGCAACCCGCGTGCGTCGTTCGTCCGGCCCGAGCGTGGAGTTCAGAAACGTGGCGCGAACGCCGAGTTCCTGAAGGGCGTCCACCTGGTCCTTCATCAGCGCGATCAGCGGGGAGACGACGAGCGTGGTGCGCCCGAGCATTCGCGCGGGGAGTTGGTACGTCAGGGACTTTCCGGCGCCGGTCGGCATGACACCCAGGCAGTCCCGCCCGGCGAGCACAGCTTCGATGATGTCCTGCTGACCGACGCGAAACGTGTCGAAACCGAAGGTCTCTTTGAGAACCTCGCGCAGACTGCGGGTCTCGATGGGAGCGAGGCGCGTCGCCCGAAGCTCGTCCGTGATCGCTCTCAGCGAGGAGAGCATTGTTGCGGTAAACAGCGCCGGCCGAGCGCGATAGACCGTTCGCAGTGCCGCGATCGCCTCACGAGTGTCGCGCTGAAGCGCCGTGTCCATCCGATCGCCGGCGCGCCATCGCGACTCGAGCCTGTCGCAGGCACTTCCGGGATCGTCGATGGGCAGTCCCATGGGCGCGCAGCGTAGCGCGGACACGAACGCGGACGCGGCGAATCAACCGTCGTCGAGTCCGTGCTTCTTCCCCAGCCGGTACATGTACGTGCGGTCGAGCCGAGCGGCCTCGGCGGCCGCGGGAATGTTGTTGTGGTGTCGGGCCATCAGTCCACGCACGTACGCGCGCTCGAGGTGGTCGATCCACTCGTCGCGCACTTCCTTGAATGGACGATCGAGCGGAACTGCGGGGAATCGGTCCGCTGCCGTCGGCTCGCGGCGATGCGCGTCGGCTAGGCGATCGGCGGCGTCACGGCCCAGGACGAGCGCGCGCTCGACGTAGTTTCGAAGTTCGCGCACGTTGCCGATCCACGGGCGCTGCGCCAATTCCGCTACGGTCGCTTCGCTCAGCGCATTGGCACTGCCGGCCTTGGTGAATCGCGCGATGAGTGCCGGAATGTCCTCGCGTCGTTCTCGCAGCGGAGGAATCGTGATGGGCACCACCGCAAGACGAAAATACAGGTCCTCACGGAACGCGCCGGTGTTCACCATCCGGCGCAGGTTTCTGTGCGTCGCCGTCACGAATCGAACGTTGACGTTTCGGAACTGATTCTCGCCGAGTCGTCGAACGCTGCGGGACTCGATCGCGCGGAGGAGCTTGGGCTGCATCGACAGCGGCAGCTCGCCCACCTCGTCGAGAAAGACCGTTCCGCCCTCCGCTTCTTCGATCGCCCCAACGCGCGCGGCCGTCGCGCCACTGAACGCGCCGCGCGTGTGGCCGAACAACTCGGCCTCCAGCAGGTTCTCCGGAAGCGCCGCGCAGTCCACAATGACGAACGGCTGCCGAACGCGCGGCGAGCCGTCATGGATCGACCGGGCAACGAGTTCCTTGCCAGTGCCGGTCTCGCCTTCGACGAGGACCGTGAGATCCGAAGCGGCCACCGTTGCAATGTGCGCGAACAGTTCACGCATCCCTGCACTCACACCCACCATCGACCCGAACGTGGGCGACGGCCAGAGGTCCACGCGCGTCGGCGCGCTGTCGTCTGTTACCTCGAGTTCCGTTGCGCCGATACGAATGATCGCGCCCACGGGAACCCGGACCTCGCGAACGCGCAACCCGGCAACGAACGTTCCGTTCGTGCTGTCGAGATCGCGCAGCCAGAGCCCGTCGTCGCGTCGTTCGACCTCCGCGTGCAGTCTGGACGCCGTGCGATCCGCGAGCACAACGTCTGCCGCCGGCGCCGACCCGATCACGGCGCGGGCGTCGACCGGAATCGATCGGGCGACGCCGCCGACGCTCCATCGCAGTATCGGGCGAAGTCGTGAAGCGCTTCGAACGAGCGCCTCGGGTGCGGGCTGCGCGTCGGTCTCCCAATCGTCTTCGTCGGGCGGCCGTGCCGTGCTCACCGTGCGAACGATATCACACGCATTGCGACGATCGATGCCATCCGAAACGCGGCGCCAGGATCAGCGGTAGCACCGAAGCCATTGGCTCCCGGGAGTGCACGTGTAGCCTGTCGGACACACGAGAAACTCCGGCGTGCGTCCGGGCACACACCGCGCGAAGCCTGTGCCACCACGTCGGCATGTGTAGTCAGGAAACGGCGCGTAGATCCCGCACGAGTCCGGCGGCGGTGCCGGCGCGCACTGTGCGTCACCACCCGCGACGGCGTTGCAACCGTTGGCGCATGCTTCGCGCTCGAGTGTCACACCATCGGGACATCGTGCACGCCCGTTGCTCACGCACGCCCAGCGCGTGGCACCGACGAGCGAGCCACACGCCGAGCCCGTTCCGCCGCCTTCGGTTCCCGGATCGTGACCGCTCCACTCGCGCACGAGGGCCGAGAGGCGCTCGACGTTGCGTGGTACGTCGCCGAACAGGTCCGTGCCGAACGAGTCTCCGTAGTACCCGCTGTTGATCCGAAGCACGGCGCCCGACGACTCGACGAGAACGGGACCGCCCGAGTCGCCCGGGCACAAGCGATTAGTTTGCTCGCCTTGCGCGAACCTGGCGCGACGTTTTGCGCCGTCGAGACGGCCGCCGCGGTACGTGCAGCCGTAGCCGTAGACCGCGAGGAACGTTCCGGCGTCTGGGATCCGAGTGGCGAGTGGTGCCGGCCGCGCGATGGTGTCCGGAACACTCTGGGCGAGGCGGAGCAGCGCAACGTCGTCGGGCCCGAGACGCGTCGCAAACCCGCGGTACCGCTCGACGCCATATCGCAGCTCGCCGCCGCCCGCAGGTCGAACGATGAACGTTCCGTAGTTTCCCGGTGAATCCGCTGAGCCGTAGCCGACGCAATGCGACGCGGTGATCGCGACGTTCGGCGCCACGAGCGTGGCCGTGCATGTTCCGACCGACGACCTGTGACGAATCTCGAACAGCCCGACTTCGGGATGCTCGAATGTGCTTTCGCCGCGAACGACTTCATCGGTGTTGCTGTTCTCGCCGTTCGGCGCGACGTCGTCGGGCGCGCACCCGCTCGCGAGGGCGAGACTCACAAGGAGTAGATTTCGTGGAAGGTTCCGTTGCAGACACGACGCGACCATCGCGCCGCTGGACCGAGCGAGCGTGAACATCTTGTTCCTCCGGGGCAGAGACGCGAATTGCGTCGAAGGCCGCGAGTGCACTCCCCGTGCCCGTTGCACACTCACTCAGAACGCCGCACGAATCGCACGTGCGCACACACCGCCTACCGTGCTTTGTTGCGCCCGCGCAACGCATGGTTGCGCACAGGCAACACATCCGCCGCAGTGCGAACCGCTGTCGTCGATGTCGACGTACGTCAAGCCGACGCGGGCACGCCGACCTCGCGGGCACGTCCCGTCGGACCGCCGTGGTGTCGCAACGGTGTCAGAAGCTCCACGCGATTCCCGCCGGCGTGAGAGCGACCGATGACACCGGCGGTCGCGCGCCCGCCGACCGCGTGCTGGTTCGGTCGCCGCGGACGCGTGGAGGCGAGAGTGCGACCCAGAACACACTGCCGACCGCCGCGACGATGGAAACGGCCATCATCACGTTGGTCGCAGTCTGCAGCGTCCGCCCCAGTTCCAAGTCAGCGTCGCTGACGAAGCCGCAGCCGGTCCCCGCGGTGCACGACGCGCTGATTCGGCGATAGTGGGCATCGGTGACGAAGAACAGGGACGCCCACGAGATCGTCGCAGCGCCCGCGACGCCGACGGCGAACCACGCCGCAGTGCGGGCCGGGTTCGGGATCCACGCGACGCCACTCGCGACGCCACTCGCGACGTCACTCGCGACGCCCGTCGCCTGCAACGCCACGGTCGAACTCGACCCAGCCGCGCTCTCGAGCATCAGCTCGATCGTACGTCGCTCCCCCGCGCGCACGGCAACCTCGCGTCGAGCAGGCGCGCGCCCCGGCGCTTGCGCCTCGATGCGGACCGTGCCGGGATCGACCGCGATGGGCTCGCCGGTCGCGCCGCGCGCGAGTACCGCCGTGCCGACGTGCAGACGCAGTCCCACCGGAGAGTCCGCCACGCGCACCGTGACCCATCCCACCTGGGGCTCGATTTCGGCCATCTCGCGCTGCGCGGCCTCGCGGGTGTCGCCGTAGCGTCCCTCGGACTGGGCGTGCGCATCCGCCTCGAGAATCACGTGTTGGAACTCGCTGACGGCTTCGGCGAGGTGCTGCGTCCGTGCGAGGCACCGCGCGACGTACAACCGCGCGTTGGGCGACGGCACCATCTCCAGCGCGGCGCGAAATTCGATCAGCGCGTCTGCAAATTGTTGATGTTCATACAAGCCGAGCGCGCGGGCGTACCGACGTTGCGCCAGCATGTCGTTGGACTGCGCGAACGCCATCGGTGCGAGCGAGACAAGTGCAAGCAAGACCGTGCCGGCAACGCGGGTGCGCATGGAACTCAGAGCAACCGTGGTGTGAACTCGCCGGGGCGTCGCGGAGCACGCCCGCGGCTCGGCGTCGGTCCCGAATTCCGCGCGGGCGCGAGTCGATGTGTCCCCGAACTGCCGTTCACGGACGCAGCGTCCGGCATCGCGCTCGACGCTGATACAGCTTCGACGGGTGGAGGGAGCGGCGCTGTGCGCTCGGCGGCCTGCGGCCCGGGCGCAGTCACCGACAACGTGGACGGAGCCACCGGTGACGGACGCATACGCGGGCGCGAGAGCCACGGAGCGATGAGGAAGATTGCAAGTGCACCCAGCGAAACCGCTGCGCCGACGAGTGCAATTCGCGGAAGCGCCGATCGTCCGCGACGCGCGGCAGTTTGCACGGCGGAAAACGTGTCATCGCGCGTGGGCGCGGGCGCGACGGACGGGTCGGCGATCCTAGCTGCGGCACGAGCTTCGTCGACGCTCGTGTCTGCGCCCGACGTGCCAGACGACGGCCCTGCGTCGACTCCGAATGCTGACCTGGCGCCGTCGGACGGTCTTGCCAACTCGAGCGCGCGAACAACGACTCGTCGCCTGGCGGCCAGAGGTTCGGCAAGTGTCTCCCGAACGTACGACGCCAGGTCGCGTGGGCTCGCAGGACGAATGGATCCTCCCTCCAGCGCGCTGAGAAACTGCGCAGACGTCGCGAAGCGCTGAGCGGGCTCGCGAGCGAGTGCCCGCAACACCGCCGCGTCGAGGTCGGCGGGGACTTCGTTGGCGACCGTCGACGGTGCTGCAATCGTGCTGAACAGTACTTGCCGCATCTTGGCGAGATCGTTCTCCGCCGCGAACAGACGCTGGCTCGTGAGCATTTCCCACACGACGACCCCGGCGGAGAACACGTCGGATGCCTGCGTAGCGGGCTCCCCCTGCAACTGCTCGGGAGCCATGTAGGCAACCTTGCCTTTCATCACGCCCTCGCGCGTGATCGCCGCGCAGGTTTCGGCCTTCGCGATTCCGAAGTCGGTCAGTCGCGCGCAGCCGTCGACGCCCACGAGCACGTTCTGGGGCGAGACGTCGCGGTGGATGACGTGCAGCGGCGAGCCGTCTCGGTCCGTGAGCTCGTGCGCCGCGGCCAAGCCGGACAGCATGTCGACGGAGATGCGCAGCGCGATGTCGGTCGGGATTCTCCGACGCGCGCGTCGTGCGACGGTCAGCAACGACGACACGCGATCGCCTTCGACGTAGTCCATCACTAGATAAAGAACACCGCCCTCGGAGCCGACGTCGTACACGGGCACGACGTTGGGGTGGTGGATGCGCGCCGCGAGCCGGGCCTCGTCGAGAAACATCTCGGAGAATTCGGGATCGTCGGCGAGGTCGGCGCGACAGCATTTGACCGCGACGAGTCGGTCGAAGCCATCCAACGCGCGCGAGCGACCGAGGTACACCGTGGCCATGCCCCCCGATGCGATCCGGTGGAGCAAGTCGTATCGCCCGAGCTGCCGCGGGGAGTCGAGTCGTTGCTCGTCACCCGCGTTCGACATCGTTGCACTCGGGCTCACGATGCGGATTGTGCGCCAACCCGACGAAGCGTCGCAAGCCGGGCCTGCTCGCGCGCGGCTCGACCGTCGACCGCGGTCAGACGAACCCTACCATTCGCCCGGTGGACGGATCCCACAACGCGAGGCGAAGGCATGCAACGACGTCCGTGGGACTCAACGACGTCACGATCGGCCGCTGCAACTCGGGGAGCGCCGCCATTGCCTCCGGGAGGCGATAGAACGGAATCCGGGCGTTCAAGTGATGAACATGGTGGTAGCCAATGTTCCCGGTAAACCAGTGCATCAGCGCGCTGGTGGACAACATCGTCGAGCCTTCGACCGCAGCGTCCGCGTGCGTCCAGTCGCCGTCGAGACGCATCGCGAGTCCCGGTGCGTTGTGCTGTGCGTAGAAGAGGTACGAGCCGAACGCGAACGCAACGAACATGGGCACGAGCATTGCGCAAACCCACACGGCCGGGCCGAGCGCGCGCCAAACGACCACGCAGAGTCCGACATGGACGACGGCGGCGAGGCCCGACGAAGCGTATTTACGCGGATTGCTGACGAACGGAAGGACGCACATTCCGAAGAAGAACACGGTCACGTGGCCGAAGAGCATCGTGAGCGGGTGACGCTCCGCGCGGTACAACAATCGTCCGGCCCACGACGCGGAGCGCCAGCGATCGACGCTCCAGAGCACGTACGTTCCGGTCGGACGCGAGGCGAGTCGCGCCGTGTTCGCGTGATGGAAATTGTGCGTCTCCGCCCAGACTCGAAGTGGCGTGAGCAAGAGCAGCCCCTCGAGACGAAAGATCGCGGACGCGAGCGGCGAGCCCCGCAGCAGCGCTCCGTGCGCGAAATCGTGAAACAGAATGAACACACGAACGAGCGTCAGAGATTCGAGCGCCATTCCGACGATCCGCAACGGCCAGAACGGCGCAAACGCGGCGAGGCCAATCGCGGCGAAGAGTGCCGCAAACGTCGTGAGAACGTGAAACCAGCTGCGCGCGCGTTGTTCCTGGGCGAATGGGCGGGTCGCGTCGATGAGCAGTTTTCCTGAACGAGGCGCGGCGTCGATCACCTACGCGTTGTGCGCGATGCCGGTCACCGCGGCGTCGCGATCATTGTCACGCGTTGGTCATTTCAGACGACGCATCGCGGCTCGGGCGGATCGCACTGAGCATGCGCGCGATGCGCGAAGCGAAACGATAGTGATGGCCACCGTGCCGCCCCGGATATTCGTCCACGACGTGCGCGATCGCATGCGCACGCAGGCGCGACGCGAATTGACGGTGCGCGAGATGAAGTCCGTACTCGTCGTCGGTGCCGGATTCCAAGTGGATCCAGTGCATCTGGCGCAACGCGCCGAGATGCGTCGAGACCATCTCCACCGGGTCCCACGCGAGGAACTTGGCCCAGACGTCGGGACGGATCGCGCCGGTGGAAAGATCGAAGTACAGGTCGCCGCGAAGAACGGGCACCGCGAGGTTTGGCGCGTAGCACGCGCACATGTTCAGGTTCATCATCGTCTCGCTCTCTTCTCGCGAGAGAAGCCCCATCGCGTTGGGGCTCTCGAGGTACCGCGCGATGAACTGCTCGACGGAACCCGCACGCGCGATGACGCGAATCATCGTCGGGATGCCCGCGCGGTAGAGATAGTCGTACCAACCGTCGCCCGCGGAACTGCATACGAGCCGAAACCGGTCGGGCCGTTTCATCGCAGTGACCAGTGCGCCGAAGCCACCGCTCGAATGCCCGAGAATGCCACGCGCCTCGGCGCGCGCGTCCGTGCGAAACTCGCGATCGATGAACGGTACGAGTTCGTCGCAGAGGTAGTCCATGTACGGGCCGACGGCCACCGAGTTCACGTACTGGCTGGCGCCGAGGCGCGTCGCGCAGTCGGGCATGACGACGATGACGGGAGACATGGCGTCCGTGAGAATCGCTTCGTCGAGGCGTTCGGGAAGCGAAGCCGAGAACGCTCCGCCGTCCTCGAGATAGCGCGCACCCCGTCCCGACCAACCCGCGAGCAGAAATACGGCGGGGACACCCCGCGACGAGTCGGCGTCGTACCCGGGAGGCACGTACACCGGAAAGGTGCGCGCGTGGGGATCCCCCATCGGGTTGTTCGCCAGCAGGCGACTTTCATGGTGGAGCCAACGCACATCCGGGACGCGGTGCATGGCGAAGCGATATCAGGGAACGCGGTTGGCTCGCATCGCGGATCGGTGCAGGGTCGTCGACGCCGGCGGAGAGCGGCGGACGCCCATCCGCTGACGCTTGAAAATTCCGGCGTGCGCGTCGAGAACGAAATGCTACCGATCGCGGAGGCGGAACCGGAGGCGGTAGTCCATGCCGCTCCCCCGCGCGCGCTCGTCCACGAGGATCGCGTTCACGCCTCGCGTGACGGGAACGTTGTTCAGCCGCGCACCGCCCTGAACCGTGTCGAACGTCGTGCTGCTGAGACTCGCGCCGATGCGCCCGCGGCAGTCGATTCCCGCGGTTCCGGTGTCGCTGCAGGACGACTCGCGGCCCGTGATGCCGGAGTGCGTGTAGAGCACGGGATCCCAACGCGTGGCATCGCTCGTGGAGTTGCGCGAGAGGTATCCGCCGCCGTCGCCCTCGCACAGCGAGAAGAACTGCGGCGCGCCGCACGTGACGAACCAGTACACGTCCTCGCCTGAGATTCGCCCGCCGCACGTCCCCGAATGCATGTTGGTTCCGATCAGGAACGTCGACGTGCTCGTGTCTCCCGTGATTCGCGTGGAATAGAAGTACGAGCCCTCCGTGATCGGAATGTGTTGCAGGTGGATCGTGAACGTTCCGGTGCCGCAGCCACCGACCGCAACGAAGTACGTGCCGGCGCGCAGGAATCCCCACGTCCGCGACTGAAACGTCCCACCCCACCCAGCAACGCCGCCGCAGCCCGCATCGTCGTTGCAAAGCCCCGCATTCGGCTGGCCGTTCTGCGGCTGCGCGATCACGGGAACGCCTGCGCTGTCGGTTACGAACAGCGACGTGTCGAGTCCCGCCGTCGCGTTCGACGTATCGAGGTAGACCGCCGCGTCGGTCGGCGTCGTGAAGCGATACCAGACGTTGGCCGCGGACGAGCAAGCGCACGAAACGGTCGGGCCGTCGTGCGTCGCGCCGACAGTCGTTCCAGTCGCGACGGTCTCCGTGAGCCCGACCACCAGCGTGATGGCGCCCGCGCGGTTGTCGTTGGCCGGCGGACACGCTCGGTCGCTCCCGTTGCAGTCTTCGTCCATCCCGTTGCCGCAGACATCCGTCGCCGGGATCACCTGCCCCGTGCACGTGCCCCACATGCCACCCGCGCACGCCTGCGTGCCGGGGCGACACGTTCCGACACCCGACGTTCCCGTTGGACCCGTGTAGCAGCTCTGAGTCGCCGTACCCGTGCACGTGCATCCCTCGTTTGCCATCCCGTTGCAGTTCTCGTCTTGCGCAGCGCCATCGCAGACCTCGCTCGCCGCGGGCACGACCTCGCCCACGCAAGCCGACGCGTCGTACGTTCCGCCAACACACGTCTGCATGCCCGAGCGACAGATGCCACGCCCGGACGTTCCCACCGCGCCCGAGTAGCAGCTTCGCGTTGCGCCGTCGACGCAACAGCCCGCGACCGGAACGAAGCTGCACCGGTTCATCGCGACATCGCACGCGTCGCGCGTGCAGAGGTCGGAGTCGTTGCAGTCCCCATCGCCGTTGCAGCATCCCGGCACGGCCGTTCGCGTGCAGCGATTCATCGCGATGTCGCAGCGATCGGTCGTGCAGGTATTCCCGTCGTCACACTGCGCCGCCGTTCGACAGCAGCCGTCGATCCGCCGGTAGCCGCATGCGCCGTTCGTCGTGTCACAGAGATTCGTCGTGCACGGATCGCCGTCGTCACACTGCTCGTCTCGCGCGCAGCCGGCCTCGGAGGTCGGCGTGTCCGCGGCAACGACGTCCTCGCCGCCGTCGACCGAAACGTCGCCGTTCCCAAGGTCGCGAACGACGTCGCGGGCGGCGTCCGACGTTTCGATGCCGTCGGAACAGGCCGGCAATCCACAACCGATCAGGGGGAAGAGCACCCAACGCAACCAAGGGGGGGCATGCATGCTGCGAGTATCGTCCAGCGCGCGAGCGACGGCCAGAGAAAGACCAACGGCACCCGCCGCGGCGCCTGGCCGGATGCCAACCTACGAACTACCCTCCCGCCCGATGCCATTCGTGACGCACCGCGGTTGCCGCATGTTTTTCGAACTCGACGGTCGGGTGGGCGCACCGATGCTCACGCTCGTCCGCGGCCTCGCACGCTCGTCGCGCTACTGGCTCGACTCGCGCGGGCGGCTGGCGGCAAACTTTCGGCTCGTGGTCCTAGACAACCGGGGCGTCGGGCAGAGCGACGCGCCGTGGGGGCTGTATTCGACGGCGACGATGGCCGACGACGTGGCGGCGGTACTCGATGCAGCGGGCGTCGCAACGACGCACGTTTTCGGAATGTCCCTGGGCGGCATGATCGCGCAGCAATTCGCGCTGCGACATGCGGGCCGGGTCGACCGTCTCGTACTGGGATGTACGACCCCGTGCATCTGGCGCGGCGAGCGCACCGAACGCGAGAGCTTGCTGCACTTCGCACGCGCCCTGCGTGTCTCGCGCGAGGAGGCCATTCGGCTGACCGCGACGCGCGTTCTGTCGGCGCGCGCGATCGCCGAGCGACCGGACATTCTCGAAGCGTGGGTCCGGATCTCGCGCGAAGAGCCGGTTCGCATGTCGGGATTTCTCGGGCAGCTCGCGGCCGGCGCGCGAACCGACGTGGAGAGCGCACTCCCCCAGATCCGTGCGAAAACGCTGGTCATCACCGGGGACGTCGACCGGCAGATTCCGCCGTCCCACAGTCGCCGCATCGCGGCGGCAATCCGCGGCGCCCGGCTCGAGATCTTGACGGGCGACGGTCACGATTTCACCGCCGAAGATTCCGCGCGCGCGTGCGAGCGGATCACCGAGTTCCTGCTCGAACGCCAGCCAATCCCGTGAGTCTCACGAGACCGTGATGCGGCGCGCGGGCTCGCGCTCACCGGACCACTTCTTTTCGAACGAGAGCGTCTCCGGCGCGTACCCCTCCGCGCGCAGGAGTTCTGCGACACCGGGATCACGTTCGACCGCCTCGCTGTAGACAATCTGCCCGGCATCCGCCATCGACTGCAGCTTCGCGGCGAAGTTCACCGTGTTGCCGAAGTAGTCGATGTTGCTGTTGAGACTGACGGCCAGGCACACGCCGGTGTGCAACGAGACTCGCAGTCGCAGCTTGGTCTCGGCGTTTTCCTTGTCGAAGTACCGTTGAATGTCGATGGCGGCGCGCAACGCACTCACCGCATCCGCGAACGACGCCATCACGGCGTCGCCGATCGTCTTGACGACGACGCCACGATGAAGGGCAACGAATTGGTGGGCTTTGACGAAATGGCGACGCACTTCTGCGAACGCGGCGGCGTCGCCCGCTGTCTCGTAGTACCGCGTGGAACCCACGACGTCGGTGAACACAATGGTCTGCGTGCCGATGTCGAGCTGGACGTCCGTCGCGACCGCCTCTTGCGAAAATATGTCGCGAAATGCCTGGAGCGCGAAAAGGTCCACGGGTCGCAGCGCGTCTCGATCCTGATCGCGCGTTTCAACGACGAACGTCGCAGGCTGGTCGGAGCTGTTCTCGACGGAGATGACGGGGTTCGCCGCGGACACGCGCTCGTCGGCACCGTCCGAGTCGCGCCAGACGACTTCTCGCGGTGCGCTCGCGTCTCCGACGTCGAGAAGCACGTACTCCTTGCGTGCACCGACCCGCATTCGATATCGCCCGGGCGGCAGGGACGTGGAAAACGAGTTCCGCACGCCGGCAGCGACGGTTCGTTGCAGATAGATGTGCGCCTTTCGAGCGGGTTCGGCGGAACAGAACTGTTGGCGCATGACGCGTCGTACGGCCGGCTGCACGTGAAAGCTCACCTCGATCGAATTCAGCTGTGTTGCGTCGAAGTCGATCCCGCAAACGTCGCACGACGCCTCGCGCGGAAGTTCGCCCAGATGCATCAGCTCGCCGCGGGAACCGCGGCAGTGGGGACAGATGACGTCCCACGTCAGGGCGAACAGGCCTTTGCGCGTCGCGTGGAGGAAGGCGATCGTGACGTCCCGGGGGTCGAGGTTCCACTCGCGCGCGAGCGGCTTGACTCGGATGCGCGCCAGCTCGTCGTCGGGCGCCGTCTGCACGAGCGCAGAGAGTCGATTGGCCAACGCCTCGTCGACACCCTCGCGCTCGATCTCGAGACGCACGACCTCCACGCGCCGCAGTGCCTCTTCGCTCAGCAGCGGCGGCGGGTCGACGCGCGGTGGCGCCACTCCCTTCGCGTACGCGGCCGCGATCTGATCGAACACCTTGGCAAACGATTGTTGGTACGAGCCCATGCCAAATTTCAGCGCGAGACGCCCGAGCCACGTCCGCGGAACACCGCCGAAATACACCATCACCCGGCTGCGATCGCGGTCGATGTCCACCACTCGAAAGTGCGCGCGAACGAATCGCAGCATGCCCTTGCGATAGATCCGCTCGTTCTGCAGACCGTGTTCGTACTCCCACTCCCACGGGGTCTCGTCCCAGATCAGTTCCGAACCCGCCTGCACACTGCGTCCCACCAGGCGCCCGTTCTGCTCGGTGAAGATCATCTCCGACAGACCCATGCGCTTGTTGAACGCCGAAGTGTCGATCAAGTGCGGCCAGAGCGCATGTTTTGGCATCGCGACGTCGTAGAACCAGAGGTAGTCCACGGTGCTGCCGAACTGCGTCCATTCCGTGGGCCACGGATTCTGCGGCAGGTACTCCGCGAGGTTCGCCGGCAGGCGGTCGGGGAGTTCCGAAACCGTTGTGTCCGCTTTCGGGGTTCGCGTGCTCATGGTCGCCACTCCGGCGCAACGAGGCGACGGCGCCCGTCGCGACTCATCGGTACACCGGGAGTCCCGACGTCGCCAACGCCCGATCGGTCCCAGAGCTGACACGTCACTTGCTTGTGCATCTGGTCGAGTGCCTCACAGTAGTTGGTCAATTTGCACCGTCGAATCTCCTCGCCACGACCGAGGAGAATTTTTTGGAACCAGTCCGGGTCTGCGAGCGACTGTCGCGCCGCCGCGACGATGTCCGCATCTCCACGTTCGAGTGCATCCTCGGCAACGGCAAATCCGTTGATCCCGCCCGAAGCAACCACCGGCGTCGCGAAGCCCGCATCGCGCACGGCGCGCCGGACGCTGCGCGCGAGGGGGAGATTTCGTCCGAAGGGTCCGCGCGCATCGCTTCGAACCGTGGGCATGCACTCGTGTCCACTCGGCCCCGTGTACGGATACGCGGCCTGCCCGACCTTCGGCTCGCGCGCGTCTTCGAACTTGCCGCCCTTGGAGAGCGAGAGAAAATCCATTCCCGCGCGGGCGAATTCGACACCGAACCACGCGGCGTCCTCGACGCGATTGCCGCCCGCAATGACCTCGTCCGCGAGAAAGCGACACCCCACGACGCAATCGCCTGAAACCGCTCCGCGGACCGCCCGAAACACTTCGAGCGGGAGCCGCACACGGGATTCGCGCGGCCCGCCGTAGCCATCCGCGCGAGTATTCAGCGCCGAGAGAAACGACGCCATGGTGTAGGCATGCGCGTAGTGCAACTCGACGCCGTCGAAGCCCGCGCGTTCGGCGCGCTGGGCGGCCGAGGCGAACAGTTCAGGCAGCATGCGCGGGAGGTCGCGAATGTGCGGAAGATGTTCGTCGGTCACGCGCTCGCGGTGGCCGCGCCGCAGCGACTCGAGTTCGCGGGCATCGAGCACGCTCTCGAGCGCCGCCGGGGCCAGCGTCGAGAGCATCGCGCGCACGTCGGACTCCGGTGCGATGTTCCATCGCGAGTCGCTCAACGTGTCGCTCAGCGCTCGCCGGTGCCCGTCCCGCACGACGAGGAAGCGCTCGAAGAACTTCTCGGGCTCCGGGCGACGACGAATCGCGAGAAAATCGATCAACTGGATGAACAGCCGCGTTTCGCCGCCGCTGCCCTGTCGCACGACGTCGACCAGCCGTCGCAGGCCATCGACGAAGCGATCGTCGCCGATGCGCAGAAGAGGTCCACTCGGTACGTCACGAATTCCTGTGGCCTCGACGACGATTGCGCCAGGACGCCCCTCTGCAAATCGTCGATACCAATCGAGCACGTCCTGCCCGACGAACCCGTCGTCCGTCGCGCGCCACGGAACCATCGCCGGCACCCACGTACGGCGACGAAGTTCGCACGCGCGACCCATTCGAATGGGCTGAAACCACCGAGCACCCGCGGCCTCGGACGCCGTGGGCCAGCGTTCGTCAGGGATGCGATGGACGGTCACGGGCATCGGCGGCGGTCTGAGCGTCCGCCACTCTCGCCGCGGCCGCAACTGGTCGTTTCCCCGCATCGCGTGCTAGACGGAAGGGGCCAATGTCGCCCTGGCTGCATGCGCTCGCGTGCGTCGTCGTACCCGCGCTCTGGGGCGTCGCGATGTTCTATGCGTTCGGCGCGTTCGATCACCGGCGAGAGAGAGATTCGAAGAGCGACGCGGCGCGGCTTCCGCCGGCGGACTACTCGATCTGAGTGATGGGTTGGCATCTGGCGTTGGGCGGAGTCAGTGTCTCGGTCGCGGGCATCGTCGTGCTCGGCATCGTCGTCGGATTCGTCGCCGGGATGTTCGGGGTCGGCGGGGGATTCCTGCTCACGCCCATGCTCACGATCGTGTTCGGCGTACCGATGCCCATCGCGATCGGTACGGGGCTCTGCCAGATCGTCGGCTCCTCCGTCGCGACACTCCTGCGGCATCGGCGAATGGGACAGGGCGAGATCCGATTCGACATCGTGATGCTCGTCGGGAGCGTCGTCGGCGTCGACGCCGGTGCGCGGAGTCTCTCGGCCCTTGAACGACTCGGGACGGTCACGTTCGCGGGGCGATCGATCGCTGCGGTGAATCTGGTCGCGGAGGGAGCGTACGGCGTGATGTTGCTATCGGTCGCGGCGCTCTTCTGGCGTCAGGGCGGGACGCGGACCGACGCGCTCGAGCACGTTCGAGTGGGTCCGCTCGCGCGGGTGCGTCTCGGTCCGCCGATCGACCTACCGGCCGTGCCGTTGCGCCGCGTGTCGGCGATCGTCATAGCGGAATGCGGCCTCGCACTCGGATTCGTCAGCGGGTTGCTCGGGATCGGTGGCGGCGTCGCACTGATGCCCGTGCTGATCTACGGTTTCGGGTTCCCGATTCGTCAAGCGGCCGGCACCGGGGTGCTCGTCTTGGTCGTGACTTCTTCCGTCGGTACCCTCGAGCACGCGATTCGCGGGCACGTTCACCTGGGGCTCGCGATGTTGCTGATGGTCGGCTCGACGATCAGCGCACAGTTCGGCGCCCTCGCGACGCGCAAGCTTTCGGCAAGGACGCTCCGCCGTGCCTTCGCAGCCGTTGTGATGCTCACGTTCATCGCGGTTGCGTGGGACCTCGGCCGACGATGGATGCCACGGTGAGTGCCCCGGAAACTCAGGGCACGAACGGCGCAATGCACACGCTGCGATACGCCGTGCTCGCGCCGGCCGTCGCGAGCGTCGTCGGGACACTCGCTGCGCCGGTGTCGGTCACGGCGACAAGGCGCGAATCGCTCGAGGTCGCGTAGAGCGTGATCGGGTCCGCCGTTGCAAACGTCGCGAGGCCGCGCGCGCCGACCGTGCCGCCGACGGTTCATGGAGACGATTGTCGCTCAATTCCCGCTGCGACGCGCCCCATTCGATCGCGCGTTTCTCGAGGTTTTTCGCGAGAGCTCGCGCGACGATTTGCAGAAGGATCCGCGCTCGTCCGCGCACTCAGGTCCCAAGGCGAGGCCGAACACTCGGAGCGGACGTTTCTCCCAACGGACGCGCTTGAACCGTTCGGCTGCCCCTTGGGCCCCCTTCGCGGACCTCTCGGAACACCGCGCGGGGGGTCGTCTGCCCACGGCCCGCCGGACTCCCGAACTGCGGCGGCACTGGACGCGCGGCCCCGGTGGTAGTACACAGACCGCGTTCCAGATCCCGTTCTTTCGTTCTCGCGATTGATCGTGCGACCTGCCGCCGCGTGACGAAGATTCGGCCGTGGTGGTCGAAGCCCTCCACAAGAGGGCTTCGGATCGCAGCTGGCCAGGACGGATCCGCCCCGGCCGACGCGTTACCCGACGAGGGTGCGCGGGACAGCTTGCGTTACCGGCGGTAGTGGCAGAAGCACGCGACGGCGCGTGTGTAGAAAAGCGAGTAGACGATGGGATCAAGACTGTACGTAGGCAATCTTCCGTTTTCGGCTGACGAGAACCAACTGCGCGCCCTGTGCGAGCAGGACGGGCGCGTCGTAACCGAAGTGAAGCTGGTGACCGACCGCGAGACGGGTCGGCCGCGTGGTTTCGCGTTCGTCGAGATGGGCTCGGCCGGCGACGCGCAAAAGTGCATCGATGCGCTGAACGGCACCGACTTCGGTGGCCGCGCGCTGACGGTGAACGAAGCGCGCGAGCGTGAGCCCCGTGGCGGTGGCGGTGGCGGCGGCGGCCGGCGCTACTAAGTCGCAGCGCTCCGCACTCCCGCACGGCGTGGACCTCGCCACCAACGAGGGTGAGGTCCGCGCGTGCCCCGTCGCAGAACGGACGAACCTCTGGTATTCACGCCCCCCGTGAACCCTCTTCCCGAACGCAACGCCAATCGCCCAACGGACGACCCGATCTTCGCGCTCAACCGCGAAGCGACGAAGCGACGCGCGCAGGGGGAGAGCATCATCAACGCCACCGTCGGCGCGCTCCTCGAAGACGACGGCTCCCTGGCCGTATTGCCCTCGGTCGTCGAAGCCATCCACGCCGTTTCAGCTTCAGCCGGCGCGGCGTACGCACCGATCGCGGGTCACGCCGTATTTCTCGACGCCGTCATCTCGGACCTTCTCGGTGGCACGCCGCTCGCGGCCCAAGCGGTCGCCGTGGCAACCCCGGGCGGCACCGGCGCACTGCGACATGCGGTGTCGACGTTCCTCGAGCGAAACCAGGCACTCGTCACGACGTCGTTTTACTGGGGCCCGTACGGCACGATCTGCGACGAGCACGAGCGGTCGGTCCGAACGTTCAACATGTTCGACGGCGACGGCCGGCTCGACGTCCCCGCGCTCGCGGGAATGCTCGAGAGCGCCGCCAGCGCGCAAAACCGTGTGCTCGTGTTCTTGAACGACCCCTGCCACAACCCCACGGGCTACTCGATGTCCGACGACGAGTGGGCGCTCGCCATCGCGGCCCTGGAACGCACGGCGGCGCAGGTGCCACTCACAGTGCTCGTCGATGTGGCGTACCTCGCGTACGCCCGTGACGAATCGAAGAAATTTCTGACGCACGTCGCGAAGCTCACCGACAAGGCCGTGGTGCTCTTCGCGTGGTCGGGCAGCAAAGCGTTCACGCAGTACGGACTTCGTGTGGGCGCGCTGATCGCGTGCACGCAGGATGAGAGCACTCGCGACGCGATCAAGCGTGCACTCACGTATGCCTGCCGCGGCACGTGGAGCAACTGCAACTCGGCCGGGCAACTGGCGATCGCGAAATGCATCACAGACGTCGAGCTGCGCGCCCGCGTCGACGGCGAGCGTACGCGTCTGCGCGCGCTTCTCGAAGCACGCGTGACGGCGTTCAACAACGCCGCCGTGGGCACGGCGCTTCGCTTCCCGCGGTACGACGGCGGATTTTTCGTGACCGTGTTCGCGAACGACGCGCCTGCGGCCGGCGCGAAGCTGCGCGAGCAGGGCGTGTTCACCGTGCCCCAGCCGGGCGCGCTGCGCGTGGCCCTGTGCAGCGTGGCCGAGAGCGACATCCCGCGGCTCGTTCAATCCATGGACGCCGTGCTGCGCGAAGGAAGGGAGTCCGAAACGTGATCACGATCCAGAGCCACGTGTGCGGCCGATGGGTCACGGGAGGCGGCGAGGCCACGGCACTCGTCAATCCCGCGACCGAGGAGTCCCTCGCTTCGGCAAGCTCGGTGGGCGTCGACTTTCGTGCGGCGCGCGCGTATGCGGTCGACCGCGGTGGCCCGGCGCTGCGCGCGATGACGTTTGCGCAGCGAGGCGAGATGCTCCGCGCGCTCTCCAAGGCGATCCACGCGAAGCGCGACGAACTGCTCGACTTGGGCATGGCGAACGGTGGAAACACTCGTTCCGACGCCAAGTTCGATGTGGACGGAGCTTCGGGAACACTCGCGGCGTACGCCGATCTCGGCCAGACGCTCGGAGACGCCCGTTGGTTCGTCGACGGCGAATCGATCAACCTCGGGCGCAGCTCGCGTGTGACGGGGCAGCACGTGTGTGTGCCGCGCCTCGGCGTGGCAGTTCACATCAACGCGTTCAACTTCCCCGCGTGGGGGCTCGCGGAGAAAGCAGCGGTCGCGCTGCTCGCGGGCATGCCAGTGATCTCCAAGCCGGCGTCGGCAACGGCACTGGTGTCGTTTCGGATCATGCAGCTCTTGGTAGAGTCCGGTGCGCTCCCGGACGGCGCGTTGCAGTTCATCGCGGGCAGCACGGGAGACCTCGTGGACGCACTGGGTCCGCAGGACGTCCTCGCGTTCACGGGCTCGGGTGCGACGGGCGCAATGCTGCGCGGGCGACCCAACGTGATCGCCAACGCGGTTCGCGTCAACGTCGAGGCCGACAGTTTGAACGCTGCCGTGCTCGGGAGCGACGTCGAGCGCGGCGACGATTCGTATCAAGTCTTCCTCGCCGACGTGATTCGCGATTGGACGCAAAAGACCGGCCAAAAGTGCACGGCGATCCGCCGCGTGCTGGTGCCCGCATCGATGCTCGACGGCGTGGAGGAAGACATCCGCGATCGGCTCGAGCGCATTCGAACAGGCAACCCCGTGACCGACGGCGTGACGATGGGCCCAGTGTCCACGGCGGCACAACTGCGCGACGTGCGGCGCGGGATCGAATTGCTCGCCGCGAGCGGCGCGAAGATCGTGCTCGGCGGCGCGGGGGCCGTCACCGGTGAGGGAGCGCCTGCGGGCAAGGGCTTCTTCGTCGCGCCAACGCTGTTGGTCGCAAGCGACGCTCACGCGGCCGGCGCAGTGCACGAGCACGAGGTCTTCGGTCCGGTCGCGACGCTCATGCCGTACCGCGACAATGCCGACGCCGTGGCCATCGTCGCGCGTGCGGGCGGCGGCCTCGTGAGTACCGTGTACACGGCGGACCGGACGGTCGCGAGCGACGTTCTGCTCGGCCTTGCCCCATTCCACGGTCGAGTGTGCGTCGCCAACGAGAAGGTCGCGGGCGCGTGGGCGGGACCAGGAACGGTGTTGCCACAGATGGTGCACGGCGGGCCGGGGCGTGCAGGTGGCGGTGAGGAACTCGGAGGAGTTCGCGGTATGAGCCTGTACGTGCAGCGCACGGCGTTGCAGGGATACGGGCCGCTGATCGATCACGTGGTCGCTGGGGCGAAGCGGATCGGGTAGCGCCCCCGACGACGACGCGGCGATCGATTCGTTCCGCGTGCGAAGCGCTAGCCGCAGCGTCCGCTCATACAACGACCACTGGAGCAGTATCCGAACAGGCAACACGGCTCACCCATGTCGCCGCAAGACGCGCACATTCCGCCCGAGCAAATCAGCGAAAGGCTGCCACACAGGCCGCTGCAACACGGTTCGCCGCCGCCTCCGCAGCGAACGCACATCCCCCCGCTACTGCACCCCGAGCCCACGCTGCACCCTCCGCACGAACCTCCGCACCCGTCGGGCCCGCACGATCGCCCGCCGCAATTCGGCGTACAAACACACCGCCCCATTGGGTTGTCGCAGACCGCAGGCGGCGAACACGTGCCACACATGCCCCCGCAGCCGTCGGGTCCACACATCCGGCCCGTGCAGTTCCGCGCGCACATGCACATGCCGCCGGAGTTGCACGCCATGCCCGCAGGACACGGCCCGCCGCACATTCCGCCGCAGCCGTCGGGCCCGCACACTCGTCCCGCGCAATTTGGCACGCACATGCAGGTCCCGCTTGCACTGCACGTCATGCCCGTGGCGCAGCCGGGTCCACACATGCCGCCACAACCGTCGGGCCCGCACATCCGCCCGGCGCAGTTGGGTGCGCACACGCACATCCCCGAGGCGTTGCACGTCATGCCCCCGCCGCACGGACCACCGCACGTTCCGCCGCAGCCGTCGTCGCCACAGGCCCGGCCCGCGCAGTTCGGGACGCAAACGATGTCGGGAAGGGTGACCACATCACTGGCGTCCGGCCCATCCACGGGCACGACGCCATCGACGGCTGTGACATCGCGCCCGTCGGGCGGATCGAACCGGTCGCCGACGACGCGGTCCGATGCGCGGTCGGCGGCAGCGTCACCGCGGAGTGGCGAGTGTGAAATCGCACACGCGGCGAGCCAACACGACGCGAGCAGCCATCCGAACGCGAACCGGACGGAAACGTTCATGACGCCGATCCACGCTATCTCATTTCCAGGCGTCGCGCCTCCCAGTCAGAACACGATTCAGAACACCGGAATGAAACGAATCGCCGTCCCGGACCGGATCGATCCAGGCGCGTTGCACGAGAACTGCGAGGCGACGGTTCCGGTCTCGTTGACGACGCCAACTGTCGCCCCGGATCCGTCGGATCCGCCGCCAATCATCGGCCCGAACACGACATCGACGTTGTGTCCGGTCTCGTTCAGCACGATGGAGATGTTCATGTGGACGCTTGGATCATCCGTGCAACACATGTGCATGTCGCGCCACGTGGCGACCCAACGGCGCGTCGGTGCTACCCCCAACGTGGCCGTGCAAACGCCCTCGCGGGTCATCAAGTCGTCCCAGTATCCCAGGATCGCCGTGTCCAGTGCGCCCATCATCGGACCGAACGGAAGGCACGAGTTGGTGTACGCCGCCGACGGCATGCGAAACCCGACGACGACGTTGCTGCTCAGCCAGATGTTGCGCGTGTTGGTCGCGTAGAACTGGAACGCGAACGGCAGCGTCTCGGTCGCCGTGTTGTCGTCGGTGCGCGGAAGGTACGTGTTGTGCGGCAGCCCGCACGCGTCGATGAAACCCTCGGTCGATCGTGCGGCGATGTAGCTCCGATAGCCAGCGCCGCTGCGGCAGGCGCCGCCCATGCACAGCTGACCGACTGCGCACAGGTTCCCGCAACGACCGCAGCTCGTCGCCGTGACGTTGAGATCGGTCTCGCATCCGTCCGCCGGGATGCCGTTGCAATCGGCGAATCCCGGGAGGCACGCCGACTGACACATGCCGAACACGCAAGTTCGCGTGGAGTTGGGACGCGACAGGCACACGACGCCGCAGGAGCCACATGCGTCGGGATTCGTTTGCGTGTTCGTCTCGCAACCATCGCTGGGGTTTCCGTTGCAGTCGCCGTACGACCGGTCGCAGACAATTCCGCAGGAGCCCCCGCGACAAACGGGAAACGCGTTGGGCCCCGACGGGCACACGCGATCGCACGCGCCGCACGACGCCGGATCGGTGCTGAGGTCCCGGCAGAGAGCGCCGCAGCGAGCGAAGCCCGGCATGCAGGGCAGCGGTACGTCGACGATGTCACGGGCATCGACGGGCGTCGGCACGTCGACCGGAATGTCCACGGGAATGTCGAACCGTAGGTCGAACGGTAGGTCGAATGGCACGTCGATCGGCGGGACGTCGACGATGTCGACGGGCGGGATCGGGACGTCGACGATGTCGACGGGCGGGACTGGAACGTCGCGGACATCGACCGGGGGCGTGGGCACGTCGAGCGCGTCGACGGGAGCCGGCCCGTCCGTTGGGGGGCCGGGCGTGTCGAAAACTACGGCACCGTCGCCCGGCGTCACCACACTCGCGCAACCGAACCACGCGCAGCCGACGAGCATCTGAGCGATCCAAAGTGATCGCGCGCACGATCCGTAGCGTGGGAACGAAGAACGTGTCGCGGATCGAGCGAAAAGCATGGTCGCAAGCGTACCAGCGCGTGCGCGCTTGCGCGAGGGCCGTCGGGTGTTAGGGTCGCCCGATGCCTGTCACCATCGTGCCGTGCCTGGCCGACAACTACGCATACATCGTCGTGTGCCCGGAGACGAATGTGGCGGCCGTCGTCGACCCGTCCGAATGCGAACCGGTTGCCCGAGCACTCGAGGCACTCGGTGTCGACCTCGTGGCGGTCTTGTGCACGCATCATCATCTGGATCACGTCGGTGGCGTGTCGGATCTTCGCGCGTGGGCGCGCAAAGACATTCCCGTGTACGCCCACGCCCACGATCGCGACCGAATCCCTGATTTTTCGCACCCCCTCGAGGACGAGAGTCGATTCGCGATCGGAACGCTCGGTGGCCGCGCGTTGCACATTCCAGGACACACGCTTGGTGCGGTCGCGTACGTGTTCGACGCCGGCTTCGCTTTCACGGGCGACACGCTCTTCGTCGCGGGATGCGGGCGTCTGTTCGAGGGAACGCCGGCGCAGATGCACCACTCGCTGCATGACGTCCTCGGCGCGCTCGCCGCGGCAACGGAGTTGTACCCGGGTCACGAGTACGCGGAGAAGAATCTCCGGTTTGCGCTCACCGTCGAACCGGACAACGACGACGTCCGTGCCGCCCTCGGCGAGGCGACTGCACGCCGAGCCCGTGGACAATACTGTGTCCCCACGACGCTCGAACGCGAGCTGCATACCAACCCGTTCCTACGCACCGGGGCCGCCGCGGTTCGGGCGTTCGCCGAGGCTCGCGACGCCGACGGGCACGATCCCGCGGGTGTCTTCGCCGCGGTGCGCGAGGCCCGCAACACGTTCTGACGTTGGCGTCGGCGTTGCGATGTCCGGGCGCGCGCGGCGCTGGACGATCTGCGCGATGCAAACGATACTCCGCGTGTGAGCCGCCGAACCGATGGCCCCGACGTCGCGGCGTCCGACGAGGCTCCGCAGCTCGCGGCGCTCCTCGCCGAGTGGCTCTGGATGCGCGGCGCGGAAGACACCTCGCGCGAGGCGCTCGAGACGCTCGCGTGGCGCGTCGATTCGCACCGCGCGGAACTTCACGCTGCGTCGGCGCGAATTCAGGCCGAGCGACCGCCGTCCGACCGCGCGAGCGAGGTGCGGATCGAGAGCAACCAGCTCGCGATCAAGGCTTGCACGACGGTGCTCAGCGAGATGACCGAGCGCGCGGGTCACTCGCTCGCGGGCGTCGGCGCAACCGACTTGCACGCAGGCGCGGCTTTGCGGTAGACACGCTTCTCCGATGCCCCGACACGCACGCGACGCGCGCGTGTCTCGCGCCCCTGGGGCCCTGCTGACGTTGGCCCGGAAAACCCGCCAGGACCGGAAGGTAGCAACGGTACTGTGGATCAGCGTGCAGCAGGGCCACCCTCACGTTCGGACGCGACGCGCGGCCATTCGGCGCCATCGCTCGGAACCTGCAGGACGTCTCCCGCCACGATTCGGTCGGCGCCACCGACGGCACGCGCCCAGTCGGTGAGCGATCGTTCGCCCTCGCGAAGTGATACCGTCGGCGCGTAGCCGAGTTCCGCTCGAGCGCGTTTGATGTTGAAGAACGCCGCACGACCGAACTGGATGACATCGGCGCGCGCGCACCCGTCGGTTCCGGCACGCTTGTCGGTGAGAAACGCGCGCGCGTAGGCGATGGGGTACGGCATGCGACGTCGCGGTGGGCCGACGCCTGCCGCGCGCAGAAGCATTCCCAAGAACGCGCGCATGGTCACGCGCTCGTCGTCGGTGACGTAGTAGACGTTTCCGCCGATGCCGGGCTTCTCGGCCGCGAGCATGAGCGCAGCGACCAGATTGTCGATTTGGGTCGTCGGCGCAAACCGCGTCCCACCGCTCAGAAGCGCGAGCGTTCCGTCGCGCCGGCGCCGAATCAACTCGGGCAAGAGCACGGAGTCGTCGGCACCCCACACGAGACCGGGGCGCAGGGCGACGCCGTCCATTCCCGCGGTTCCCGACGTGCCGATCGCGAGGTCTTCCGCCAGGGCTTTGCTGCGCGAATACGGATCGAGGAATCGATCGGGCTGCGGAAACGACTCGTCGACGTAGTCTCGGTGATAGTTTCCTGCGGTGACCCGCGCGTCGGACAGATACACCAACCTTCGCACGCGCGCCCGCCGTGCGGCATCGATCAGGTTCTCCGTGCCGATCAGGTTGACGCGCTCGTAGTCCTTCTCGGCCGCGCCCCGCGGACGCAGCGCCGCGAGGTGAAACACCGTCTCACTGCCGCGTACGGCGAGCGCGAGCGATTCCTCGTCGCCGAGATCCCCGACGACGCAACGCACGCCGAGCGCCTCGATCCGCTCACGGGCCGCGGCGGGCGTCCGAACGCGTACGAGCGCGCAGACGTCGTGACCCGCCGTGCGAAGCGCCACGCACAACGACCGTCCGACGAACCCCGACGCCCCGGTGACGAACATCTGCACCACGCGTCGATCGTAGCTTGACCGTACCGGCGGTTGGAGGATTCTCTGCCCGAACCTCCATGCCCACCGACCTGCGGCTGTTGCTGTACTTCGCCACGACGCCCCCGACGACGTCCGCGCCGTCGCGTCCGGGCGTGCTGTTCTCTCTCGGCCCGATTGCGATCACCCAAGCCACCGCACAGCGCGTGATTGCGATCGTCGTCACCATCGTCCTCGCCGCGGTGCTGCTTCGACTCGTGCCGGTGCTCGAACGCGTCATCTTGCGCTGGGCCGGTCGGTCCACGCGAGCCGGCAGCGCGACGGCCTCGACCATCGATGCCCACCAACGGATCGAAACGCTCACCCGCGTGACCAGCTCGGCGGCGCGCGCTGTCATCTGGACGATTACGGTAATCACCGTGGCGGGTCACGTGGGCGTCGCGATCGCGCCACTGCTCGCGGGCGCTGGGATCGCCGGCGTGGCGATCGGCTTCGGCGCGCAGAGCATCGTGAGGGACTTTTTCGCGGGTTTCTTCATCTTGCTCGAAAACCAGTTTGCCGTCGGCGATACGGTGACGATCGGACAGGTCACTGGCACCGTGGAGCAGATGACGTTGCGGGTGACGCTCGTGCGCGACGCGCAGGGCACCGCGTATTTCATTCCCAACAGCAACATCACGAACGTCGCGAATCGCACGCAGGGTCACGGCCGTGCGGTGGTCGAAGCGACGTTTGCATGGAACGTGTCGGAGGACGACGTGCGCGCTGTGCTCGAGGGGGCAACGCGCCGTCTCGCGTCGCGCGAGGACTACAAAGAGTTGTTCCCGCACGACATGCGCATTGAGGGACCGTCGGAACTCGTCGCGGGCGGCGTGGTGTGGAGGCTGGTGGCAGTGACGGTTCCCGCGGGTGCGACGGAGGTTCGCGCAGCGATGATCTCCGCGTTCACCGCGGAGCTTCACGCGGGCGACTACGCGCCGGTCGCGAACTTGATCACACGGACCAAGCCCGTGCAGTCGCACCCGCCGGCGTGATCGCGACGTTCGCGGTCCACGCCATCACGCACGCAACTGCCGCTGCAATCTCCCTGCGCGTCCGGGCGTGCGCGCGCGCGCTCGCTCTCTGCTCGCCCGTGGGGCGCACGTCAGGCGTCCTTGAGCGCCTCGGCGCCGCCGATGATCTCCATCAGTTCCTTCGTGATCGCGGCTTGCCGTGCGCGGTTGTACTGCAACGTGAGCGAGTCGATCATCTCACTCGCGTTCTTCGTTGCGCTGTCCATCGCGGTCATCCGCGCGCCGTGCTCCGACGCGAGCGACTCGAGCATCGCCCGTTGCACTGTCACGGCGACGTACATCGGCAACAGTTGCTCGAGCAGCGCCGCGCGGTCCGGCTCGAACAGGTACTCCGTCGGCGCCTCGGCCTTCGTGTCCGCTGGGGTGCTGTCCGCGACCGGCTGCACCGGTAGCAGAGCGTCCATGCGTGGCTTCTGACTGATCGCGCTGCGGAACTCACTGAACGCGATGTACACCTGATCGGTGCGCCCCTCGACGAAGTCTTCGATCAACTGTCGCGCGATCTCGTGGGCGCGCAGCGCGATCTTCGAGGGACCGCCGTCGAACGCACCCGGGAAATCGTGAACGATGTTCACATTTCGCCGGCGATAGTAGTCGCGGCCGCGCCGCCCGATCGTGGCGACTTCGATCGCGGCCGGCGCTCCGTCGGCCTCGGAGATCTCCTGCATGCGGCGATCGACCATGCGAACGATGTTCGCGTTGAACGCGCCGGCGAGTCCACGATCGCTCGTCAGCACGACCACCGTTGCGTGCCTCGGATCGGTTCGACGCGTGAGCAACGGGTGAAGGCTCTCCCCCTCCCCCGTGGTCTGCGACACGGAGCCAAGCACTTCCGCCGTCTTCACGGCGTACGGACGCAATTCGAGAATCGCCTGTTGCGCGCGCCGCAGCCGTGCGGCGGCGACCATCTTCATTGCCTTGGTGATCTTCTGCGTGCTCTTGACGCTCGCGATCCGCCGGCGGATGGCTTTCAACGATGGCATCGGTCGCTCACTTCTCTTCGACCACGAACTTCTCCGCGAAGTCCTTGAGCGCCTCGGTGAGCTTCTTGTCGACTTCGTCGTCGAGCTTCTTCTTCTTCATGATGAGTTCGAGCGGCTTGTTCGGATGCGTCTCGAGGAACGCGTAGAGTTCCTGCTCGTAACGGTGAAGCGCCGACTTCGGGTACTTGTCGATGAAGCCCTTGCTTCCCGCGAAAATCAGCGCGACCTGCCGGTCGACGGAGAGCGGCGCGTATTGGCCCTGCTTCAGAATCTCGGTCATGCGTTCGCCGCGCGCGAGCTGCTGTTGGGTCGCCTTGTCGAGGTCGGACGCGAACTGCGCGAACGCCGCCATGGCGCGGTACTGCGCGAGGTCGATGCGCAACGTGCCCGCGATCTTCTTCATGATCGGGATCTGCGCGTTGCCGCCGACGCGGGACACGGAGATGCCGACGTTGATGGCGGGTCGCTGGCCTGCGTAGAACAGATCGGTTTCGAGGAAGATCTGGCCGTCGGTGATCGAGATGACGTTCGTCGGGATGTACGCCGACACGTCGCCGGCTTGCGTCTCGATGATCGGTAGCGCCGTCAGTGACCCACCGAAACCCGGCACTTTCTTGATCTCGTGGCTGTCTTTGCCGAGTGCATCGAGCGCTTCGTGCGCGTGCAGCTCGCCGAGCGTGCCGTCGTACGTCTTGCCATCGACGCCCTTGCCGTCTTTGATCTCGTCGCCCTTCTTCACGATGACCAGCCGGTCCGCTAGCTTCGCCGCGCGCTCGAGCAAGCGCGAGTGCAGATAGAACACGTCGCCCGGGTACGCCTCGCGCCCCGGTGGCCGGCGCAAGAGTAGGGACAGCTGCCGGTACGCGACGGCTTGCTTCGAGAGATCGTCGTACACGATGAGCGCGTGTCGCCCGGAGTCCCGATAGTGCTCGGCCATCGTCACGCCGGTGTACGCGGAGATGAACTGCAGCGGCGCAGACTCTTGCGCGGTGGACACGACGACGGTCGTGAATTCCATCGCTCCGTGTTCCTGCAGTTTCGCGACGACCTGCGACACGGTCGACTGCTTCTGTCCGATGGCGACGTAGAAGCAGAATACGTTCTGCCCCTTCTGGTTGATGATGGTGTCCAGCGCGACGGCGGTCTTTCCGGTCTGCCGATCGCCGATGATCAACTCGCGCTGACCGCGTCCGATCGGAATCATTCCGTCGATCGCCTTGAGGCCGGTCTGCAGCGGCTCTTTGACGCCCTGACGCTGCACGATGCCCGGAGCCTTGATCTCGATGCGTCGACGATCTTTCGAGACGATCGGGCCCTTGCCGTCGATCGGCTGACCCAGCGCGTTCACGACTCGACCGACGAGCGCATCGCCGACGGGCACTTCTGCGATTCGGCCCGTTCGCTTGACCGTGTCTCCCTCTTTGACGTGGGTGGACTCGCCGAAGATCGCGGCGCCCACGTTGTCTTCTTCGAGGTTCAGCACGATCCCGAGAAGGTCGCCCGGAAATTCCAGCAGCTCGCCGGCCATGGCCCCGGACAGACCGTAGATCCGCGCAATTCCGTCGCCGACCGTGAGCACCGTCCCGGTCTCGGACACGTCGACCTTTGCGTCGTACGTCTTGATCTGCTGCTTGATGATCTGGGAGATCTCTTCCGCCCGAAGCTGCATCGATGTGTTCCTTCTGTCGTTCGGTCGATCGTGCGACGCGCCGTCGGCGCCCGCACGGGAGATTCGGAACTGAGCCCGCGCTCAGTTCGGCAACAACAACTGACGAATTTCCGAGAGCCGGTTGCGCACACTGCCGTCGTACACTTTGTCGCCGATGCGCGTGACGACGCCGCCCACGAGGGTGGGATCGACGACACGGGCCAGCGAGATCTTCCTCCCGGTGATTTTCTCGAGCGCGGCCTGCAGCTTCGCGGCCTGCGCTTCCGTGAGCGGCTGCGCCGAGGTCACCTGGGCGCGCACGCGCCCCTCGCGCTCGTCCGCGAGTTCGCGAAGCACGGCGGCGATTTCGGGAATCAAGAGCGACCGCCGCTTGTCGGCGATCAGCAACACCGAGTTCTTCACGAGCGGCGAGACACCCAGTCGATCGGCGATCGTGCTCATCACCTGGCGACGGGCTTCGAGCGGAACGAGCGGATCGCTCAACACGCGCGAGAGATCGGCGCTCTCGGACACGCATTCACCGACTTTGTGCACGTCGGAACTCACGCGGTCGGCGGCACCGGACTCCAGCCCCAAATCGAAAATCGCGCGCGCGTAGCGTCGTGCCGCCGGCGAACTCACGACGCGACCTCGCGACGGTTCTCAAGGCTCGACAGGTATTCGTCCACCAGGCGGGTCTGATCCGCCGGCGCGATGGCCTTCGCGATCGCACTCTCCGCGCCGCTCACCGCAGCTTCGACGGCTTCGCGCAGCAGGTCTTCCCGCATCTGCCGAAGCTCCTGCGCGATGGCGACGTCCGCGTCGGCCTGCATGCGTTCGGCCTTCTCGCGGGCCTCGCGAACGATGCGCTCCCGCTCCGCTTCGCCGCCCTCGCGAAACTCACGGCGCATCTCCGCGATCACGTCGTCCAGGCGCGCGAGCTTGTCCGTGTACTCGCGATGAATCGTCTCGGCCTCGGCGCGCAGTCGTTGGGCTTCGCCGATCTCCGCCTCGACGGCCGACCGCCGAGAGGCTAGCGCCGGATTGATCACGCGTCGCAGCGCCATGTACAGCAGGAGAAGCAGGATCGCGAAGTTGACGAGGTTCGCGATGAACGGCGTCGGGGCCGGGTGGGCGACGCCGTGGGCGTCGCGCGTCGCCGGCGCGCGAAAATTCGTCCAGTTCATCGGCTCAGCGCGGTGCGCGCGCTCTTCGGCACCAGCCCCGTGTTCGCCATCCGCGTGTTCGCCCGGTGCGGTCTCTCCGGAGGCATGCTCGCCGGAAGCGTGTTCAGCCGCGGGGTGTTCGACGGGCGCGTGATCGCGCGCCGCACGCTCGACCTGCGCGTGGGCCGTCGCACCGAACGCGACCGCCCCCGCCAGCGCCACTCCGCCGAACCAATTCCGTACGGCCCTCACGACGGCACCTCACGCCCCAGCACCCGTGTCGCGATGTCACCGGCCAGTGCGGGAATCGTCGCGCGGATTTCGGTCCGCATCGCGTCCCGTTGGGTTCGCAGTTCCGCGCGTTGCGCCTCCAGCTTGGCGTTGATCGTCGCGCGAGCAGCCGAGAGGATTTCCGTCTCGAGCTTGAGCCCTTCCCCCCGCAGGCGATCGCGCTCGCCGGCCGCATCGCTGCGCGCTTTGCGGTGCTCGTGTTCGTACTGCTCGCGACGCGTTCGCGCTTCCTTGTCCAGCTCGCGCGCGTCGGCACGCGATCCTTCGGTCCCGCGCTCGCGGGCCGCGAACAGCCGGATCATCGGCTCCCAGAGCAGCCCGCGCAGAATCCCGAAGAGCAGAATCCACAGCACTATGTTCAGCACGAGCGTGCCGTCGACATTGATCAGCGGACGCGTGCTCGCGAGGGCGGTGAGAGTCTGGAACATGTCGCGGCGGGACTCCGTCCGGCGTGACCGATGGAGCCGCGGAATCCCTGGAGAATCCAGTGCGAACCGCGTCCCGGTCCCGTTGGGCGCAGGGGATCTAGCATCCGCGACGTTCGGGGGTCAACGGGTCGAAGGCGCGAAATGATTGCGCGTTCCCTGGGACCCGGGAGATACACCCGAACCGGGACACCGCGCGGATGCCTCGAACGACATCGATTCAGTGCTCATCGCGTCCGCCCGGTCGAAGGGCAACCTGCGTCCGCCGCCGTGGCGCTGGGATCTCCGTGATCATTCGCGCCGCGCTCGCGTTGCTCGCCGCGTATCTCGGTTCCTGCGCAACGACGCAATCGGTGGTGCGGGGCATGACGTTTCCCAGCAATCGGGGCGCGTCCAACGGCCGGGACTTTCCGCTGAGCGTCGCCGCCATTCTCGTGCCGACGCTCGTGGTCGGATATCGAAATCCGCTGGGCGCATCGCAGTGCCTCCGTGACATCCTGCGACCGCCCACGAGTACCGTGTGCGCACGAAACACGCCGCTGCGCCGGCTGTTCTACTTCGGCGCCTGCATGACGCACCCGAAGATCCCGCCGGCCCAGGGCGAGACCGCCGCGTACCGCTGGTGCATGTGTTACCGCGATCGCATCTTGCCGCTCTTCGCGGGCGGCTCCACGGCGGCCGCGAGCGTGGACTGTCCGCTCTGCCCCGCGTCCGACCCGGCCGGGACCGGTGGGCGATCCCTCTCGGCCGCGCTCGCCACGACGACGATGCCGGCAAGCTGCGCATCGCTGGACGAACGAGACCGCGCACTGGTTCGCGTCGCGCTCGCCGACGCGGGCGAAGCGATCTACCGATACGATCTGTCGCTCTGGCCGGCGGACAACTTCCTCGACCGCGATGTCGAGTGCGGCGCGGAGCAGGCCGTGCGCAATGCCATCGGACTTCTCGCGCACGACCCGTACGGTCGCCCGGGCTGCCCGTCGGGAAGTTGCACCGAGCGCTCGCGGTATCCGACGCTGGCACTGAGCGGGGGCGCTGCCAACGGCGCGTTCACGGCGGGTTACCTCCATCAACTGCTTCGACTGCGCGAACTCGCGCGACGTGTCTCGCCGCACGCAAACGACATCGACGACGACGAGAGATTTGGCGGCGTCACCGGCACGAGCGTGGGCGCACTGCTCGCCGGCGTCGTCGACTTGTACTTCAGCGAGCGACCTTCCAACAGCCATCCACAACTCGAGGCGCTGCGAACGATGGTTCGCGACCTGACGGAACTGAGCGAGTGGAACCTGCTCTGCTTCGAGCCCGGCGATGCGCTCGCGCTCGCGGGCATGGGCCTCGGCGGGCGAACGATCTCGAACCTCTTACGATTCACGCCGCTGCACGACGAGATCGTGGTTCCGTTTTTTCAACAGTGGGGCACGCGGGTGCTCGACAACGACTTCGTTCGCATCGTGATGTCCGTCGACCTGATCCAGAACGTCGTGCTTGGACTCGACGAACGCGCGTGCCGCGCCATCACCGATCTGCAAGTCCGGTTGCGCTGCCTTTCCGACGGGATACTCGCATCCATCGTCGAGCCCGTGATGGCCGAGCGGGTCTCGCGCGTGTACTCGGGCCTGCGCGGCGATCGGGGCGAGGAAGGTTTCTGGTACGACGGCGGGCTTCGATCGGGCACGCCCGCGCTACGGGCGTTGCAGCTCACCGACGGATTCTCCTTCGAGCCCAGCACGGCCAATGGCCGTCGCGATCCGATTCACGTACTCGCGGTGAGCACCAACCGCGCCGAGGGAATTCCTCGCGTGCCCCAGAACGTCCAGAGTGGGCTGGACGTGGTGTTTGCCACGCTGGGCTCCTTCGCGGACCAGACCCGCACATGGGAACTTGCATATGCGTCGCAGTTCGCCGTCCTTCGCGCCGATCGAATCCAGATGATCAACGAGCGGCCGGGGTACACAGCCGCGGGGCTCAACGCGATCTGGAGCGCGTTTCTGCCCGAGAGCGCGCCCGCGTCGATCGCCGCAGACGCGTACACGTTCAATCCCGCGACGATGCTCGGTCTGTTCCTCGTCGGCGAGCAGACCATGTTGGGCACGGCCGAGGCCGTTCTCGCCGGACTCGAGTGGCGTCACACGCTTCAGGCCATTCGCGTCGGTGGTGCGTCGTCGATTCTGTCGCAAGAGCGAGCGGGCGTCGCCCAGCGGTACCTGGGTTGGTCGCAATTCATGGCCGGGCCGGATCGAACGGCGTACGATCGTGACCGCGAACACGCGTTCGACGCCTGCATGCGCTACTGCGGTCAGGGAAGAAACTCCGATCCGCAATGCAACTTTGCACGATGGAACCAGCGTCTGAACGCTTTTCGCCCGCCGCCCCTGTGAGCGCGCGATGAGCAAAGAGCCCTTGAAGACCGAGTCCGGTGACGGCAGTCGCGGCGCAACGATGGACGCCACCGCGACGCGGCCGAGTGAACTGCGCGCCCTCGCGGTGTTGGTCATCGCGCTCGGTGGGCTCTCCGTGGCAACGACTCGCTCGCTGCTTGCGCCGGTGATCGTCGCAGCGTGGTTTGCAGGCCTGACGTGGCCGATCGTCAGTCGCCTCGCCCGTCGGTTCGGCGGCCGGCCACGTGTCGCCGGCGCAGCGACCGTCGTGATGGTGCTGCTCATCGTCGCGCCGCTCGTGATCGTGGCCGTGCCGTTGTGGAGCATGATCGCGGGCTTGTTCGATCAATTGCTGCGCGCGCCGCGCGTCGGCGCACTGCGGCAGTTGTTGCTCGAATCTCCACACGCGGCGGGCGTTCCCCCCGCGTCCGGCATGCAACGACTGATCGAACTCGGGCGCCAGATCGCACCGACCGCGGCGTCTGTCGTCGCCGGTGCGTTCACGGCGCTCTCGGGGATCGTCGCGCAGTTGTTCGTTCTCGCCATGAGTGCGTACTACTTCGCGGCCGAAGGCGACGTGATGATGGACCACATCCGGCAGGGTTCGCCGCTCGCGCCCAGTCACCTTCGGCGGCTTGCGGCGGACTTCATGGACGTTGCGCGTGGCATCCTCGTCGGTGGACTTCTCACGTGTGCGGCGCAGGGCGTGATTGCGACGGCGCTCTACACGGTCCTCGGCGTCCCGCGCGCGCTGCTGTTCGGAGTACTGACCGGCGTCGGGTCCGCCGTGCCCGTACTGGGCTCGGCACTCGTCTGGCTCCCGCTGTGCGGGCTGCTCGTGTCCGCGGGCCGCCTCCGCGACGCAGCGATCCTGGCTGCGTGCGGCGTGCTCGTGATCTCCACGGTCGACAACCTTCTTCGTCCGTTTCTCACGCGATTCGGAACCAAGGAGCTGCATCCGCTGCTCCTCGTGCTCGGAATCTTCGGTGGCATCCAGGCGTTCGGTGCGTGGGGCATCATTCTTGGCCCGTTGTCCCTGTCGCTGTTCGTCACCGCATACCGACTGTACGCAGACGAGGTTCGGCGAGTGCGAGCGAGCGGACCGCCGCGCTGACCACGTCAATCGTGGCCGCGCGTCTGCCGACGCCGCTCAGCCGGGCGTCACGACGTTGCAGGGAAACTCTGCCGAGAGCGTCGAACCGGTCGTTCGCGCGCGTTCGCACGCGGTGCCGCTCAGTTCGATCTCGTTCAAAGCGCGCAGGTGCCAGCCGTCGGGGCCGCCGTAGATCAATCGCATCCCATCGAGCCGCACGTCGCCGAGCGCCGCAGACACCGGATCCACGCGGCCGTTGAGCCGGAACACGCAACTGCGAACGCCCGCGGTGATCGCGTGAAATGCCGCCGTCAGCGCCGCGGGATCGAGCGCTTGGTAGTCCCGCGCGGCTGCCGCACCCGCGCCGGCGTCCGCGAGTTGCTGCAAGTGCGCTTGCGAAACTTCGCTGCCGACGCTGATGACGTACGTTCGCAAGCCTTGCGCGAACGCCGCGCGAACTGCCGCGACCGACAGCGCTCGTGCGGCCGCCTGACGCGAGGGATCGCTCTGCGCGTCGGGGTCCGCGCACGTGTCGGGCTCGCCGTCCGTTGCGAGCACGATCGCGCGATTGCCGGGATCTTCGTCCGGCGCGATCACCATCAGGAGCCGCGCGGCCGCGGCGACGCTTTCGGGCGTGGGAGTGTCGTCGATGGGCATGGACATGTTCATCGCGCGCGCGATGGCGTCGTAGTTGTTGAGCGCGGCCATGAGCGGCGGCTGCAACATCGGGCAGGTGCCACCCGAGCTGCCGTTGCGACTCGAATACATCGCGAGTCCGAAGGACACCTCGGCCTGCAGCGCACGGACGACGCCCGTGGTGGGATCGACGAGCGTCGACCGAATGGCGTTCCAGCGCGTCGTGTTGCCGAAGCGCGCAGTCATGCTGCTCGACTGATCGATGAGCAACATCAACGTCGCCGTTCGTCGCGCAAGCTGCACGTTGATGCTCGCGCACGCATCGCCGATCATGCCGGTGTCGGCGGGCGCCGCGTCGGGAAGGACGAGACAGCGGCCGTTGGGGTTGCAGTACTGGCCGTTGGGGCACGTGCGCGCACCGGGTGCGCAGTCCGCCGTGCATCGGCTGCTCAGGCAGTACTGGCCCATCGGGCATTGCGCATCGCCGGAGCACGCGCCTCCGCACATTCCTGCGTACACCGTCATGCACGGCGGGGGCCCGCTGCCGGCGGGCGTTCCGCACGAAGCGACGGCGATGGTGAACGCAAGCGCGAGTCGACGTGACATTGGAAACCTCCCTGCGAAGCTACAACCGCGAATCACGCAGAAGCGGGCAAGACAGGAAACATTGTACCACGTTCCGTCGGGTCGCGCGTCGGGAGGCGGATCGCGCGATCACTTCGGTGACGACGCCGGAACTACGGCCGGAAGTACGCGAAGCCCTGCTGTTGCAGTCGCAGGATTTCCAGCGTCCCCGATGCAACCACGGTGGCCGCGGGAAGCAGATCGCTTTCGCTCCAACCGTTTTGCTCGAGCGTCACGCGACACACGCGCCACTCGACTCGACGCGTGTCGAGCAGTGCTGCGAGCTGAGGCCCGACGTTTGCGCGCTCTTGCCGTCGGAACCATCGCAGGGCCGGACCGTGCACGACGATGACGAATCGCGCGGGCTCGTTGCCAAGCGCGTGGACGCCGTTCTGGGCGTTCTGCAAACCGCGCATCACGGCGTCACGCGCGCCGTCCGCGAAGTGGAAGACCGCACGCAATTGCGAATTGGCCGCCGTCGACGACGCCGTCGGGACGTTCCCCGAGTTGCCGGCCTGCGCGAATGCGCGGGGCGCGGGTGTCACTACGCTGCTGAACACTGCGAACGCCACGGCCAACGAGCGCCACGAAGATCGCTTCCCCCCGAGTTCACCAACATCGCTGGCGGTCATCACAACTCCCTCGTTCCGCTCACACCGCATCGCAATCGACGCTCGACGCGCGGCGACGGCATGCGTCGATGGTACGCCGGACACGAGGCTCGCATCCCCGATGTCAAGCGCAGGCACGGAAACCGCGAGCGTCTACGGCGGCATGTACGCGAACGTGAACGGCGCGTGAACGACCGACGGGGCGCCGTCGCTGCGCGGAAATTGCAGCGCGGCGAGTGCTCGGATCATGCACGCAGCAAGCCGTCGTGGAACACCGGACGACTCCTCCGCTGCGACTCCGGAAACGCGTCCGTCGGTCCCAACCGTCATTCGCACTTGAAATCGAACCGCCGGAACGTTCGGAAGAACGCGGCCCCGCGCGCACGCGACGTACGATGCGTGCTGGCGACGGATCACACGACGCGCGAGTTCAAGCGCCATCGGACCGTCGATCGTGTTCACAGCGTACCGGAGCAGCGTGGGCTCGGGTGGGCGATTGCGCATGTTCCATTCCGGGTCGTGCGTGGGCGCGAGGCCAAGAAGCGGGCTCAGCGGATGGCGTCGGGGCGGTGGCACGCCAATGCCAACGCCGCCGTCGCGTCCTGCGTCCTGCGACGAACCGATGCGCGGCGCGAGCGCGAGCGTCAGAATGACCGAGGCGAACATCCGTGGCAGCGTCCGTCGCATCGTCGGGAGGGTACGCGAGATTTTCAGAAACCAAGCATGACTCGGTGGCATCGAACCGGGCGGAGAAGATTCAACATGACGCAGCCCGAACGACTCGCACTGATCGCCCCTGCCGCCGCCGCGAAGATCCGCTCGTTTCAGACTGCCGTCGTTCGCGAGGTGAGCGACGCCGTTGCGCGGGATCCGGTGGTCGTCGTCGGAATGGCGCAGAATCCGCACGTGCGTCGAGTCCGCCGCGCGCTCGATGCAGCCGGCGTGACGTACACCTACCTCCAATATGGCAGCTATTTTTCCGCGTGGCGCAAGCGTCTGGCGATCAAGTTGTGGACCGGCTGGCCGACGTTCCCGCAGGTGTTCGTTCGTGGAACGCTCATCGGCGGTGAAGACCTCACGATCGCCGCAATCGCCGACGGCACGCTTCGCGGAGGTCTGAATCCGCCTGCGCCGGCAAGCGCGGAACTCGGGCCAGCGGTTTCATAGGTCGCGGGCGGCACTGACGCGGGACAATTCGGCGGTTCGCTCGAGCGGTGCCCGCTGCTCGATGCGGTTCGCGCGCTTCCGGAGGCCGCGGCCGTTCGAAAGAATTTCGCAGACCGGGCCGCGCGCATCGTCGCCGAGTATCGCGCCCCGGGGCGTTGACAGCACGGGTGCAACTGCGGTCAAGTGGTCGGCGACTTCGCACATGACCGCACTCGACAATGCGAGCGACCCCCAGGCCGGCTTTGAAGCGCAGCGCGCGGCACCGACGGGGGCGTCCAGGCCCCTTCGACTGTTGCTGCTGAACCCGACCATCGTCGACAAGCGAGAACATTTGCACATCGGACTCGGGACCGTCGGCACGTACGTCAAGCTGCACAGCCGCCACGACGCTCGAATTCTCGACTTCATGGTGTTTCGTCACGTGTGGAAACAGAAGCTCCGCGACGTGCTCGCAGCGTACCGGCCGGATCTCGTCGGATTCTACATTGCGAGCCCGTACTTCCCGTCGGCCCGCGAGATCGCCGAGGAGATCAAGCGAATCGACCCGGCGCTCCCGCTGCTCGCGGGCGGTCACCACCCGACCCTCGCGCCGGACGACGTGATGGCCTGCGGTGCGTTCGACATGCTGATCGTCGGCGAAGGCGAAAAGCCGATCGTCGCGCTCCTCGACACGATGGCGTCGGGCGGTTCGCTTCACGATGTTCCGGGATTGTGGTTTCGCGAATCGGGGACGGTCCAAAAGATTCCGAAAGCGCCGCTGCTCGAGTCGAGCGCGATTCCCGCCGTGGACTGGTCGCTCTTCGACGAAGACACGCTGCGCGCGAATTTCTACTACTGGGGCGTGTTGCCCGTGATGGGCAGTCGCGGCTGCCCCGCGCGCTGCTCGTTTTGCTCGATCACGAACGTGCAACAGCTCTACGCGGGCGAGCGTTTCCTTCGGTTTCGCGATCCCATCGAGCTTGTCGATGAAATCGAGGGGCACTACGAGCGGTACAAAGACTACGGCATGCGCACCGTGTTCTTCTACGACCTCAACTTCCTCGTGAACGTGCCGTGGCTCCGCCAGTTCACCGACGAGTACAAGCGGCGCGGGTTGAATCGCACGCTCAAGTGGAGCGCGTACACGCGCGCCGACCACGTCGCGCCGGATGCGATCGAGGCCCTGAAGGACAGCGGGTGTACGAACCTGCGGGTCGGGATCGAGGCTGCGAATCCGTACATGCGAAACGTTCTGTACGAGAAGGACGTGTCGCAACCCGTGCTCCTCGATGCGCTTCGTCGGATCAAGGAGATCGGCATATCCATCACGGGATACTTCATGGCGGGCGGCCCCGGCGAGCGACCCGAGTGGTTGATCGAGTCGCTGGAGCTGGCCAAACGGAGCGGCGTCGAGTTCCCGGTCTTCTTTCTCTACAAGCCCCTCGCGGGAACCGACATTCTCGACCGTGCCGAAGAGCTGGGCTCGCGTGTGCTCGACGACAAGATGGGCGCCGGCGCCGATTTTCTCCACGGCGTGCAAATGGAGCACAGGTACATCCAGAGTTGGCAACTGCAAGCCTATCTCCTGTTGACGCACTTCGCATTCGGGCCATCGCTCGTGTCGTGGCAGCTGCGCCGCACCGGCTGGCGATATCCGCTCCAGGCGGCGACGTACCTCCGACGGGCACTGCGGCAGGGATTCACTCCGTATGGCGCACTGACGTATTTCATCTTCTACGGCTTCGACCATCTCGAGGCGCCATTGCTGTTGCCGGCGAATCCGAATCCCGGGCCGCTGTGGCGCGGGTTGATGGCCGTGACGCGGGCCTGGATGGGCCACTCGGGCGAGCCCGCCCCGGAGATTCCGACGGTGCAAAAGAAGACTTCCATCGCGGCGAAGGCGCCCGTGGCCGCGCCGAGTTCTCCAACGTCGAGCGGGACGGCTGGCTTCATTGCGCTGCGGAAATTGGGACGACGCGCACCGGCTGCCGTCGAATGACGTCGGCGGCGTCTGGGCTGGCGTAGCGGTGGCGATCTCGTGGCGCGTCGTCTTGCGACGGGGACTGCCCGATGTCGCCGGGCTGGCCCTCGCGTTCGTGCACGGCCTGCCGTCGTTGGCGTACCGGCTCGGCCACGACCAGGCGATGTTCTTCTACATTGGCCGCGAATGGCTCCACGGGCGAATACCGTACCGCGACGCATTCGACGTCAAGCCGCCGGGGATCTACGCCGTGTACGCGCTGTCGATTGCGCTCTTCGGCGAACGCTTGTGGGCGCCGCGGCTGCTCGAGCTGTTCGCCGTGCTCGGCATGGGAGCCTGCGTCGCGTACGCGATTCGTCGCGACCGGCCCATTCGACCCGGCGAAATCGGACTGGGAGCGATGCTCGTCTCCAGTTTCTATTTCGCGAACCTCGATCACTGGGACACCGCGCAGTCGGAATTCTGGGAAGCGCTCTTCCTGATCGGCGCCGTGTGCGCGGTCGAGCGGAGCGACTCGAGACGTACAGGCGGCCTCGTGGGCGGGGCGCTCGTGGCTTGCGCGGTGCTTTTCAAACCCACGGCCGCAGTCGTCGGACTCGTCGTGCTGCTCATGGCGCTCGCGCGAGGATGGGCACCGAACGAAGGCCCGACGGCGGCGCGGGTCCGACGCGCGGCGCTGGCCGGTGCTTGGTGCGTGGTCGGTGGCAGTGCGGTTCTCGGGTTGTTCCTCGGGTACTTCGCCGCGCACGGAGCGTTGCATCATCTCAGCGAATTCTTGGGCTACATGCGGCAGTACCGCAGCTGGCCGTCGGGCGAACCGGCCGCGCTCAACGCCCAGATCTTCTGGTTGTTCCGCGGCGGTCTCTGGACGGCGTTCTGGATCGCGAGTGCGGCGATCGCATGCTTGGAAGTCCGCGGCCGAAAGGCACACGGCGTCTTGCGCGGCATTGGCTGGGCGTTGGCACTCAGCCTCGCGAGTGTCGAGAGCATCGCGATGCAGGGGAAATGGCTCTGGTACCACTGGGGCGTCGTCACGCCGTTCGTGGCGATGTTGGGGATGTACGGACTATCCGAGCTTGCACGACCGCGCATCCGGAACGCGATGATCGTCGGCACAGCGCTGCTGCTCGCGGGCTTCTATTCGTCGCCGCGCTGGATCAGCAACAACAACCACACGTATCAATCTTTCACGCGGGACGTGGTGTGGGAATGGATTCACGGACGGCTGACCGACGCGGCGCTCTCGGAGGTCTTTCGCATCGGCGGTTCGTACAACTACCGCGTGAACGAATCGGTGGCGTTGCACATCCGTGCGCGCGCGCGATCGGGAGACACGATGCACGTGCGTTCGTATGAACCGACGCTGTACGTCATCGCGGGGTTGCGAACGCCCACTCGCTGGCCGTCCGAGTACCCGCTCGAGCAGCCTGGCCTGGAATACCACCGCGCCGAGTGGATCGCCGAACGCGACCGGGTCCTGTGGTCCGCGTTGCCACGGTTCATCGTGACGTATGCCGATCGGCTGGACGACATCGCGGACATCGAACGTCACGGCTATCACGAGATGTACCGAGAGGCGATGTTCGTGGTGATGGAGCGGAATCAGTCGTCGGCACTCCCAGCGGCGCGCGGCCCGGTGCCCTAGCCCAACTTCGTCACTTCAAGCATGGCAGACGTGTCCTTTCGCGCACTTAGCTCCAAGTTTCGGCACTACATTTTCACTCCCTGGAGTCGGATCCTGAGGCGCTCGGGGAGCTGAAGTCCCAGCCGATCGAGCAGC
>ORMF010761985.1_pt1 | contig 74751 bp, 65 predicted proteins | sample 1779871 | NCBI WGS metagenome assembly ORMF01 (sample SAMEA104232316, study PRJEB22302) | groundwater metagenome | biome: forest; feature: aquifer; material: groundwater | place: USA | collected 2011-08-07 | depth 5.4 m | reverse complement strand
GCCTCCTGGGTGGCAGCAGATTGAGGGCGCGACCCCCCACCCCAACCCTCCCCCGCAAGGGGGGAGGGAATTCAATTTAGCGGGCGGCGGCGAGCTCCATCTCTGCCATCATGGCACGGGCGATCTCGGCGGCGCGCTCGCGGTCGTCTCGTCCCAGCTCGCCGTCGAGCACCATGGTCAGGAGCCGCTCCTTGATTGGCCGGATCCAGGGCCCGGGCGCCCGGCCGAACATCTCCATCAAATCGTTGCCGTCGAGCGGTGGCCGGATCCTGGCGATGTCCTCCTCGGCCCGGAGCTGCTCGATGCGCTCGCGCAAATCGTCGACGCGGCGCTCTGCCGCGCGCACACGCTCCTCGCGCCGACTCGTGACGTCCGCGTGCGAGAGCATGAGGAGCTCGTCTACCGTATCGCCCGCTTCGCGGACGACACGGCGCACCGCACCGTCGGTCCAATCGCCCTCGTAGGTGTTGATCCGGCCACTCAGCGAGATGATCAGGCAGACGCGCTCCACCGTATCCCGGTCGAGTCGAAGGCGCGTGAGGATCTTGCGCGCCATCCGCTCGCCGATCGCCTCATGGCCGTAGAAGTGGACCTCCTCGTCTTCGAGGGACATCGTCTTTGGTTTTCCGATGTCGTGGAGCAACGCGCCGAGTCGGACGTTGAGGACCCGCGGGGTGCGATCCAGCACCAATAGCGTGTGCTCGAAGATGTCCTTGTAGCGTGGTCGGCGTCCGAAGGGGCTTGGATCCACGGCTCGATGCGGATCTCGCAGATCGAGAAACTCCGGGACGAAGTGCTGCAACAGGCCGAGGTCGGCCAGCGCGCGCACGAATCGGCCCGGGTGCTCTGCGAGCAGCGTCTTCGTGAACTCCTGAGTTATCCGCTCCATGCTGATCGCGGCTAGCTTGTCAGCGTTACGCGTGATCGCGGCGAGCGTGTTCTCTTCGATGCCGAAGCCAAGCTGCGCGGCGAAGCGCACGGCGCGCATCAAGCGGAGCGGATCCTCGGAAAAGCGCTCATCCGGGTCTCCGACGGCACGGATGATCTTAGCGGCGAGATCGGCCTGGCCCCCGAAGGGATCGATCAGCTCACCACCACCCGCCGGCTGTGCCATGGCGTTGATGGTGAAATCGCGTCGAGCCAGGTCGCCCTCGAGCGTCGTGTCAAATGCCACACGCGGCTTGCGACTCCCCGGCGTGTAGTTCTCGGATCGATAGGTCGTGATCTCGACGCGGGTGTCGCCGAACATCCCGCCGATGGTGCCGAACCGCTCGCCCATGGCGTAGATGGTGTCCGCGCCGGCGCTCCGAATGAGCTGTCTGATCTCATTCGGCTCGGCGTTGGTCGTGAAGTCATAATCGTTGGTTGCCGTGCCGAGCAGCTCATCGCGCACAGGGCCTCCAACGACGTGCAGGCTCTTGCCTGCTGTGGCGAAGGCGTGCGCGAGGGACTGTTCAACGGCCGCGGCACGATTGCTCATGGGACACATTCTACCGGAGGGGCAAAAGACAGCTGGCGTGCGCGGTGCCGGCTGGGGCTCAGGCCTTTGCTGTGGGTGCGCCGACGGCCACTCCGTGGGTTGGGGACTCCGGTGGCGGTGAATTGAGGCCAGGCACTTCGTCCACGAGCCCGAGTTTCAGGCATTCGGGCGCCGCGAGGAAACGGTCGTGGCCCGAATAGATGAACTTCTCCCACCAGCGAACCGTGCGAACGCCGGTTCGCTGGTGGAAAAGCTCCGCCACGATGCGCCGGTTGTGCTGGGCGAGCTTGGCATAGTCCTCAAAGATCTTTTCGTCTTCGCCCGAAAGCATCCACGAGCTCGAGTGGAGCATCATCGTCGAGTAGATGCCCATCGTGCGGTGATCGCCGGCCTGGAAGACGATCGCGCCCATGCTGTAGGCGTAGCCCGTAATCACCGTGTCGATCTTCACGCCATAGCGCCGCCGAACCTCGTCCATCATTTGCATCATGGCTAGACCGGCGCCGACGGCGCCGCCGCCTGAATTGATGTACACCGTGATCGGCAGGGACCGGTTGTATTGACGCTCGATACTCATGATGAGGAGCGCTTTGGAGAACTGCTCGGCGGACTGATCGTTGATGTCGCCGACGAAATACACGCCGTGATGGTCGAGTTGCTGCTTCCGCGCCTGGTTCGCGGCGACGAGCTCTTCGAGGTTAATCGGAGCCTCCAGGCACGCGTGTTCTCGTGAAATGCGTGCGTCGGGGCATTATACGGACCAACGTAAGCACAGGCTTGCGCCTACCATCGGCTCATATTGACGACAAGCTGGGTCGAGCCGGGCTGCTCCTGGTACGGCGCGGTGGCGACGGGGTTAGTCCTCGCGGCGAAGAGTGCGCGGGCCGGGCGCCGGCTGTGGGCCTGGTGGGGGCGCCGCCACTTCGGGTCCAGCGGGCTTTGGCGGAGGGGCGGTTCCCGCTTGCGCAGCAGTGCCGGGCTGCTTGGCTTTCGTCAAGATCATGGTCATGGTGTTGCCTTCCATCAGCGGCATACGCTCGACGGCGGCGACGTTCTTGACCCGCTCGGCAACGGTCTCGAGGAGCTGCCGTCCCAGGTTCGGGTGAACCATCTCGCGCCCCCGGAAGCGGAGCGTCACCTTGACCTTGTCGCCCTCTTCGACAAATCGCTCGATCTGTTTGGACTTGAACTCAACGTCATGCTCGTCCGTCTTGGGCCGGAGCCGGACCTCCTTCATGAGAACCGTTTTTTGATTCTTGCGCGCCTCGCGCTCGCGCTTCTCCTGCTCATACTTGTAGCGGCCGTAATCGAGCATGCGGCACACGGGGGGAACGGCGGTTGGGGCGACCTCCACCAGATCGAGTCCACGTTCCCGGGCGGCCCGCATCGCCTCGAGCGTGGGCATGACCCCAAGCTGTTCGCCCTCTTCTCCAATGAGCCGAATCTCGCGGACGCGAATCTGCTCGTTCACGCGAAGGTCCCTACTGATTGTTTCCTCCTCCGTTGCTCCCCGGGACCCCTGGCATGAGGTAGCCGGGCTGGTCCTTATCGACAATCTAAAGTATAGCTTGGGTTCCGAACGCCGGTACCCCCAATTTCGCGTGCTCGCTCGCGACTCGAAGTTCGGCGTTGTACTCTTAGTCGTCGGTTGACGCCCTGGGGGCTGGATGCTATCGTGCGGGTAATCTGGTAGCGTAGCAATATTCGGGGAGGAAGTCATGGCAGTTGATCAAGTCACCGTTTCCGATGAGATGGACGCGTTTTACCAGCACCTCGAGAGCAAGGGGCTGGACGCCCTCTGGCGCCAGAATCTGCGCGTCCGCGGCCCCGGTTACGAGCCGTATCGCTGGCGCTGGCAGGATATCGAGCCGTGCACCGATCGGGCAACGGAGCTGGTCAAGCCCGGACCGGAGGCCGAGCGCCGGGTCATTCTGCTTCGCAATCCGACCCTGCCAGATTCCGGCGGCGCGACCCACACCTTGACCGCGGCTGTTCAGACGGTGCTCCCCGGAGAGATCGCCCCGTCCCACCGCCACACGGCGGCGGCCATTCGCTACATCATTCAGGGCAAGGGCACGGTCACGATGGTGAACGGTGAGCCCTGCGAGATGAACGTGGGTGACCTCGTCCTCACGCCCGGCTGGGCGTGGCACGGCCACATCAACCAGGGCGATGGCCCGATGAAATGGATGGATAGCCTGGACGCGCCGGCGATCATGCTGCTCAAGGCGATGCGCCAGGAGCCGTATCCTGATGAGCTGAACCCCGCGACCAAACCCATCGGCGACTCTTTCGCGCGCTACGGAGCGGGCTTCCTTCGCCCGGTTTGGGAGGCAAAGGAAGATGGCCCAGTCTCCCCGCTCTTGACCTACCCGTGGACGAAGACGGAGCCGGCGCTCGAGCAGCTCGCGAAGTTCGATGCCAGCCCGTTTGATGACGTGGCGATGGAGTACACAAACCCCGCGACGGGTGGCCACGTTCTCCCAACAATGGCTTGCTGGATCCAGAAGCTGCGGCCGGGCATCCACACCAAAGCGCACCGCCACAGCACGAGTCAGGTGTACTACGTGCAGCGGGGCCGCGGCTCCACGATCATCGAAGGTGCCGAGCTCAAGTGGCAGCAGGGCGATTTCTTCTGCCTCCCACCGTGGATGTGGCACGAGCACATCAACGCATCGAGCTCGGATGACGTCGTGATGTTCTCGACGACGGACACGCCGATCTACGAGGCGATGAACGTCTACTTCCATGAGCCGTACGCCGAGCGGGACGGCCGCCAGGAAGTGACCGCGAGCTACGAGGAGCGATTCGGCCGCGAGTAATCTGACGTCACAAAGCGGCCCTGCCTCCAACTCGAGGCAGGGCCGCTTTGTTTTCTCAACGGAAGATGCCCGGCACACGGCTGGTCTTGAGGTGCCACTCGTCGATGTGCTGGAAGCGGGCACTCGGTTCCGCTACCACACCCAGTCGCACGCCGCGCATGGCGGCCGGCAGGGCATATGCCAGGACCGGGTTTGTGAGGACGACGCTCGCTGCATCGTCGTTCCATTGGGTCTGGAACGCAGTGAGAGCGGCGAGGCGACGGGCGACGTCACCATCGGTCCGCGCGGTGACGATCGACCGGTCGGTTACGGGGCTCGCATAGCCGGCAAAATTGAAGCCGCGCTCCCGCTGGCTCGAATGCCAGAGGGGAAACGGATCGGGGTCGACGCTCCCGAGCCAGACGTCGAGGAGGGCCAGCTCGTAGTTCCGCGGGTTGAGCCGCTCTCGATAGAAGTCGACCGTCTCGATGGGCTGGACCTGCACCCGGATGCCAATCGGCTCGAGCTGCCGCTGGAGCGACTCCGCAAGGGCGATCGGTCGATCCTCAGCGGGTATCACGAGCTGGAGCTGCAGCGGACGGCCCGCGCGATTCCGCACTGGCCCCCCGACCCCCCCGGCCTCATCCAGGAGCCGGCGGGCAATCGCCGCATCCGGCGGCGCTTCAACCGCCGCCGCATAGGCCCAGGAATACGCGGGCACCGGGCCGTACGCGGGGACCGCGCTGTCCCGAAGAGGCCCGGCAACCAGCGCGCGCCGATCGACCGTGAGCGCGATCGCACGGCGGACGCGCACATCGGCGAGGACCGGGTTCGCGTTGTTCAGATAAAGGATCGTTTGCTGGCCCTGAAGTGGCGCCTCGCGAATGGTAAAGCGGGTCAGATCGAGGGCGCCGAAATCTGCTGGGGTTCGGGCCGCGTAGCCGTCCACCGCGCCCGTCTCCAGAGCGTGCAGGGCTTCGCCGCTGTCTCGGTACGTGCGAAGCTCGATGCGGTCGAGATACGGGGCGGTCCCCCAGTATTTTTCGTGGCGGACCAGCGCGATGACATCTGGCGTCAGACTCTCGATCCGGTAGGGACCCGCCCCGATCGGATGGTAACTCGCGGGGTGCTCGCGGAGATCGGCGGAGCCGTCTGTGCCGAACACGTGGGCTGGCAGGATCGCGACCGAGCACGCCTCGATGAAGCTGGTGTAGGGCCGGTCGAGGATAAGCCGAACGGTGCTGGGATCCGGGGAATCGGTGCGCACCCCACGCCAGAGAGCAGCGAGCTCAGGGGGGCCCGCGTAACCTGGCGACTTGAGGAGCGCCACCGTGGCCTGAACGTCCGCGGCGGTAACGCGTTGGCCATCGTGCCAGGTTGCCTGCGGCCGAAGCTGAAAGGTGTAGACCAGGCCGTCGGGACTGGTGGACCAGCCCGTGGCGAGATCGCCGGTGATCTCGCCACCGTCCGTGACCCGGACGAGACCCGCGTGCACCAGCCGACTGATGTCCTGGGTTATCGGATCCAATGGGTCAAGGATTGGATTGAGCGAGCGGGGCTGTCCGACGATCGCTTCCCGGTAGCTGCCTCCGGGCGCGGGGCGCTCCTCGCTATTGATGAGCGCGCACGCCGCGGCAAAAGCCGTCAGGACTATGGCCAGAATGGCGAGCCGCCAGAGGCGGACGGCACGAGACGGCGCCCGCCGGGAGCGCGCCAAGCGTCGGGGAGGACGCGATCGGGCGGAGCGCGTCACGAAGCGAGTGGACTCGCTTACGCCTCGATCCGGGGGAGGACGACGCTCAGAATCGACAACAGGACGAAGACGCCGCCCGTGGCGATAGTGAGCTGGAAGAGCGTCCGCTCGAGACCACGCCGCGTCCGGAAGATCGACGTGTCGGCGCTATAGCCGACTGCGAAGCCCGCGCCGCGGGTCTGCAGCAGGACGAGCGTGACGAGAAAGATGGAGACCAGGATCTGCGCAATGTTCAAGTAAGGAAGTAGCGCTTGCACGAATTCACCCCCGGCAGAGGCCTGATTCTACCACACCCGCCGGCCGGCGAGTTTGGCGCCGACCGCTGAGCTGCCGCGCTCCTCGAAAAGGCGCATGAGCGCGACGGCGAGCTTGATGGAATCGTGCCGGACGCTGTTGCCGTCATCCACAATGTCCGCGAAGACAACCCTCGGGCGACCCCTGCCAGTCAGCGAGGGCGCGATGGGTCGGACGGGGTGGACGCGGCCGCTGGCGGGCATCGGAAGACCGAGGCGGTTGTTGGCGACGACTGCGTCGATGATATGCGCGGCTGGCTTCAGGTGGGGAAGATGGCGTTCAATCGCGGCAACGTGCTCCTCGATGCTGTAGCCATCCGTTTCCCCCGGCTGCGTCGCGACGTTGCAGACGTACACGCGATACGCCGCGCTTTCGGCGAGTGCCTCGGCGATCCCTGGGACGAGGAGGTTCGGCATGATGCTTGTGTAGAGACTGCCGGGCCCGATGACGATGAAGTCCGCCTCGCGGATCGCCCGGAGGGCATCGGGGTGAGCCTGGGGCGAGCACGGCTCGAGGTAGACGCGGCGGATGCGGCGGCCCGCCTCGGTAATATTCGATTCGCCCTGGACCGTGTCGGAATCCTCCATCTCGGCGCAGAGCGTGACGTCCTCGAGCGTGGAAGGGAATACTTCGCCCCGGACCGCGAGGACCCTGCTGGATTCCTGCAAGGCCAGCTCGAAGTTACCGGTGACCTCGGTCATCGCGGCAATGAAGAGATTCCCGAAGCTATGCCCCTCGAGCTCCGAGCCGTGGTTGAAGCGGTACTGGAAGAGCTTTTCCATCAGCGGTTCGGCGTCGGCGAGGGCAACCATGCAGTTGCGCAGGTCGCCTGGGGGCAGGAGTCCCATGTCACGGCGCAATCGGCCCGAGCTGCCGCCATCGTCCGCGACAGTGACGATCGCGGTAAGCTGGCCGAGCTCCTTGAGGCCACGCAGCGCGGTGGACAGTCCCGTGCCGCCGCCAATCGCGACGATCTTCGGCCCGCGCAGGCGGGCGCGGTACGCATAGATGCGGTCGACGACATTCACGGTAGAGTTCGGCGAAAGGGCGGAGACAATCGATTGGTTCAGCTTGAGGGCGGCCAGGCCGATGACGCCGATTCCCAGGAGGATGAACAAGGCGCCGCGCAGGGGCCGCTCGATGAATTGCAGGGTGACGACGCCCGCCACCTCGGGCAGGGGCTGTATGCGGTAGACGTGGGTGAGCTCGTACGCCAGGCCCAGACTCGATAGGACGAGCCCCACGATCATGAGCAGGACCCAGCGCTTCAAGTGCATGCCGGGACGCAGTAGCTTTACCAGAGAAACTGCCACCGCTACCTCGCCATCCACGGCGTACCGCCGCGCCGGGGACTCAACCCAATCCATTGTAATGGCCGCTGAGTGCGTTCCGGGCGTTTCAAGAGCGTTGCGGCACCTCATTTGGCGGCGCGGCGCGGGGTGGGTCGGCTCGCTCCGCGACGCCCGCATCGGCAAACGTGGCCATCTCACTCAAGATCGCCGCTGCCGCGTCGATGAGGTGAAGGGCCAGGACCGCGCCGGTGCCCTCGCCGAGCCGCATGCCGAGATCAAGCAAGGGGCGCAGTTCAAGATGCCCTAGAGCCACCTGATGCCCGTTCTCGGCCGAGCAGTGACCAGCGATCATGTACGCGCGCGTGGCCGGGCAGAGCCGAGCTGCCAGGAGCGCGGCTGCTCCGGAAATAAAGCCGTCGAGCACGACCGGGATGCGATGGCCTGCCGCGGTCAGAATTGCGCCGACCAGTCCACCGATTTCATACCCACCGACTTTGGCCAGGACATCATTCGGATCCATTGGGTCGGGTTGGTTCAGGGCCAGTGCTCGCTCGACAACAGCAACCTTGTGTATCCAGCCCGTTTCGTCCACGCCCGTCCCGCGCCCAGTCACGTCGGCTGCCACCATGCCTGTCAGAGCGGCGATGATGGCGCTGGATGCCGTCGTGTTCGCAATCCCCATCTCGCCCAGCGCGAGCACGTCGAGTCCCTGGGTCACTTCCGCCTCGACGATCGCCATGCCCGTCACGATCGCGGAAACCGCGGCTTCGCGGCTCATCGCGGGCCCGTTGGCAAGGTTGGCGGTACCCGGCCCGACCCTGCGCGACTGGAGCCCAGCGTTCGTCGGAAGCTCGGCAACCATACCGAGGTCAGCCACGACCACCCGCGCGCCTGCCCTACGCGCAAGAACGTTGATCGCGGCTCCGCCGTTCAGGAAGTTGTGCACCATCTGTGCAGTGACCGCCTGGGGGTAGGCGGATACGCCCTCTGCGGCAACACCGTGATCGGCCGCCAGGACGATGACCGCCTTCTGCTCGAATCGCGGTTGCGCCTGACCCGTGATGCCTGCGAGCTGGATCGCCAGCTCCTCGAGCCGGCCCAGGCTGCCGGCGGGCTTCGTAAGCTGATCGAGATGATGGCGCGCGGCGGCGGCGGCATGCTGATCGAGCGGCAGCACGCGGTTCGCAGCGGCGCGAATTCGCTCGTCGATTTCGTCCGAAGGGGTGGGCCCCATTGATTCGGGCGGTCCTATCACCGCGTCACGGACCACGTGTGGGCGTTCCAGCCCTCTTGCCGAGGCGTGACGCCGTCGATGCGGCGTCCCACGAGAGCGGGCGTCCCGTCGAAGAAGATGCCGAGCGTCATGACTTGATCGGTCATCTGGTGGATGATGTCGCCGAGGACTTGCATGCGCGCAGGCCGCTGCACGGTCACAAAGAAACGCTCGATTTTCGCGTCGAACTCGGAGTCCATGTAGCGGGAATAGTTCGCGCCGACGAAGTTCGTCTCAGCGGTCGGCGCGGCCGAGCTGATGCGGTTCGTCAGGAACCCCACCGTGCTTCCCTGGCGAACCACCTGGAAGCTCGGGAAGGTGGCGATGTACTCCCGGTCGCTGGTGCGGGCTCGGGGAACCACGTTGCTTTCCGTGGCGACTCCGCTTCTTTGCCAATAGTCGGCGACGGAGAACATGGCCTTCTGATTGATCTCGATTCCGGTGACCGCGCGAATCTCGACACCAAGGCGCTGCCCACTCGCGTCGCGGTAGCCGCCGTCCGCCGAGCGCACGTATCCGATCTCATCGATGAGCTGGGCTGCTCGGCGTGGGTCGAACTCATAGCGCGTGATGTTCGACTCGACGTCGGGATACTCCGGCTCGTCTGGAGCCAGAAACGAATGAGCAACCGGTGTCAGGCCCGCCTGGAGCGTGTCGACCATCGCCGGGCGGTCGATCGCGTGCAGCAGCGCCCGCCGGAAGCGGACGTCGCTCATCACGGCGGGGTTTGGGTTCAGGAACTGCGGGTAGATGACGATCCACGATGCGGGTGAGATGAGCACCTTGCCCGCGGTCCACTGGTCGCGGAGTTGGACCGCCTGCTCCAGGGAGACGTTGCGACCGATTGTGAGCTCCACGGCGTCGGCGAGTAGGTTGGCGACCACCGTGTTCGGGTCGGGGATGAGCCGAATGTCGATCAGGTCGATCTTCGGTCGACCCAGCACGTACCCGTCGAACGCCTCGAGCACGATGTGGCTGCTCCGAGCGAACTCACGGAGCTTGAACGGGCCGCTGCCAATGAACTCGTTCCCGAAGTAGGGGTGGAAGAGCGCGTTCCGCTTGTTGTCCTCGTATTCCCGCTCGAGCAGATGCTTGGGAAGCGGGACTCCGAGATCGGGCGAGAAGAGCTGGGACGCGAAGATGTACGACTTGCTCCAGCGAACGGTCACCGTGCGTGGGTCGGGTGCCTCCACGGTGGCGATCGCGTCGTAGGCGACGTTGCGGAAAACCTCGAGGTCCTTGTCTTGCAGAAGTCGGTAGGTGAAAACGAGGTCCTGCGCCGTGAAGGGCGTGCTGTCCTGCCAGCGTGCTCCCTCTCTGATCCGCCAGGTGGTCTCCATCTGACCGTCGGGCTCGACGCGCCAGAGCCCGTTCTCGACGGTCGGCACCGCCTCGGCGAGCTGGGGCTGGAGTGAGCCACGGTCGTCTATCACGGTCAGGCCAGCGCTCACGAGGAGCTGGAGCTCTGGCCCGCCCGCGATGACGAACTGGGCCGACGCCCGATTCACCTCGTTGTTGAGACTCGTCGGGTCACTCATCATGACAGCCGCCATGCGTACTGGTGCTGCTGCTCGCGGGGCTTCTCCCGCCGGCGCCGGGGGGGCGCGGCGATCGGGTGCCGCGCAGCCGATAAGCAGCACGAGCATCAGAGCCCAGATTCTATTCAACGATCACGCTGCCCCGGTTCGTGATGTGGAATCGGCAGAAATAGTCGTAACGGCCCGGCTCGGTGGCGGTGAACTCGTAGCTCATCCCATTGGTGAGCGTGCCGGAGTCGAAGAGGCCGCGTAGGCTGGTCACCGTGTGCTCCACCTGGCCTTGATGCTGCCACGTCACCGTGGTGCCCAGTGGCACCGTAATGATGTTCGGCGCGTAGAAGTTGTCCCGAACATACACCACGACGTCGGTCGCTGCCAGCGCAGGCGCCGTCGTCGGCGCGGTCGTATGATGCGCGGCCCCGGTCACGATCATGGTGTGCATCCCGCCGAGCCAGATGCCGTTGTTCGTGTTTGCCGTCTCGAAGTGGTCGTGAAATGGAAACTGACCGTCCTGGTCCGCGACAAACAGAAGCTCGTAGGTCTCGCCCGGCGCGATAAGCACGGTGTCCTTCAGCGGCCCGTTCGTCCAGGGGCGTCCATTCGCGCCCACAATCTGGAAGTGGTAGCCATGAAGGTGCATCGCGTGGGCCAAATGCCCCGCGTTGATCGTCCGGATCAGCACTCGGTCGCCGCGCTGGGCCTGCATTGCCGTCGCCGGGTTCTGCATCGTGTCCGGATAGGCTTGGCCGTTGATCAGAAAGTAGTTCGCGCTGAACCGGCGCCAATCGTATGGCGCCGCGTCGCCGGTGGCCGCCAATCGGGTCTGCTCGTGGCCGACGGAATCCATTTCGCTGAGGACCATCGTATATTCGCGGTCGAAGGCCGCGCTGCCCGGATAGGCCCGGGTCTGGTCATCGGCGGCCTGGACCACGATCGATCCGTACATGCCCATCTGCTGTGCTTCAACGCCGGTCGGGTCTGCGACGTAGAAGAACGAGCCGGGCCGACTTGCGGTGAACCGATACGTGTTCGACTCGCCGATCGCCGTCGGCCCAGACCATTCCGATGGCGTCGAAAGCCCACCGCGCAGGCCGAGTGAGCGGGCGCGGGCGCTCTGACTTGAGTCGTTGACCAGGGTGATCGCGATCTCATCGCCCGCGCTCGCCGTGATCGCCGGGCCCGGGATCATCGGGTCGCCATCTGGTTGATCGCTGAACCCCTGAACATAGATGCGGGTGCCGTCTGGCAGCGTCTGCGAGCCGTCCTGCACGTATAGGGTGTATTCACGCGTCTGACCACTTGGCTGCGCCACGGCGGCGGTTTGCAGGCTCTCCGCGCCGATCATGGGACCCTGATAGGCGACCTCGACATGGTCGTGGAGCGCGAGCGAGCCCGCGCCAGCCGAGGTGAACAGCAGGTCGTACTTCTCGCCAGGTCCCAGCCAGACCATGTCTGACGTCGGCCCGTCGCGCCAGGGGCGGCCGTCTGTCGCGAGGACCTGAAAAGGCTGGCCGTGTGAATGGAAGAGGTGCGCCACATAGCCCGCGTTGATCACGCGGACGAGAACGCGCTCGCCGGAACTGGCGTCGAGGGTGCGGAGGATGGCCTGTGGGTCCCCGTAGGCACGGTCGCCCAGGAGGTAGTAGTTCGGCGCGTAGCGCAGCCAGTTATACGGCGCGCCGTCTTCTTTGACGCTTCGCCTCGCGGCTTCATGCCCGCCTTGGTCGAGCTCCGCGAGGAGCAGCGTGTACTCGCGGTCGAATGCGGGACCGCCCGTATAGGCCGTCTTCGCATCGTTCGCGGCTCGAACGACGATGGGCCCGAACATCCCCATCTGCTGGTGTTCCACGTTGTTCTGATGGCAATGGTAGAAGTAGGTCCCGGCGTGGGTCGCCGCGAAGCGATAGGTGTACGAGCCACCCTGGCGGACCAGACCCGCGGCATGGGTTTCGGGCACGCCGTCATCCTCGGTCGGCGTGTCCAGGCCGTGCAGGTGAATCGTGTGACCTTCGCCGTTGATCAGCAAACCATTTGCCGTCGGGTCGACGTCGTTCACGAGGGTGACCTCGACGGTGTCGCCTTCGTTGGCATAAATCGTGGGGCCGGGCACTTGGGGACCACCCTTCGGGTCGTCCGTGAAGCCCCAGACGTACACGCTGGGGCCGTCGGGCCTCGTGACCGGCCCTCCGCGGCCGTACGGGGTGCCCCGCCGCACGTTGGCCTGCGCGGCCGACGGCGCGAGGTTGAGGCCGGTCGCGATCGCGGCAGCGAGCGCGACGACGGCGAGGAGGGCAAAGAGCAGGCTTGGAATCAATCGCATACAGGGCTCCGGGGCAGCCTATGAAGTCTGGTCATTGGTCCGAATTGCCCTGGTCCGAGGCTAGAGACCCAGGCGGTGGGGTTCCGCACGGCATCGGAATGACTCGTCGCCCAGGTTCTGAGCGGCGCGGCCATACTTTACGGTTTATGGACTTTTTCGTTCAAGACGTGTTCCCGACCGCAACAAGGGCCCGTGGGACGGGCGTGACAGTTCCGCGGCTCGCCAGGAACAAGCGGGGGACGCCCCGCAATGGAGCGTCCCCCGTGTGGACGAGTGGCGTCGGACTAGCGCGGAAGTACGGTAACGATTCCCTTCATGCCGATCTGCTCGTGGAGCGCGCACATGTATTCGAACGTGCCGGCGGCGTTGAAGGTTAGCCCCCACGCCTTCTGCATCGGAATGTCGAGCAGCGGGTGTTCGCCGATCATTCCGGAACTGTAGAGGCTGCGGCCGTCGTGGACGGGATCGCTCGTTCGCAAGGCGGCTGGTCCAAAGACGAGGCGCGGTGCAAGCTCCGGATTCGCCATCATCTCGAGGAACTCCGGCGGCGGTGGAACGTCTGGTGGGGGCGGCTGAATCATCCGGCCGTCCGGCAGTTGGATCAGGATGAAGTCAGGGTGGCTTCCGTCGGTGGGGTGGAAGGTCACCGTGTGGGGCTGAACGTGATCGACGTACCAAACGACGGTGTCACCCTGCTGGACGGTTACGTTATCGGGCATGAAGGCCTCGATATCGACGTGGCCCCAACGCACGTCGGTTCCCGCTCGCACCATGGTGATGTTCGTGCCGCGCGGACCTTCGATGCGGGTGGGTGCGTTGCGCGTGGCGTAGATCTCTGCAACCTGACCGGCGTGATCCTGCGCGTAGTGCACGGCGGCGGCGGCATCGACGGCGCTCTGAGCGGTGATGCCCGGAGCACCAGCGGCTACGACCTCCACCGTGCCGGTCATCGCGGGATGGAAGAGGCACAGGTAGTCGTACTTGCCTTGCCGAGCAAACGTCACCGACGTTTCCTGGCCACGCTGGGTCATCTCGGAATGAATGAACGTCGTTCCATCCCATGGCCCCTGGGGGAGCGTAGGGAACATGAGCTGGGGGTTGAGCATCGGCGGCCGGGATGGACTCTCCGGCTGCAGCATGAAAACGGCCGGAGCCGGCTGTCCGGCCAGGAACGTCACGGTGTGGGACTCGTCGGACCCTAGGGTCCATGAGACGCGAGTCCCTTCTGCCACACGAACGGTCTTCAGGCCAAGACTCGGATCGCCAATGAAATCCTCGACCGCGACAACGCCATCCCCCAAACCGGCGACCAGTTGGAGGGTGGGACGTTCCTGCGCCTGGCCTTGCGTTGGAGCCTGGCTCAGCGCCGCCGCGCTGACCGCGATTCCGGTGATCGTGGTGATGATGGTGAGAAGCGTCATCGAGAGTACAAGCAGTCTTTGCACGTCGCCTCCTGGTGACAGATTGGGCCCGGTTGGTCCCGTGCCAAGGCAGGAGTATACCAACCGGGCCCAAAGGTGTCTCAGTGGGGCGATAAAGCTGGCCACATGAGGTCACTGCGACGAGATCGTGTAATCGGGTCGCAATCGGGACGATGCGGAGCTCAGCAGCGCATGGCTCGTCTTACCGCGGGGTAACCGTGATAGTTCCCTCCATCCCGATCGGGTCGTGCAGTACGCACATGTATTCGAAGGTTCCCGGGTGATCGAACGTCAACATCCAGACCTGCTCCGTTGGAAAGAGCACACCGGGATGGTCGCCGATGAGGCCCGAATTGTAGAAGCTCTGGCCATCGTAGCCGGGCGACGGTCGAGCCGGCATGCCGCCGGGGCCAATCACGAGTCGTGGGGGGCCGCCAGCCTCCGCCAGAATCACCGCCAGCTCTGGTGGCATGGGTTGGCCGAGCTCCGGTGCAGGGAGAAGCCGCCCGTCCGGTAGCTGGATCAGAATGAGCTCGGGCTCATCGGCGCCCGCGGCGGGGAACGTCACCGTGTGCGGGATCGGGTGGTCGGTGTACCAGGCGATGGAATCCCCCTGCCGGATCGTCACGTCGCCAGGGAGGAACGCGAAGATGTCGAGGCGCTGATCGCGTCGGTTGGTGCCGGCGCGAACGAACCAGGTCCGGGTTCCGTCGGGACGGTCCAGCACCGTCGGCGTGCCTCGTGCCGCTATGATCTGGGTCGCCTGAGTCTCCATTCGCGCCCGATCCCCCGCCACCGCGCGCTCGACGTCCGCCTGCGTGGTGAGATCCGTCGCGCCCGGCTCGACGACCTCCACCGTTCCGATCATGGGCTGATGAATGAGGCAGACGTACGGATAGCGGCCAGGCCGTGCGAACGTCAGGGAGAACTGCTGCCCCGGCCCGAGATCCGCGGAGTTGACGTACGTCGTTCCGTCCCATGGACCCGCCGGCGCGGTAGGGAATGCGTACAGCGGGTCCAGCATCGGTGGCCGGTCCGGTCCCTCCGGCTGGGGAACAAAGAGGCCGGGGCGCGGCTGACCCGCGAGGAAGGTTACCGTGTGGAGCTCGTCGGACCTCACGGTCCAGTTGACCGCCGTTCCCACAGGAACGCGCACGGTCCCGGGCAGGAAGTCGTTCCAGCTTACTGCCCTTTCGCCCAGACCCGCGGCCACGTTCAGCGTCGAGGCGGGTTGGGCCGCAAGGGGGCTGGGCTGCAGAATGCCTGCGATGCTGAGGCTGGCGGCGAGCGCGGCGAGGACGGCGAGGCTCACAAGTCGGTGCAAGGCGATCCTCCAGAAGTGCTGTTCGACGCGTGCGCGCCAAAGGGCGCGCGAGGACCGCACACTATAGCATCTACTAATAAACTAGCAATGGATGTGCTTCAGTCGGATGTGCGTTGACCTGCGCGACGGGGGAAAAGACGGGGTAGTCGAGCGCCAGGCGGTTGTGTGGCTAGTCTCGGCTGTGCAGAAGTCCCGCGACACGACGGGCGTCGCTGATGCCGAGCAGTTCGGACACGCCGATATAGCTGAGCCCGCTGAGCAGTGCCGCCACCAGAAGGACGATCGCCCGGCCAGGCGTGGCGCTCGCATCGACGTGAAGCGCGAGGCCGCCCTGGAGCAACATCGCGATGACCGCCATGCTGAGGGCGGCCAGACCGATGCGCCAGCCGAAGGCCAGCAACGTTCGCGGCCGAACCCAGCCGGTGCGCCGGTGCAAGATCACGGAGAGGACCGTCGCCTCGACAAGTGCGGCGAGTGAGTTCGCAAGCGCGAGTCCGCCGTACGAGAGCGGCGTTCGCATCAAGACCAGGCCCAGGGTGAGGTTGAGCGCGACGGCACCAGCGGCGACCTTTACCGGGGTGGCCGTATCGCGATCAGCGTAAAAGACGCGATCCACGATCTCGATCACGCTGTGGCCGGGTAGCCCGATGGCGTACCACATGACGGCGACGGCGGTCGCCGTGGCGGCGGTGGCGTCGAACGCGCCCCGCTCGAGCACGAGCCCAACCAGCGGCCGGCCAAAAACGATCAACGCGACCGCGGCTGGCACCGTCAGGTAGAGAATGATGCGGAGAACGAAGAGAAAGGTGCTCGCCTCCTCATCCCTCTCGGCGGCCTCCTCGCTGCCCCGACTGTGCTTTTGCCGCTCGACCTGCTCCGCGAGGGTCGGAAAAACCGCGGTGGAGATCCCCATCCCGAAAACGCCCAGCGGGACCATCAGGATGAGCCAGGCGTAGTTCAGATACGCGATGCTTCCCGCGACCAGGAACGACGCCAGCGTCACGTTGATGAGCTGGTTTACCTGGTTCACCCCGAGTCCGATCATGCGGGGCACCATCAACTTACCCACCTCGCGCGTGCCATCCAGATCCAGGCCGAACGTCGGGGTGTAGCGCATGCCGACGGCGATCAGCCCCGGGACCTGGATCAGCAGATGCAGGAGCGCGCCAACCACGGCGGCGATGGCGAGTCCTTCTGCACCAAGGTGGCGCAGAAACAGTGCGCCGCAAATGAGCGAAAGGTTGTACATGAGGGGCGCCATGGCAGCGAGCGCGAATCGCTTGGTCCCATTCAAGACGCTCGTCATCAGCGCGCTCACCGCGAAAATAACCGGCGAGGCGATCATGATGCGGGCCAGGTCGGCAGCCCGACGTTGATCTTCCGCGTGCCAGCCCGGCACGAGGACCGTCATGACGGCTGGTGCCGCGATCCCAAAGGCGATGGCGATGACGCCGATGCCCAGAACGGCCCAGGTGATGAGCGCGCTGGTCAGCCGCCAGGCGCGCGTCGGCGATCCGTCTGCCAGGTACCCGGTGAACACGGGGATGAACGCGGCGCCCACGGCGCCCCCTGCGAGGATCTGGAAGAGCATGTCCGGCAGGCTGATCGCGGCGATAAAGGTCTCGTACTCGCGGGAGGCGCCGTACTGATAGCTGATCACGACGTTCCGCACGAAGCCGAGGAGCTTGCTCGCGACGAAACCGCTCATCACGATGAGCGCCGCGCCGAGCACGCCGCGCAGCCGATGGTTCAGCCCCCTGGCCCGGGACGCCCGGGCCGCGGCATCACCGGCGCTCGCCTGGTCAGCCATTTGGCTAGCGGCCGCCGGCTCAGCGGATGCTGGTTCGGACACGCCCGCGCTGCCGCACGAGTTGGACGACAGAAGCGTGTGAGGCGAGCTCCCGCGCGTCGTCGAGTGGACTAAGGGTGGCATCTGGTCCGAGGCGGCGGCGAAGCGCGGCCAGGAGCAGCCAGTCCGCGAGCCAGGGATTCTTAGGTAGCACCGGGCCGTGGAGATACGTGCCCACCGCGTTGCGGTAACGCGCGCCCTCGGTTCGGTCCTCGCCGTTGTTGCCCTGACCGATGACCACGCGGGCAAGCGGTTCCGTCGGCACGGTTGCGGGCACCGCCCGCCCCCCCGTCGTACCCGGCGGTGGGGGCGAGGGCTGCGCGGACCCCACGAAGGTCCGCCCGCTGTGGTTCTCGAAGCCGACCAATGTGCGGGCCTCACCCGGCATCTCGGCTTCTGCGACGACGTTGCCGACGTTGCGCGTCGGACCGGCGATCGTCGCCGCGTCGAAAAGACCGACGCCAGGGATCAGAAGCTCCTCGCCGGTCCGGAAGTAGTGGCCCAGCAACTGGTAGCCGCCACAGACGGCAAGGAGGCCAGCTCCCGCTTCAACGGCCTCGCAGATGGCCGTGCCGTTGCCGTTCAGAAGATCGTGGCTTACGACCTCTTGCTCGCGGTCCTGGCCGCCACCAAAGAAGAAGAGATCGCTGGAGCCGGCGTCGACGCGTTCGCCTACGGTCACGTCGACAACCTCGAGGTCGATCGCCCGCCAGGCGGCCCGCCGCTGCAGCGCGATGATGTTGCCGCGGTCCCCATACAAATTCATGAGGTCGCCGTAGAGATACACGAGCCGCAGGTTCGTCATCGCGTTCCCTGGTTCGTGGCTGTTGGGTTGGTCATCAGTCTTCCCAGAACGGACTTACGTGGCCGAGCCGCTGGAGCTGGCGCCGCGCGGCGAGCATCGCCGTGTACGAGCATAACGCCAGCACCCGCCCACCGCGGCTCGCGCACGCGACCGCCTCGTCCATCGCGATCTCGATCGCGGGCACGACGCTCGTGACGGCCTCGTTCATGCCCGCGTACTTCATACGCAGCGCCACGTCCTCCGCCCGCAGCCCGCTCGCGATCACGCGCTCCGCACCCCCCGCCAGGGCTTCAAAGTTCACGTCCCACAGCCAGCTTATGTCCGTCCCGTCCGCGAAGAGATCGTTGATCGCGACGATGAGCGCCGAGGGGAGCGGCTCATCCCCATTACCGGGGCGCCTGGCCGGAAGGAGCCCTCGGATCGCCTCGTTGAACCCGACCGGGTTCTTCACGAGGGCAAGAACGATCACCCCCGGACCGACGGAGATCTCCTCGCCGCGGCCGAACACGGCCACGGAGCCCGCCAGTCCTGCCGCGATATCCGCGGTGGCGATGCCCACCGTGTGGGCAATAGTAGCCGCTGCGAGTGCGTTGTAGACGTTGTAGAGTCCGGCCAGCCGCAGCGCGAGGGGCAATGACTCGGTCCCCATCTGGATGGTGAAGCGGGTGATCCCGGCAACGCGCTCCTGGACCTCGATCATGGCGACGTCTGGCGTCGGGCGGGTCCAGCCACACCCCGGACAGCGGTAGTGCCCGAGGTGCCCGTAGTACGCCCGCTCATACAGGATACGGCTCCCGCACCGGCTGCAGAGCCGCTTGTCCGCTTCGTGTGAGACGGCGGCATGCCCAATCGTCGGATCGTCCAGCCCGAAGGTCACTACGCGGCCCGGGGCGAGCTCGGCGAGCTGCGCGACGATCGGGTCGTCGGCGTTCAGGACCAGGGTCGCGCCGGTGTTGAGGTTCTTGATCGCCGTACGCCAGGTCTGGGCGACGGTCTCCACCTCACCGTAGCGGTCGAGCTGATCCCGGAAGAGGTTGGTGAGGGCGAGGATGCGCGGGCGCGTCGCCGCGACAACGGCGGGCACGTTCGCCTCATCCACCTCGAAGACACCGATATCCCCGACCGGGTTGCCCAGGAGGTCGGCATGCTCCGCCGTCGCGGTGATGATTCCTGACACCAGGTTGGCCCCGGCCCGGTTGTGAATGGGGCGCAGGCCGCTTGCTGCGACGATGCTCGCGAGCATCCGGGTCGTCGTCGTCTTGCCATTGGTGCCCGAGACGAGCACGGTGCCGTGGGGAAGCGCCCCCGTGATCTGCTGGAGCACCGATGGCTCAATCCAGCGAACAATGTGTCCCGGGAGCACGGTCCCGCCGCGTCCGGACCGGCGGGTAATGAAGCGCGTGGCACGGCCCGCCGCGAGTGCGAGACTCAAGCGGGGATTCATTCCGGGGCGCCGAAGGCGAACAAGACCCTGGCGGGCGGAGCGTATCGGCCCCGGGTCACGGCCGGTGGGATGTCAGCAGGCTTAGCGGCGGTCGAGCCGCTCGATCTTGTCGATGCGGTACGTGAAACCACCCGTCGGTGTCTGTACATCGACGACGTCCCCAACCCGATGGTCGGAAACGGCACGGCCCAGCGGCGATTGCACTGAGATCTTGCCCTCGCGCGGGTTGACCTCGCCCGGCCCGACGATGTTGTAGACGACATCTTCGCTATCGATAAGGCTATGCAGCGTCACGGTCGTTCCAAGCTCTACGGTCTCGATGGAGTCGCCGGTGTAGATGCTCGCCGCCGCAAGGGTGCGGCGGATATCGTTGATCCGAGTCTGGATCTCGGAGAGTTGCTGCTTGGCGGCGTCATAGGGTGCGTTCTCGCGGAAGTCCTTATCGGCGGCAGCCCGTCGGAGCTGCTCGGTCACTTCCGGCCTGACGTCATTTTCGAGTCGGTTCAACTCTGCCGTGAGGGCTGCGAAACCCTGCTCGGTCACGAGAACCTGCTCGGGCTCCTGGATGCCGTCCGAGGCTCGCCGTCGCGAAGGCGGGCGGCGCAGACGAATGTGGGCACCGAGGTTGATGGTGGTGAGCTTTTGCGTCTTTAGGCCCGTCAGGAATGTCTTCACCGGTTCCAGGCGCCGATTGATATCAACGCTGGATTCCGGAAATTGCTCCTGATATTTTTGAACGTCAATCGGCGTGATCTGCGCCAGCGAAACGTCCACCCCGAGCCAGCGGGCAAACTTGCCGAGCTCGCGTGCCGTGTCTTCGCGATTCTCCAGCGGGACTCGGGAGAGGTACTCGCTGATCGCCTGGCCTAGCCGTTCCGGTGGTGCGCTCGTTCGCGGGTCGCCAACGCTCAAGACGTGGTCTTCCCTCTCAGCGAGAATAGTGAGTTCGACTCACTCTTTCTAAGATTATAGGCGGTTACCGATGTCCGAACAATTCACCTCGCCTGCTGTCATCGCCGCGTTGGAGCGACTCGGGATTCGACTCGACCCTGATCAGCTCGCGCGCCTCGAGACGCTTGGCTGCGAGGTCGTAGCCTGGAATGAGCGCGTCAATCTTACGGCGATCACCGACCCCGCCGAGATCGCCATCAAACACGTGCTGGATTCGCTCGCCGTGCTGCCCATCATACGCGAGCGTGTGGGTGAAACGGGCGAGCGCCTGGTCGATATCGGTGCCGGCCCCGGCTATCCGGGGATTCCCATCGCCATTGTTTGTGCGATGCTGGACGTCACGCTGGTCGAGGCAACCGGCAAGAAGGTCGATTTTCTGAAGCACGCGATTGCAACGTTGGATCTAGCGAACGCCCGAGCCATCCACGGTCGCGCGGAAGATCTGGGTCACGAGGCCGCCTTTCGCGGGGGCGCGACGTTTGCTACGGCCCGGGCGGTTGGGCGTGTCACCGTGCTCTCCGAGTTGACGCTCCCCCTGCTCGAGGTCGGCGGTTGGGCGTTTCTCTGGAAGACTCGGGCCGCGGCGACCGATGAAGTCCGAGAGGCCCGACCCGCCCTCGCGACGCTGGGCGGCGTGGTGGAGGATGTGGTCGACGTCAGTGTCCCCGGCCTGCTGGAGAGTCGCGTGTGCGTGGTGCTGCGAAAGATCGCTCCCACGCCCGAGGGGTACCCGCGCCGTCCCGGTGTGCCGCAGCACAAGCCACTCGGCATAACGTCGGCGTCATGACAAACCGGCCACGGTAAGCGCGCACTGGTGCGACGCCATAGACGGTTTCCGGCGCAGTATTGTTTCGTTTCGTTGCAATTGGGCCTCAATTTGGATATACTGCGCGCCGGCCTACGGAAGAACCGCGTGAGCGTTCTGTGCACGACTCTGACACGCCAGGTCTGACTTTGAACACTCGCTTCCAGCCTGTGTCTCGCCGTGGCCAGCAACTACTTGGCACTGGAGGGCAGCGACGGTGATGTACGGCGATAAGACGCTCAATTGCAGGGAGTGTGGGGCTGAGTTCATTTTCAGCGCTGGCGAGCAGGCCTTTTACGCGGCGAAGGGACTCTTGAACGAGCCGGCTCGCTGCCCCGAATGCCGATCTGCCCGACGCGCACGCCTCAACGATAATGGCTATGACGCGGTTCCTCGTCGGGAGATGCATCCGGCGGTATGTGCTTCTTGCGGTGTAGAGACCCAGGTTCCCTTCCTGCCACGTGGCGATCGACCGGTCTATTGCAGCACCTGCTTCGACCGCATCCGGGCCGAAACCCCCGCCTAGCGGACATTCCGAGCGGATACGACGAGCGCTCTGGAGTACCGGCGCGCTCGATGTTTGTTCACTGCCGGGAGAGTCAGGAGCTCGCGAAGACTCAGACCGGGGTGGGGTCTGTCCGAAGATCCTGGACCAGCTCGCGCAGAAAGCTGCCGACGTCCGCGACGACGCTGATGTTCTGAAAGGTACCGCGGTCCGATAATTTGGTCACTACCGCGGGCTCGATGTCGACGCAGACCGTCGTTACTTCGGCCGGAAGCAAATTGCCGGTCGCGATGCCGTGGAGCATGGACGCCAACATGAGCGCCATCCCAACGTCCTCGCGGACAATCCGGCGCATCTCGTTCTGCGCGATCTGGGTGTCCGTGATCACGTCCGGGAGCGGGCCATCATCGCGAATCGATCCGGCCAGAACCACCTCAACCCCGTAACGCATCGCGGCGTGCATGACCCCCGACTTCAGGATGCCTTGATCCACGGCGGCGCGAATGCTGCCCGCGCGCCGAATCGTATTGATCGCTCGGAGGTGGTGCTCGTGTCCGCCTTCGACGGGAACGCCCTGCTCGATGGAAACGCCAAGCGAGGTACCGTACAGCGAAACCTCGATGTCGTGGGTGGCGAGCCCATTGCCCCCGAAGAGCGCCTGGATGTAACCGTTCTCGATAAGCCACACGAGTTGGTCCTGCGTGCCAGTATGGATCAGCACCGGCCCGCCGACGAGGAGAATCTTGCGGCCGGCGGCGCGTACTTGCCGCATCCGTTCCGCGATCTCTCGAATCAGGCGCGGATTCGGCTTCTCCGGCGAGACACTGCTGCCCATGAAGGCGAACACCGGTGCCTGGTAGCGCGGTCGCTCGAGGGGGCGGACGCGAACGCCCTCGTGGCCGACGACGATTGGATCCCCTTCTCGAACGTCGTTGAGCGTTACGCAATGGGCGGTCGCGGCCTCGGCGTCCACCCGGATCCCGCAGTCCATTTCGGGGAACTTGACCTCGATCCAGTCGCCAGCGATGTTGACGAGCGTCTGCAGATTCGTTGTGGAGTAGAAATTTTCGGGAAAGACCCCGTCAGCCGGCGCGGGCTCGAACCTGACCGGCGAGACTTTGACCGGCGTTGCCCCGAGCCGCTCGAGATCTTCCAGAAGCGCGTCCAGCTCTTCCGCGGAGGGCGCGCGCACCTCGATCCGGGCGTAGCTTGGATCGTCCCGGCGCGTGCCGATGACGAATTCCTGGACGGCGAACTCCGCGCCTCGGTTCATGATCTCGTCGAGGATGGCGGAGAGGATATTAGAATCGACGATGTGCCCGCGAACCTCGATGACTTCGCGGTAGGGGGATTCCGTCACGTGGTTCCACCAATGGAGCCCCGGAAGAGTGGTCTGGGCGTGCGCGGCCTGGTCTCAGGGCACGGCACGCCAACCGGGGCCGCGGTCTGGGTGAGCAACGGCGATTATAGCACCGCCCCGGAAGCCTCCCCGAGCAGGCTGCATGTCCCGGGTTAAGCTCCAAACCAGGGCTGGGCGGCGCGTGGCCGCCGAAATCGCGGAGCGCGGCCCCATTCCGTTTCGCGACTTCATGGACCTCACAATCTTTGATCCAGACGTGGGCTATTACGCCCGGGGCCGGGCTGGTCCTGGCGCCGAGTGCGACTACCTGACCAGTCCTGAGATCCACAGCGCCTTCGCGGTGCTCGTGTCGCTTCAGATTGCGGAGATGTGGCGGCACCTCGGCGAGCCCGATCCCTTCTGGCTTGTCGAGGCAGGCCCCGGCAGTGGCGCATTCATCGAGGATGTGCTCCTTGCGGGGGGAGCGACCACGCCGCGCTTTGCCGCGGCGCTCCGCATCGCGCTCATCGAGGCCAGCCCGACGCTTCGCCGCCACCAGGAGGCTCGGTTGGCCGCGCTCGGGGCGCGGGTACGGTGGCTGGATCGGGTGGCCGAATCGGCGCCGGCGCTCGGGCCCGGCTGCGTGTTCGCCAACGAGGTGCTCGATGCGCTGCCGTTCCATCGCGTGGTCATGACGGACGCGGGTTTGGAGGAGATCTACACCGACGGGGATGAGGCCGGCCTGTTCGACACGCCCGGTGTGTTGTCCCGACCCGAGATCGCCGGCCAAATTGCGCTCGGCGGAGGCCGGCTGACTCTCGGGCAGGCTGGGGATGTAAACCTCGCGGTCTCCGGCCTCCTGTCTGATCTGGCGCGGCTCGTCGACCCCGGGTACCTGCTCGTGCTCGACTACGGCGAGCCGGCGACGGAGCTCTATGGTGCGCGCTTCCCAGCCGGAACGTTGCGCTGTTACTGGCGTCACACGCGGAATCAGGACCCATATCTGCGGGTTGGATTGCAGGACATAACGGCGCACGTGGACTTGACCGCCGTGACCCGGGTGGGAGAGTCCGCCGGGTTTCAGCTCATTGGCGCGACTCGCCAGGCCCGCTTCCTGGAGCGGCTTGGTATGACCCACCTCGCTGATCAGGTGGATCGCACGCCGATGGGGCGTGCCCATTCCCGGGCGCACCGGGCCGCGCTGGCCATGCTCATGGACCCACGAGAGCTTGGGAATCTTGCAGCACTCGTTTTTGGACGGGGGGTTCCACCAGCGCCGCTCCGGGGCTTCGGCGGTGGGCCGGTGCTGCCGATCAGCCTTCCGACCGGGGTGCTTCGGTTGCACAGCGATCCAGGGCTGTTGGTTCGAAGCTCGTGAGCCTAGAGCTGGATCGGGCCAGCCACCCCCTGCGGGTCGAGGAAGATCTGGCCCTCACGGCGCAGGACCGCGAGGAAGGCCTGGACCACCGACGGGTCGAACTGCGTGCCCGAGCCTAGAATAACCTGTTGCAGGGCTTCGGTCGGAGGAATGGCCGACCGGAACACTTTGGGGCTCAGCATCGATTGGATCGCGTCGGCGAGAGAAACGATGCGGGCACCGGCCGGAATCTCTTCGCCGGCGACCCCGTTCGGGTATCCCTTGCCGTCCCACCGCTCGTGGTGCGAGTAGACCGCTTCAAGAATGAGCTGCGAGCGATTGAACGGGTCCATCATCTTCGCGGCGTAGCGCGGATGCTGTTTGATGACCTCGTATTCCTCGGGAAGCAGGGGCTCGGGCTTGTCGAGGAGTTGATCGGGCAGCGATAGCTCGCCCACGTCGTGGAGAAGCGCCGCGTAACGGATCTGCTCGATCGCGTCCTCGGTCCAGCCCATCTCCCGGGCGATCGCAATGCTGAAGCGGGCGCATTCTTCCGCGTCGCGCACGCTTCCTTGTCGTTTGACATCTGCCGCGGCGAGCAAAGTATCCACGGCAACCCGGCGGGCTTCGCCCCTGGAAGCGGCGAGCGCTTCGACCAGGTGAAGGCGCGCCACCTCTGAGCCAAGCATTCGCGCTGCGATGCGATCCTCCGGTCGATACGGGCTGCCCTTTCGATTCGCCGCGAAGATGACCGTTCCATCGTTGGAAAAACCCGTGGCGGGCGCGACCACAACCGAATCGAGCTGGGCGGGGTATTGCTCCGGCAGCCCGCTTGCTCCGAGTTGGTCCCCACGGGTGATGATCGTTGCATCGCGGATGTCGAGCAGCCGATTTGCGATTTGATCATCGCTCTGGGGCTTTAACTGCTCGTGGCTGCGGTCGTCGCCGACCACCGTGTACATGTCGATAGTTCGGTCCGCATTCCGTACCACGGCGCTCGCAACCGATGACTCGGTAAGGCGCGCGAGCAAAAGTGCAGCCTGGTAAAGCAGCGTCTCGGGTTTTGATGCGTCGACCCCGCCCAGATCGCGGATGGCAGCGAGCCCGTCCCGGGCGAGCCGCGCCGTGGGCTGGTCCTCCATGCCGAGGTGCGGGGCGAGCATCGCGGCCCGGACCAGCAGTGGGATGATCGGCATGATCAGGATCGCCACGATGTCGATCGGCGAGAGTGAGAGCCCGAGGTGAAGGCCGAACTTCACGGCGACGAGGCCGACGCCGATGATGAAGCTATACGTCAAGGTTTCGAAAATTGGGAACCGGCGCAGCCCAACCGCGACGCCAGCCGCGGCGACGGCGATGAGGCCGGGGTTCAGGATGTCGTCGGCCCAGACGGCGGCGATGAGGACTGCTGCGACGGTATCGATCGTGGCGGTTGCGTAGGCGAGTGGCTGGGGCCAGGACTTGCGAATGAAAGTCAGGACGGTGATGAGCAGCGCATAGCCTGCCGCGATAGGCAGGAAGAAACCGGCCACGACGTCGAACGCGCGCGGCAGATCTTGGGCTGGCCCGACCTGAAAGAGAAACGCCTCGATCAGCAGCCAGCGAAGGAGCGAAAGCCACCGCTCCTGGATTAGACGGCCACGGTCAATTTCCGTCACAGGTGGCGATTCTACCGCGCCAGCGTCACGGCTGCCACTTGCTGCAGGTCAAGAAACTGACTCGAGAAGATCCCAAACAGCACAATCCCTACAACCGCGAGGGTGAGTGACACGCCCTGCGTGGCCAGTATGGGAATTCGGCGCTCATCGGCGGGCGGCAAGATGTACATCTCGTGAATGACTTGAGCGTAGTAGAAGAGAGAAATTGCCGAGTTGATTACACCCACAAGCACCAGCCCACCCAGACCCCGCTCGAGCGCCGCCTGGAAGATATAGAGTTTGGCGAAAAATCCGACAAACGGCGGGAGTCCCGCAAGGGAAAGCAGGCTCACCGCCAGCGCAAACGCAACCCAGGGGGAGCGCTGGCCCAGGCCGCGGAGGTCTGACATGAGTTCCGTTCCCGTGAGTCGCGTGGCGGCAATCACGGCGGTAAACGCGCCGAGGTTCGTCACCGTGTACGCCAGCAGGTAGAAGAGGACGGCTGCGGTGCCGTGGCCGGACGCCGCTGTGATGCCGATCAGCATGTAGCCGACGTGAGCGATGCTGGAGTACGCGAGCATCCGCTTGACGTTGGTCTGGACGAGGGCGCCGATGTTGCCCACGGTCATGGTGGCGAGCGCCATGGCCGCGAACATGACGGTCCAGCGGCCCTGCGTCGCCGGAAGCGCCGTATGGAGCACGCGGAGAACGACCGCGAATCCAGCGGCCTTGGAGGCGACCGAGATGTAGGCTGTCACCGGCGTCGGTGCGCCCTCGTACACGTCCGGCGTCCACATCTGGAATGGAACGGCCGAGATCTTGAAGCCGAAGCCGGCGACGATGAGCACGAGCCCGAGGAGCAGGCCGGGACTTAGTGGCCCGACGATCGCTCGCGCGATAGCGTCGAGCTGGAGCTGCCCGGTGAGGCCGTAGATGAGCGCCATACCGTAGAGCAGAATCGCCGAGGACATCGCGCTGAGCAGGAAGAACTTCAGCCCGGCTTCCGCGGAGCGCACATCGCGCTTGTTCCAAGCCGACAGGAAGGCTATGCTCAGGCTCGAGATCTCGAGCGATATGTACACGGTGACGAGGTCGCGTGCGCCTGCGAGGAGCATGAGCGCGGCGGTGCAAAGCAGGATGAGACCAACGAACTCGCCCCGGGCCTTCGGATACTCATCCAGCAAGGTACTCGAGGCGAGCACCACCAGCGCCGCCGCGGCAGCGACCAGGAGCTTGAAATAGATCGCGTAAAGATCGACGGCAACCGCGCCGCCAAACGCGGTGGTTTGGACGCCGACCATCCGGATCGCCAATCCGAACGCGAAGAAGAGGCCGATGAGACCCATGCCTTGAATGACCGGCCGGGGCAGTCGCCGCCGGGCAAAGGCGTCGGCGAGAATCACGATCGCGCCGGCCGCGACCAGGGCGAGCTCGGGGGCCAGGAGCATGAGATCAGCAAACAAGTGTGGCGCCCCCACATGCGTAGCGCGCCGCGAGCGGTGTGATGCCCGGAATCACGATGTCATTCAGCAGGAACGGGAAAATCCCGAGAAGCAAAATGACGACCAGAAACACCCCTACGGTCAGCTTCTCGAGCCGGGAAGCATCGCCGAGCGCGGTCCACTCCGATCTCTCGGGGCCAAAGAAGACCCGCTCGATGAGCCACAGCATGTAGCCCGCCGTGAGCACGATCGTCGCGATCGCGAGAAGGGTCGGCAGGCCGTAGATCGGGAAGCTGCCCAGGAACACCAGGAATTCCGCTACGAACCCCGATAGCCCCGGCAACCCGAGTGACGCCAGCGCGGCGAACAGGAACGCCGCCGCGATGAAGGGCATGCGCGGGGCCAGGCCGCCGAGCGCGCCGATCTGCCGGGTGTGCGTTCGGTCGTAGACCAACCCAACCATGACGAAGAGCAGGCCCGTGATGGTGCCGTGGGCGAACATCTGGAAAACGGCGCCCTGCATGCTCAGGGGCGTCAACGCCGCCGCGCCGAGCACGACGTAACCCATGTGCGAGACGCTGGAATTGGCGATGACCCGCTTCAAGTCGCGCTGCATCATCGCCACCAGACCGCCGTAGACCACGTTGATCACGGCGAGGACGCAAAGGGCGAGTGCGAACTGCCGCGTCGCGTCTGGCAGCATGCCGATGTTGGCCCGCAACAGACCGTACCCCCCCATCTTGAGAAGCACGCCCGCGAGAAGCACACTGATCGCGGTCGGCGCCTCCGTGTGCGCATCGGGGAGCCAGGTGTGGAATGGGAAGATCGGAACCTTCACCGCGAACCCGATGAACAGCAGGAGCCAGATCAGACTCTGGAGCGGCAGGTCGAGCGTCGGCCCGAGGCGCACAAGCTGTGCCATATCGAAGCTTCGCGTCGCTGGGGCGCCCGCGAGGTAGAAGATCAGGATCCCCAGCAGCATGAAGGCGCTGCCCGCCACGGTGTAGAGGATGAACTTCATCGCGGCGTACTCGCGGCGGTCGCTCCCCCAGATGCCAATGAGCAGGAACATCGGGGCGAGCTCCAGCTCCCAGAAGAGGAAGAACAGGAAAAAGTCCGTCGCCGCGAACACTCCAGCGACGGCGGTCTCCAGTACCAGCACCAGCGCGAAATACTCGCGGGGTCGCAGTGTGACTTTCCACGACACGAGAACCGCGAGGAAGACCAGCATCGCGTTGAGTACGAACATCGGGAGGCTGATGCCGTCGAGTCCCACGGCGTACGTGACGTTGAATTGCGGGATCCAGGGCACGCGGGTAACGAATTGCATCGCCCCACTCGTGGGGTCTGGAGCGGCGGCGTTCCCTCCCACGACCAGCAGGTCCGGCCGAGCGAACGCTGCCAACAAAAGGAGCGCGAGCATGAGCGCCACCCAGCTAAAGACCGCGGCCACCCAGCGCGCGGCCCGGTCGGCACCGGTTGGCAGGAGCGCAATGAAGATCGCACCGACCAAGGGCAGCCAGATCGCCGCATCCAGCGTCAGAGCCAGGTCCGCGGGGTCGAAACCTAGCGGAGTCACGGGCGAGCTCCAGCCATTCGTGGGTTGCCGTTCCGCCGAAGCCCGCTCGCTCTAGGCGCGAACGGAATGCCTCGATTAACGGACATTGCTGAGTCCTTCGAGTGCAGTTGGTACCGCGACCAGGAGACCAAGGAGAATCACGCCGGCTAGGAGAACCCAGGCGTAGAGCTGGACCTCGCCCGATTGGACCTGGCGAAGAGCCCCGCCGGCGACGATCGCGATCCGGCCGATGCCGTTCACCGCACCATCGATGATGCGTGAGTCAATCCAGTTCGCGAGCCAGCCGATGCCAACGATCAGCCGGCCCGCGATCCAGTTGTAGAGATGGTCGATGTAGTACCGCCGCACGGGAAGCTCGTAGAAGGGCTTCAAAACCACCGGCAGGCTTACGCCGAGGGGGTGACGGCCATTGCCGTAGAGCACAAATGCGATCAGAAGGCCCAAGATCGCAATGCCGGTCGACGGTCCCGCGACGTCCATGCGGATGGCGGCATGCGCCGCGTGTCCCGGCTCCAGGAACTCACCGAATGTGTGACTGACAAATGGCGAGCCCCACAGTCCCGTAGCGATCGATGGGACAACCAGGATGAGCAACGGGATTGTCATGGCGATTGGCTCACGGTGCGGATGCGCCTGGCCGCGGTACGAGCCGGTAAACGTGAGAAAGAGCGCGCGGAACATGTAGAACGCGGTCAATCCCGCCGTGATGAGGCCGAGGTAGTAGAGGACGGGCCGATGGTCCGCGGCCGCGACCAGGATTTCGTCCTTGCTCCAGAAGCCACTGAGCGGCGGTATGCCTGCGAGGGCGAGCGCTGCGATCAGCATGGTGACGAATGTGACCGGCCGCCAGCGCGCGAGCCCCCCCATCTCGTGCATCTCGTTGGTGCCCGTCAGGTGGATGACGCTGCCCGCCCCGAGGAACAGCAGCGCTTTGAAGAACGCATGGTTGAAGAGATGAAACATCCCGGCGCCCATGGCGCCCACGCCGATCGCCATCATCATGTAGCCGAGCTGGCTCATGGTCGAGTAGGCGAGCACACGCTTGATATCGGTCGAGACGACGCCCATAGTCGCCGCCAGGATCGCGGTGAAGCCGCCGATCGTCGCCACGACGGCCAGCGCCGTTGGCGAATGCTCGAGCAACGGAAACGTCCGGGCCATGAGGTAGACGCCCGCGGCAACCATTGTCGCGGCATGGATGAGCGCGCTGACCGGGGTTGGCCCCTCCATTGCATCAGGCAGCCAGACGTGCAGGGGAAACTGGGCGGACTTGCCAACAGCGCCCATGAAGACCAAGAGAATTCCGACCGTAAGTGCGGACTCCGCCAACCGGCCTGACGCGGCGAGGTCCGTCAGCGCCGCGAACTCGAACGTCCCCGTGTGCCAGTACAAGAAGAGGATTCCGACAAGGAGGCCAGCGTCGCCAAACCGCGTGACCAGGAAGGCCTTCTTCGCAGCCGACGCCGCCTCGGGGCGCTCGTGCCAGTGCCCTATGAGCAGGTATGAGGAGAGGCCGACGAGCTCCCAGCAGAAGTAGAGGGCGACGAAGTTGTTGGCGAGGACCAAGCCGAGCATCGACGCGGTGAAGAGTGCCATCACGCCGAAAAAGCGCGCGTAACCCGCATCGCCCTGCATGTAGCCCGTTGAGTAGACCTGGACCAGGAAGCTAACCGACGTGATAACCACCAGCATAATGGCCGTCAGCGGGTCGATCTGAAAGCCCACGGGCACGAAATGCGCGCCGATCCCGCTGGCCAGCGGCAACCAGGGAACCGATCCGTGCGCCACTGCCCCCGCAAGGGCGTCGACGAGCACCAGACTCGAGAACACGAGCGCGGCCAGGATGCCGAGAATCGTCAGCAATCCGCTCAACAGCGCCCAGCGCCGGGCGCCGATCACGATGAGCACCGCCGCGGCCAGCGGGAAGGCGGGAATGACCCATGCGTATGGCGACAGCCCGAATGACGGCATGAAGCTCCTACCCGTGCAGCGTGGTCGCGGCATCCACCTGGATGGAGCGCCGCAAGCGATAGAGGGCGATCATGATGGCGAGACCGACGGCAGCATCTGCCGCCGCGACGGTCATGATGAAGATGGCAAAGATCTGGCCAGCGAGATCGCCCGATTGGCTGTGGCGGGCGAACGTCACGAACGTGATGTTCACGCCGTTCAGCATCAACTCGATTGACATCAGCACCGCGATCGCATTGCGCTTGGTCAGCGCCCCCAGGATGCCGATCGCAAAGAGAATTGCGCCGAGGATCAGCCCGTGCTGCACGCCGATGGGATAGAAGGGAGGAAACACGGGCGGCACGGCTAGTCCTCTCGCGCGACGACGATCGCGCCGATCATCGCCACGAGCAGCAGAATCGATGCCACCTCAAACGGCAGCGCGTACGTATCGAGCAGCGCCCGGCCAATGGTTTCGGTTGTGGGGTGGTCGATCGGCGCGGCATTCGCACGCGGCCAACTGCTACCAACGGCTACCGAAATAGTGCCAATAAGGATGATCGTGGCGATCGCGGAAGCCGCGAAGACCTGCCCGGGTCCGCCGATCGAGGGCGCCGTGACCTCATGCGGAGTGAGCATGATGCCAAAAAGGATCAACACCATGATCGCCCCTACGTAGACCAGGATCTGCACGACCCCGAGGAAATCGGCGCCCAGAATCACGAAGATCGCCGCGACGCTGGCGAGCGAAACCACAAGGAAGAGCGCGCTGTGGAACACCCGACGCGCCAGGACGACGCCGAGCCCGCCGAGGGTCGCCGTCAGGGCGAAGAAATAGAACACGGCCGCGATAAGTGCTTCGGTGGGGATCAACACGAATGCGACCCCCAACAATCGGTGTAGTCCGCCAAGCCCTGCGCTCGAGTCACGCGATCACTCCGCGCATCACCGCCACTTCGATGGCCGTCGCGCCAACCGTCAGGAGCGCGATTGGCAGGGCGACCTTCCACGCGAAGTGCATGAGCTGGTCATAGCGCAGCCGGGGCAGCGTACCGCGGATCCAGACGATGATGAAGAACATCAAGCTTGCCTTGAGGAGAAGCCACACGAAAGGGGGCAGGAACGGCCCGTGCCAGCCGCCGAGAAACAGGATGCTCGCCATCGCGGAGAGGGCGAACGCGTTCGCATACTCGGCGAGAAAGAAGAGCGCGAAAGACATCCCGCTGTATTCGGTATGGAAGCCAGCGACGATTTCCGACTCGGCCTCGGGGAGGTCGAATGGCGATCGGTTGATTTCGGCGAGGCCGGCGATGAGGAAAAGGATCAGGGCGATCGGTCCGACGGGCAGGACCGCGACGAACCACAGGTGCGATTGCGCCTCGACGATTTCGCGCAGGGACATGCTTCCCGAGAGGAGCACCGGCACCATGATCGTGAGCACCATTGGGATCTCGTAGCTGATCAACTGGGCGGCATTGCGGAGCCCGCCGAGTACGGCGTACTTATTGCCCGACGACCAGCCCGCCATCAGGATTCCGACGGTGGGGAGTGTGCCAAGCGCAATAACCGCCAGGACGCCGACGTCCAGGTCGACCACGCTCAAGCCCGGGCCCCATGGGATGATCGACCACACCGCGAGCGACGGCACGAGGACGACCAGCGGCGCCAGCATGAACGGAATGCGGTCTGCCTGGTAGGGGGTGATGATCTCCTTCGTCAGGAGCTTCACCGCGTCCGCGACGCTCTGGAGCAGGCCGCCAGGCCCAACGCGGTTGGGGCCAAGGCGTCCTTGCATGTAGGCAACGATGCGGCGCTCCGCCCAGACGAGAAGCATCACGCCAACGGCGATGATCGTCGTCACGAGGGCGATCTTCAGTACGGTCATGAGGATCGTCAGAATCGGCTCGGGAAGCAGGGGGGCAAGCAAGAGGTAGAGCCTGTGGTAGAGCCACCCGAATGGGTCGCAATATGCCTGATCGGCCGGGCATGCGGTCAAATTCAACCGCCTGCTCCGGGCGCGCCGTCCTCGTCTCCATCGGGGCGGAATTGGCCGTCGACACCGTAGCGCAGGTGGCGCATCAGGACGTAGTCGGGCTCGATCCAGAAGTCTTTTCGCAGAGGGTGGCCGCGGAAGTCATCTTCGGTCAGGATGCGCGTCATGTCGGGATGGCCGACGAAATTGACGCCCATCATGTCGTACACCTCGCGCTCCTGGAACTCGGCGCCGGGCCAGACGGTCGTCAGCGTGGGGCAGTCGGGGAGCTCTTCGCGGGGCAGGTCGGTCTTCAGCATGACCCCATGCGGATCGTCCAACGTGTAGGCCAGGTAGATCACGATGATGCGGTCCGGATAGTCCACCGCGGTCACCATCGAAAGCAGCCGGTAGCCCAGTCGATCGCGGAGCGTGCGCGCGCTCTCCGCGAGCCGATCGACGGGTACGGTGACCTCGACCAAATCGCGCAAGGCCTGAGGGGCTGCATCTGGGGCGATCGATTGCAGCGCTCCCGCCACGCGGGATACCGCGGCCTCGACAGCACTCGGACCCGACGACGCCGGTTGCTCCTCCACCGTCCCCTCACACATCGGCCGCCAGACGGCGGCCGATGCTGTCGATCTTTAGCTGTTGCTGGCTGGCTACGCGGTTCGGGACTGCTGGCGCTGATCCGCGAGCGACTGCGTGTCGATCTTTTCCTGGAGCTTCAAGATTCCCCAGAGCAACGCGTCCGGCCGGGGTGGACAACCCGGAACGTGCACGTCTACCGGGAGGAAGTTATCGATACCGGGAACCGTGCTGTATGACCCCTGGAAGGGGCCGCCCGCAATCGTACACGCACCCATCGCAATGACGTACTTCGGGTCCGCCATCTGGTCGTAGATCCGCCGCACCGCGGGGGCCATCTTGGTCGTCACGGTGCCTGCGACGATCATGAGGTCCGCCTGGCGGGGCGAAGGCCGAAAGACTTCTGCTCCAAAGCGCGAAAGGTCGAAGCGCGACGTCCCCACGGCCATCATCTCGATGGCGCAGCAGGCCAGGCCGAATGCTACCGGCCAGAGCGATGACTTGCGAGCCCAATTCACCACCTTATCCACGCTCGTAACGAGGACGTTGTGGCGGAGCTCCATAGGGACGTCCATCGCGGACTCGAGCCCCTCAGGGCCGGCGCCGGCGAAGGTCAACATCGGGAGCGGCCGAACCTGCCGAGCGCGGTCGGCAGACGGGTCGCGTTCTTCGTCGTGGTTGTCCGCCATTACGAGGTCCTTCCAATGGGCAGCTCACGTGGGCAGGTCACGCGTGGGCTGGTCACGTGCGAGCGGGCGGGTCGCATGTTAGCGGGCCACGTGCGCGGTCACAAGGGGGCGATTCAGGACCAATCGAGCGCACCCTTCCGCCACGCGTAAGCGTATCCGATCAGAAGCAAGCCAATAAAGATCGCCATTTCGACAAGCGCGTAGAGCCCGAGCTTGCCAGAGGCAACTGCCCAGGGAAAGAAAAAGACCGCTTCGATGTCGAAGATGACGAACACCAACGCATTCAGGTAGAAGCGGCTGGGAAATTGTACGATCGTCGGGCCGATAGTCTCGACACCGCACTCATACGGTGCGTTTTTCACACGGTCTGGTCGCTTCGGAATAAACGCTGCTGAGATGGCCAGTGGGAGCAGGCCAAAGATCGTTGCGACGAGAACCGCGAGGAGGATCGGCCCAAAGGAGGTCACCATCGACCATTCTCTCGTGGCCAGTTGCCTGTTGAGTATAGCGACGGCCGCGAGATCCGGGCAACCTCGCCTCGTCCGGGTCAGGCGGACGTCAGACACTCGCGGAAGATACTGAAGTTTTCCAGGGCGCGGCCTGCGCCGATAGCGACGCAGGAAAGGGGGTCATCCGCGACGTAGGCGGCAACGCCAGTCTGCCTCGAGAAGAGCACATCGAGGTTGCGAAGCAGCGACGTACCGCCCGTCAGCAGCATGCCGCGATCGACGACATCCGCAGCGAGCTCAGGGGGCGTCTGCTCCAGGACTGTCTTGGCATTGGTGACGATCATGGCGAGCGTCTCGGAGAGCGCCTCGGGGATCTCGGTCGACGTCAGCGTGACGGTCTTTGGCAGTCCGTCGAGCTGATCGCGCCCCCGGACCTCCATGTGCAACTCGTGGTCCAACGGCAGCGCCGAGCCGATCTGGATCTTGATATCCTCGGCGGTTCGCTCGCCGATGATGAGGTTGTGGTGCCGCTTGACGTAGGTCGTGATCACGTCGTCCAGCTTGTTGCCGCCGACGCGGATGCTGCTGCTCACGACGATGTCGTTCAGCGAGATGATCGCCGCCTCGCTGGTCCCGCCGCCGATGTCCACGATCATGTTGCCGCTTGGGCTGGAGATCGGAACCCCAGCCCCGATGGCCGCGGCAAGGGGCTCGGCGATGAGGTGCGCCTCGCGGGCGCCAGCTTGGAGGGCGGCGTCCAGCACCGCGCGGCTCTCGATGCCCGTCACGCCGACCGGGATACAGATCATGACCGTTGGCTTGAACAGGTTGAACCAGCCGGTCACCTTGCGGATGAAGTAGCGCAGCATGGCCTGGGTGATCATGAAGTCGGCGATGACACCATCCCGCAAGGGCCGGGTAACGATGACCCTCCCTGGGGTGCGGCCGAGCATCTGGCGCGCGTCCGTCCCAACGGCGAGCACCTTGGAGTCCGAGGCGGAATACGCGACGACGGAGGGCTCGTTGAGGACGATGCCCTTCCCTTTCAGATAGACCAGGACGTTGGCGGTCCCGAGATCGATTCCAATCGCCTTCCCAAGCATCGTCAGGACGAGACGGAAGGAGCGACCGGAGCTGCGGGGCCGAGCTGCGCGCTCACCGGCTCGTGGGTGATGTCGGCGCCGAGGCTCTGGAGAACCGCGACGAAGTCCTCGTAGCCGCGGTCCACGTGTTGGGCCTCTTCAATGATCATTTCACCATCAGCGGCCAGCCCTGCGAGGATGATCGCCGCGCCGGATCGGATGTCCAGCGCCCGCAGTCGGGTCCCGTGCAAGGCCGTCGGTCCGTGGATGTGCGCGGTCTGCGCCTCGACTTCGATGTCGGCACCCATGGCGTTGAGCTGCTCGGCGTAGCCGAGGCGGTTCTCGAACACGCGCTCGTGGATCGTGCTCTTCCCGTCGGCCTGGGTGAGGAGCGCACCGAACACGGCCTGCAGGTCCGTCGGGAAACCCGGGTAGTGGATCGCCTGGATGTCGACCCCCTGAAGGCTGCGACTCCACGCCGCGCGAAGCCACGTCTTGCCCGGGCGCACGAGCGCTCCCATCTTGCCGAGCTTATAGATCACGGCATCCAGGTGCTCAGGAATGACGTCCTCGACGACCACGTCGCCCTGCGTGATCAGGCCGGCGGCAATGAACGTGCCCGCAGTGAGCCGGTCTGGCATGACCGAGTACGTCCCGCCGTGGAGCGACGTGACCCCCTCGACCACGATCGTGCTCGTGCCCGCCCCCTCGATGCGGGCGCCAAGCGTCTTGAGAAAATTGGCGAGGTCGACGACCTCTGGTTCCATGGACGCGTGCTTGATCACCGTCTGCCCAACGGCCAGGCACGCTGCCATGAGCAGGTTCTCGGTCCCCGTATGACTCGGGTAGTCGAGGTACATCTCGGTGCCGCCCAGCCGCGGGCTTTCGAGCCGGTAGACCCGATCCTCGAGCGCCACGGTCGCACCCATCGCACGGAACCCCTCGACGTCGACGTTGACCGGACGCATGCCGAGGGCGCAGCCACCGGGGGGCCCCGCCTGCGCGGTGCCGAGTCGCGCGAGCAGCGGGCCCATAACGAGAAACGACGCTCGCATGCGGGCGACGTACTCGGCGGGAGCGCAATCGGAGGTGAGGTCCGCCGCGTTGATGACGACGGTGTGCGGCTCGGGAAACTCGACGCAAGCGCCAAGCGCGCGCAGGAGATCGGCAAGGGTTTCGGTGTCGTCGATCAAGGGGACGTTGTGGATGGTGCAGGTATCACGCGTGAGCAGGGCGGCGGCCATGATCGGAAGGGCGGCGTTTTTCGCGCCCACGACGCTGACGGATCCGCGAAGTTGGGGACCGCCACGCACGCGAAGCTGTGAGCCCGTTGGATCGAGTGCTCGCACTGTGTGTCCCCTTCAGAATCGCCGCGCCGGTTCGCCCATAGACCTTACACGGGCCGCCGCCTTCGCCGTTGCACCACGGTGAGTCGCACCAGCGAGCGCCGGAGGTCGGCGCGGGCCAGCTCCGCCTGAAGCGTATTGCCGCCCCGGGCTGCCTCTCGCAGGGCCGCCTCAGCCCGATTGCGCGCCTCCTGGGCGCGCTGCTCGTCGACCTCGTCGCCGCGCTCGGCCGTGTCCGCGAGGATGAGCACACGGTTGTTTGCGACCTGGAGGAAGCCGCCGCTCACGGCCATCACTTCTTCCTGCCCATCCTTTTTCAAGACCAGGATGCCAGGAATGAGCGCCGTAAGCAACGGGGCGTGCCGGGGAAGGATCCCCACCGTGCCCTCGCTGGCCGGCGCGATGACCATGTCGGCCTCGTCGCTCAGCACTTCGCGCTCGGCGGTGACGATCTTGACCTCGAGCTTCGCCACGGTTCCTCCTTCGCCCTAGACCATAGCCGATTGCGCCTGGGACGCGCGTCGCGCGGCCCGAAGCGCAAGACCGCGTCTTTCGAGTTGGCGTTATGCCGTCGTGAGCTGCTGCGCCTTGGTGTTGGCATCCTCGATCGTGCCAACCATGTAAAAAGCCTGCTCGGGTAGGCCGTCGTGTTTGCCCTCGAGGATCTCGGCGAAGCCGCGGATCGTCTCGGAGAGCGCGACGAACTTGCCGGGTGTGCCGGTGAACGCTTCAGCCACGAACATCGGTTGCGACATGAAGCGCTGAATGCGGCGGGCGCGGCCGACGGTCTGCTTGTCGTCCTCGCTCAGTTCGTCGATGCCGAGGATGGCGATGATGTCCTGCAGGTCCTTGTAGCGCTGGAGCACGCGCTGCACCTCGCGGGCAACGCGGTAGTGCTCCTCGCCGACGACGTTCGGGTCGAGCACGCGCGACGTCGAAGCCAGCGGGTCCACCGCGGGGAAGAGGCCCTGCTCCGCGATCGAGCGCTCCAGCGAGATCGTCGAGTCCAGGTGGGCGAACGTCGTGGCGGGCGCGGGGTCCGTGTAGTCGTCCGCGGGCACGTAGATGGCCTGCAGCGACGTGATGGAGCCGCGCTTTGTGGAAGTGATGCGCTCCTGGAGCTGCCCCATCTCCGTGGCAAGTGTGGGCTGGTACCCCACGGCGGAGGGCATGCGGCCGAGGAGCGCGGACACTTCAGAGCCGGCCTGGGTGAAGCGGAAGATGTTGTCGATGAAGAGGAGGACGTCCCGCCCCTCATCGCGGAAGTACTCCGCCATAGTGACACCGGTCAGCCCCACCCGCAGGCGAGCGCCAGGCGGCTCGTTCATCTGGCCAAAGACCAAGGTGGTCTTCGCGATAACGCCGGACTCGGTCATTTCATGGTAGAGGTCGTTGCCTTCGCGGCTCCGCTCACCCACGCCGGCGAAGACGGAGAACCCGCCGTGCTCGGCCGCCGTATTGCGGATGAGCTCCTGGATGATGACGGTCTTGCCGACGCCGGCGCCGCCGAACACGCCGACCTTGCCACCCTTGCGGAAGGGGGCGATGAGGTCGATGACCTTGATGCCGGTCTCGAAGACCTGCGGGGTGACCTCCTGCTCCTCAAACGTCGGAGCGGGGCGGTGGATCGGGTAGTAGGTGCTAGCGTCCACGTCGCCCTTCTGGTCGATCGGCTGGCCGAGCACGTTGAAGATGCGCCCGAGGGTCTCGGGCCCGACGGGGACGGAGATCGGCGCGCCGCTGTCCAGGACCTCGGTGCCGCGCCTGAGGCCGTCCGTTGTGGACATGGCGACGGCGCGCACCCAATTGTTGCCGAGGTGCTGCTGGACCTCCAGGATCAACGGCACGTCATCCGTGCGAACGATCTCCACCGCGTTGAAGATGTCGGGGAGCTCCTCCGCCGGAAATTCGATGTCGACGACCGGGCCGATGACCTGGACGACGGTTCCTCTGGTGCCTTTTGCCATGCCGGCTCCTTTCAGTCGCGGGGTTGGGGGTTAGGGTTTTGGGGGTTGGTGACGATCGGTAGCGCCCGGGACCAACCCCTAACCCCCAACCCCTAGCCCGCGGCGGCGAGCGCCTCCGCGGCGCTCGAGATCTCCGTGATTTCCTTCGTGATCGCGGCCTGCCGCGCCTTGTTGTAGGTCAGGGTCAGGCTCGCGACGAGGTCCTGGGCGTTCTCGGTTGCGTTGCGCATCGACACCATGCGGGCGCTGTGCTCGCTGGCCGTTGTCTCGAGGAGTGCTTGATAGATCTGCACTTCCACGTAGCGCGGGAGCAGCATCTCCAGGATTTGCTCGGGGTTCGGCTCGATGATGAAGTCGAGGGGCGTGCCGTGCTGCTCCAGCGGCTCCAGGGGGAGCAACTGGCGCACCGTGGGCGTCTGGGTCAAGGTCGAAACGAACTGGGGAAAGACGAGGTAGATGGCATCCACCTCGGCGCTCGCGTACGCCTCCGTCGCAACCCGCGCGACGGGGATGATGTCGTCGTACGCGGCGCGCTCGCCGATGCCCGCAAAGGTGGCGTTGATGTGGCGGCCCCGCCGCGTGAAGAAGTCCTGCCCTTTGCGGCCGATGGTGACGAGCTGGGCCTCCTCTGGCCGGGCGAGGATCTCTTCCGTGGCGCGGCGCAGGACGTTGCCGTGCAGGGCGCCGGCGAGGCCGCGGTCCGACGTGAAGACGATGTAGCCCGTGTGGCGCTCTGGCCTCACGCGAAGAAGCGCGGGCATGTCACCGCTTTCGGTCCGCTGCTGGCTGAGCTCGCCCAGCATCGTCCGAATGGCATCCGAATAGGGGCGCGCGGCGATGACGCGCTGTTGGGCGCGCCGCATGCGGGACGCGGCCACCATTTGCATGGCGCGGGTGATCTGCGCGGTGTTCCGCACACTCTTGATGCGTCGGCGGATGTCGCGAAGACTCGCCACCGGTTTGCTCCCTTCGGTCGCGGGGCTGGGGGTTAGGGCTTAGGGGTTAGTTGACGTGCCTCACCAACCCCTAACCCCCAATCCCTACTCCCTAGCCAATGGTGTGTTTGTACGCTTCGATCGCGGCCTTCAGCTTGGCGAGGGTTTCGTCGGTCATCTGCTTGTCCCGCGCGATGGCCTCGCCAATCTCGGGATTGTTGTTTGCCATGAAGGTGTGGAGACCATCTTCCCACTCGCGCACCTTCTCCACCGGCACTTCGTCCAGGGCGCCGTTCGTCACGGCCCAGAGAATCATGACCTGCTGGTGGAGCGGCATGGGCCGGTACTGCGGCTGCTTCAGGATCTCCTGAATACGGAGGCCGCGCTCGAGCTGGGCGCGCGTTGCGCGGTCCAGGTCCGAGCCAAACTGCGCGAATGCCGCCAGCGAGCGGAACTGGGCGAGGTCCAGGCGAAGGCCGCCCGCGACCTGGCGCATGGCGCGGGTCTGCGCCGAGCCGCCGACGCGGGACACCGAGATGCCGACGTTCAGCGCGGGGCGAATGCCCGCGTAGAAGAGGTCGGTCTCCAGGTAGATCTGGCCGTCAGTAATCGAGATAACGTTCGTCGGGATGTAGGCCGAAACGTCGTTCGCCTGCGTCTCGATGATCGGGAGCGCCGTGAGCGAGCCACCGCCTTCGGGCTCGTTGAGTCGCGCAGCGCGCTCCAGCAGGCGGGAGTGCAGGTAGAAGACGTCGCCGGGATACGCCTCGCGGCCTGGCGGGCGGCGCAAGAGCAGCGACACCTGGCGATAGGCCCAGGCATGCTTCGAGAGGTCGTCGTAGACGATGAGCGCATCGCGCCCGCTCTCCATGATCTCCTCACCCATGGCGCAGCCGGAGTACGGGGCGATGAACTGCATCGGGGCGGGGTCAGAGGCCGCGGCGAGCACGACGATGGTGTGCTCCATGGCGCCAGCGCGCTCCATGATCTCCACCGTCTCCGCGATCTGGGACTGCTTCTGCCCGATGGCGACGTAAATGCAGAGCAGGTCGCCGCCCTTTTGGTTGATGATCGTGTCGATGGCGAGGGCGGTCTTGCCCGTCTGGCGGTCGCCGATGATCAGCTCGCGCTGGCCGCGGCCGATCGGGATCATGGCGTCCAGGGCCTTGATGCCGGTCTGGACGGGCGTGTTCACGGACTTGCGCAGGATGACGCCAGGCGCGATGCGCTCCACGGGGCGCGACTTCGTCGTGGCGATCGGGCCCTTGCCGTCGATTGGCTGGCCGAGCGCGTTGACGACGCGGCCGATGAGGGCATCGCCGACGGGCACCTGGATGACCCGACCGGTGCTGCGTACCTCATCGCCCTCGGCGATGTCTGTGTACGGACCGAGGACGACGGCGCCGACGGTGTCCTGCTCCAGGTTGAGGGCGAGGCCCATGACGCCGTTCTTGAACTCCAGCAGCTCGTTCGCCATGACGTTGGAGAGGCCCCAGATGCGGGCGATGCCGTCGCCGATCTCGATGACGGTGCCCACGTTCGTCGACTCGACCATCTGGTCGAAGCCTTCGATCTGGCGGCGGAGGATCGCGCTGATCTCTTCAGATGAACGGACTGCCATTTCGCCTCCGGTGGCGGCACGTCATCGTGCGACGCACCGATTGGTTGGTCTCACGGGCATCAACGGTGGGGCGAGCCCCGGCTGCCCCTCTCCTGCCGCAGCGGGAGAGGCGGGGGTGAGGGCACCGGCCCTCGGTTGGCGCTTGTGTCCGCAGGAAGAGCCCTCACCTAACCTCTCCCATCGCGATGGGAGAGGAACAAGTTGACCCCACCGGCGTTTGCCAGCAGCCCATGACCTACTTCCGCTCCACAGTACTAGTCCCCTTTGAGCTTGCGGCGCAGCGTCTCGAGCCGGCCGCGCACGCTGGCATCGATGAGCTGATCGCCGACCCGGGCGACGACGCCGCCGATGATCTCGGGGTCCACATGCTCTTCAATTTCGACGGTGAGGCCGAGGCTCGAGCTGAGCCACTGCGTGATGAGGCGGCGATCCGCCTCCTCGAGTGGGATGGCGGTGGTGACCGTTGCCAGCTCGATGCCGCGTTGGATGCGCGCCTGCTCGTTGAACGCGTCCGCGAGGGCGGGAATGAGCTCCACCCGCTTGCGCTCCAGCAGGATCCGCACGAGCGCGGCCGTTTCCTTGCTCAGGGGGCCCGCGGTGGCTTCGACGGCTTGCACCTTCTGGGCCAGCGTGAAGCCCGGGCTTTCCAGGACCCGCTTGCCGTCGCGACTCGCGGCGAGATCGCGGAGGCGACTCAGCTCGTCTGCCCAGGCGTCGATCGTGCCACGCTCCTCTGCGATCGAGAAGAGCGCGATGGCGTAGCGCCGGGCTGAGCCAGAGGGTGCGGGCACTAGCGGCCCCCGCCCGGCGGCATCTGCATGGTGCGGTCGTCGTCATCCGGCATCATGATTGTGCGATCGTCATCGTCGTCCGGCGCGGTTGCGGCGGGCGGCGGCATCGTGGCCACGCCACCACCATTGGCGTGCGGCACGGCCGCGGTGGTGGTGACGAACTCCCGCAGCAGCTCGCGGTGCTGGTTGGCATCGAGCGAGCGCCGCAGCACCTGCCCGGCGGCCTGGATCGCCAGATCGCCGATCTGCTGGCGCAGCTCCTCGAAGGCCTGGATGCGCTCCCGGGCGAGGTCCGCCCGCGCGCGCTCCACCAGGCGCTCGCCCTCCTGCTGCGCCGCCGTGCGGCCATCCGCCAGGATGCGCTCCGCGTTGCGATTGGCCTGCGCCAGGAGCGCCTGCCCCTCCGCGCGGGCCTTGTCCAGGATGTCTTTGGATTCGGCCTCCAGCCGGGCGGTCTCCGCGCGGACCTGCTCCGCGTTTTCCATGCTCTCGCGGATGCGGTTCGTCCGCTGATCCAGCATGCTCAGCACGGGCTTGAACAGGAAGCGCTGGAGCACCCAGAGCAGGATGAGGAAGTTCACCGTGTGCCAGATGACGGCGGTGAAATTCACGCCCAGTGAGTTGAGAATGCTGTCCATGTTACGTGCCCCTCAGTAAACCTTCATGTCACCGCACGAGAAGTGGGCCGCAAACGTTGGTGTCATCCTGAGCGAAGCGAAGGATCCGTTCAACCAGCGGTCATTCAAGGTACGGATCCTTCGGCTGCGGCCTCAGGATGACAATTTCCGTCCGCCCATCCAGATGCCATGACACAAACCTTCTCTTAGTGGAGCTTGCCGAAGAGCAGGAACGAGATGACGAGCGCGTAGATCGCGACCGCCTCGGCGAACGCCATGCCGATGATCATGGGCAGCAGCACGGTGCCGGACGCCTCAGGGTTGCGGCCGATCGCCTCCATACCCTTGCTTCCCAGGATACCGATGCCGATGCCGGGGCCGATTGCGCCGAGTCCGATCGCGAGACCTACCGCAAGGGGGGTGAAGTCCATGGGTATACCATCCTCCTTTGTGCGAAGTCCCCTTCCGCTTGGGTGTGCATCCGTGCGCTCACCGGTGGGAGCGCGTCACGACGGCGGCGCTCAGTGCGCCGCGGGCTCGCCCTCCGCGTGGCCCTCCGAGTGGCCGTGGCTGGATGCGAGGGTTAGGAAGGCCAGAGTCAGGATTGCGAAGATGAGCGCCTGGATGAGACCGACCCCGAGCTCCACCGCGAGGAAAATCGCGGGGATGCCGAACGGGACGATCTGCAGCATGACCTCGACGAGGATGAACCCCGCCAGAATGTTGCCGAAGAGTCGGAGGGCCAGCGAGAGGGGCCGCGCGAGCTCCGAGATGAGCTCCAGTTGACCCAGGCCCGGCGGCCACAGGAACTTCAGGAAATAGGCCTTGGGGTCCGAGCGGATGCCCGTGACCTGGACCCAGAGGAACACGATGATCGCCATGGCGGCGGTGATGCTGAGATCGCTATTCGCCGTGCGGAGCAGGGGAATCGTCCCCACGCCGGGGAGGATGCCGATCCAGTTGGCGAACCAGATGTACAGAAAGAGCGTGCCGAACAGGGGAAGGAATTGGCGGGCCCGGGCGCCGGCCGCCTGCTCGCCGAGGGAGAGCAGCAGCTCCACGATCGCCTCGCCAAAGTTCTGCAGCGGCCCCGGAACGAGGCGCATGTTGCGGGTGGCGAAGAAGGCGAAGAGCATCAACGCGGCGACCGCGATCCAGGAGGTGAGCAATGTGTTGGTGATGACGAGCGGTCCGGCCGTGAACAGCACTTGAGGCTGGATCGGGACGTGGATCTCCAACGGGCTTGTTCACTCCTTCCTGGAACGGGTAGCAACCCGGACGATTTGCGCCGAGCTGTACACGCCGGCGGCGAGGCCAACTAGCGCACCGATAGCCGTGAATATCGGAATGGCGGATTCGAGCCGGTCATCGACAACGTGACCGAGGAAGAGGCCGAGAAGGACAGTCGTCGCAAAGGCAACGCCGAACTCGGTGGCGATGGCGACCGCTTGCCAGATGCTGAGTTGCCGCACCGGCCCGCGCCCCTTCAAGGTCCCCTCGCAGCCGCGAGAGTATATCACAGCCCGACCGGGCTTGCGCCCCGCGTCACGTAAGATAGACCCATGCTGATCTCGATCCCGCCCGGCCTCGAACACGTGATGAATATCGATCCCGAGATCCTCGGCGGCGAACCATGCTTCAACGGCACCCGGGTTCCGCTGGAGACGGTAGTTGACAACTTAGCCGGGGGCCATAGCGTTCAGGAGATCCTTGAGAACTACCCGTCGCTCACGCCGGACCATATCCACGCAGTCCTGCAGTGGCAGTTGGGCCTGGTGCACAAGGCGGTAGGTGGCATCGCGCGCGCCTCGTGAAAATCCTGCTCGATGAATTGATGCCCGAGCGTTTTGCCCCTGTGCTCATCGGGCATGAGTCGTCCATGTCGTCGATCTCGGATGGCGACATATCACAAACGGCAAGCTCCTCGCCTGCCACGCAAGATTTTCTCGATCTCATCGCCCTGGCACCCGACGCGCTCCTCATTTTGCCCAGACTCGTGCCTGGTAGCGTTACCAGGGTGACGCCGTCATGAGAACCCCTCTCAGCAAAGGTGCAGGCACCCACCGCGTCACCGCAACAAAAACATACGTGTGGGCCCCCTTGGCCCCTGGGAGAGGGCGAAGGCGGGTCCCCTCTCCCCCTGGGAGAGGGCGAGGGTGAGGGCGTAACCCCCAAATCCCCGCCCTACACTTCGCGAGCCACCACAATCGCCCAGACCCCAGCCGCGCCGGCCTCCAGCAGCGGAGCTGCGCACGCTTCGAGCGTCGCCCCCGTCGTACACACATCGTCCACCAGCAGGATGCGCCGATCCCGCACCAGCGCGGCGTCTGGCACGGTGAACGCTCCCGCCACGTTCGCGCGCCTCGCCCGCGCCGGCAATCGCGTCTGCTGCGCCGTCTCCCGCGCCCGCACGAGCGCACCCGAATGCAGCGGCCAGTCGCGCGCCTCCGCCAGCGGCCGTGCCAGCAGCTCCGCCTGGTTGAACCCCCGCGCCCGCACGCGCGCCCGCGTCAGCGGCACGGGCACCACCAGATCAACCTCCAGCGGCCGCGTCACCAGCGCATCCGCCAGCGCCGCGCTGAGAAACGGCACCAGCCGGGTCCGCCCGCCATACTTCAGCGCCAGCACCGCCGCCCGGACAGCGCCGTCAAAGGGATGCGCCGCCAGCATCGCCCGCAGGGGCGACTCGCGCGTTGCACAACGCCGGCAGATGCGCCCCCCGACCGACGGCCGGCTGCACCGCGGGCACGCCGGCCCGAGCGGTCGCACTCCTGCGATGCAGTTCGCACACACCTCCGCGCCGCGCGCCCCGCAGCCGACGCAGCGAGGTGGCAGCACGATATCCAGGGCGCGCTGCCACCAGTGATCGCGGGCGACCACGAGACCGTCCCTATTGGAGTTACTCGTCAATGTAATGGTCGCGCGTCCCACGATCCTGGTGGCCTCTTGGGTTTCCGGGTTGGTGTTTAGACCCTGCGGGCTGCGATGAGAAGCTTGTTTTGCATTTTCACAAGCCGGGCGCACAGGAACAGGGTGCTCACGGCTGTCCAGGAAATCAACGACCGAAGTGAGCTGCGGTTGAAAACGCGTTGCACTTGGGTTTCAGCGAAGCGAATCTCCACGATCTCGAATCCCGCTCGCTGAAGCAGGTCGCGGATCGTCTCTGCACGAAAGAGGACGATGTGGTGAATCCCGTAGAACATCTCAGCGGGCCATCGCAGTCCGAGGCGGTCGAGACCGAGCACCGATCGGTCCAGCAGCGCTCCTTCGTTTGGCGTTTCAATAAACAGCCAACCGTCCTGTTCCACAAGATCGTGTACGCGGTCGAGCAATCCCAGCGGGTCATTCACGTGCTCGACCACGTCCCAGAGCGTAACAGCCTGGTACGTTCGTTCGGGCACATCAAAAACGGTGCCCGGGTGGACTGTTGTGCCCACCCGTTGCGCAGTCGTGGCCGCCGCCCGCTCGTTAATTTCGACGCCCTCCGCCGTGAGGCCTCGACTCTTCATGATCTCCAGGAAGAAGCCCGAGCCTGATCCGACGTCGAGCGTCGACGTAGGTGTCGGGACGTGCGCCAGCATCCAATCAACCCGTTGAACGAAGTCCTTGCCCTCTGCCGTCTCCATCGCATTCGGCTGGGCAAGACCTTGAAAGTACGCACTGTGTTCGCCGAGAACGTCGTACTCCTGGTAGTAAGCCGCCAGCTCAGAGTCACTCGGCATTGGGTCCATCTGCAGTAGTCCACATGCGTTGCAGCGAGTGAGGATCCGGGGTTTGGTCACTTCTGGTGCGTAGACTCGTCTTCCAGACGTGTTTCCACACAACACGCAGAGCATTAAACCTCCAGGGGAAACCGGACCGCGGGGGCCCTTCACGCTTCGGCCTGGTCAAATGGACCATTTTTCGCGCAGACCAGCGAATCTGAAGTCGCCTTCTTGTCGCTCGTGAAATGGGTCACATGCCCTTGACGACTATCGCGACCCGATGATAATCGTTACCAACAGGCTTGTCGCTGGCGCTCGCCCAATCTCGAGCATGCGAACGGCGCTGAAAAACGCCGTTGAGACGGTCAGGTGAAAGTCATACCGAAAACCCAGGAACGTCGTACCGTGGCGCCTGTCGCCGCTGCTGCTCGACAGGTGCTAGTCGCGATCCCCGCTTTTGATGAAGATCGCTACATTGGGAGCCTTGTTCTCAAGCTGCGCGCTGCCGGTCATCGCGTGCTGGTCATCGACGATGGATCTGCAGACAACACGGCGGAAGTTGCGGAGCTCGCGGGTGCGGAGGTCATCCGACACAGCGCGAACTACGGAAAATCCGAAGCGGTTCGCACCGCGTTCGCGCACGGGCGAAAGCTCGGGCTTGACGCGCTCGTGCTAATCGATGGGGATAGCCAGCACGACCCGTCTGATATTGCGGCTGTCGTCGCTCCCGTGCTTGCGGCAGAGGCGGACATGGTGGTTGGTTCCCGGTTTGCGGGAGTTTCCAGTCGCATCCCGCGATGGCGTATTGCTGGCCAACACGCGCTTACGATAGCGACGAACCTGGGCTCAGGGCTGCCGGTCTCCGACTCGCAAAGTGGGTTTCGCGCATTCTCGCGTCGGGCGCTCGAAACGATGCGACTGGATGGCAGCGGTTTCTCCGTGGAGTCGGAGATGCAGTTTGCCGCGAAGGAAATGGGCCTGGCGGTCGCAGAGGTTCCAATCAGCGTCCACTACGACATTCCGGTGAAGCGGAATCCGGTGCGGCAGGCGCTTCGGGTCATTGATCTGGTGCTCCACCTGATTGCCCAGCACCGACCGCTTCTGTTCTTTAGCGTGCCCGGATTGTTTTCGCTCACGGCTGGCCTTGGCCTCGGAGTCTACGTTGTTCGCGTGTACGAGGCGACGCTAACGTTGGCGGTCGGCCTCGCAATGCTCACGCTTCTTCTGTGTATCGGCGGAATGCTGTCGCTGTTTGTCGGGATCATGTTGCATACGATTCTCGCGCTGGTTCCGCGTTCGACGCGGAGTTAGCCCGCGATTTCGCTTGACGATTCCGTGTTTTCGCATCGGAGCCGTGGCGCTACGGTTTGGTTCCGAAGGCGAGACTTGAGTAAGCACCCGTATTCGAGAGCTTGGGCTTTACGACCTCGCGCCAGGCGCGCAGCGGCCCGGGCCATCCCTCGGTGACGTCGTGCATCGCAACAATTCCCCCGGAGACCACATGAGGGAAGAACGCGTCAAAATCCTTCAGCACATCCTCGAACTGATGCGAGCCGTCAATAAACAGCATCCCGATTGGCTTCTCCCAGTTGGCCCCCACTTCCCACGAGATGCCGGGTACCGCGGTCGTCCAGGCGACGATTCCGTTGGATTCAATGCTTTCTTTCCAGGCCGGGAGAAAGTCGCGCTGGGAGAAATCCGAGTCGTTACCGTTGAACGTGTCAACCGCATAGACGTGCTTTGTTGTTCCGACACAAGCAGACGCAAGCGCGGTGGTCGATCGTCCCTTGTAACTGCCAATTTCAACGATGGCCGCGCCATCTGGCAGGCGGCGGGCTGCCCGGAACAGCCACTCTTCCTGGCCCGGAACGAGCAGCCCTTCAATCCGTTGAATTCGACTCCAGGCTCGCCTGAAGTCGCGCGCCTCAGGGTCAACGATGGAACGCAGATCGAGCACCCGCGTGTACGCGGCATCTGCCACGCCAATCGCACCGAGGAACGACGCGGCTTTGTGTAGAAGATTCTTCACAGCGCCCGAATTATACCGAGGCAAACAGCGCGAAATGGCAGCGTTGACGCCAAGATCTGGCAGGATAGCCCTAGCATCGTGTGCAGTGTTTCACTCGGGATCGCAATGACGGTGTGGCATAATCCCCTCTGAAGAAGAACAGGCTTCGGAGCGCGCGTTTTGTTTGATTGGGCAGGAAAGACTGTTCTCGTGACCGGCGGAACTGGCTCCTTCGGTACGGCATTTGCGACCCGGGTGCTCTCTACGCTTCCGGTCCATTCACTGCGCATTTTGAGCCGCGACGAGTGGAAACAATGGAACATGCAGCGCACCCTTAACGATGATCGGTTGCGTTTTTTGCTTGGTGACGTGAGAGACCGGAACCGGTTATATCGCGCTCTCGACGGAGTCGACATTGTGATTCACGCCGCGGCGCTCAAGCAAGTCCCTCTATGTGAATACAACCCGATGGAGGCGATCAATACCAACATCCTTGGCGCCGCGAACTTGATCGACGCCGCCATCGATCGGGGCGTCGAGCGTGTCCTCGCTCTCAGCACTGATAAGGCTGCGAGCCCCACGAACCTCTATGGAGCGACGAAGCTCTGTGCCGAGAAGTTGTTTATCCAGGCCAACAGCTACGCGGGCACCCATAAGACCCGCTTCGCGTGCTGCCGTTACGGAAACGTGCTTGGCAGTCGCGGCAGCGTGGTGCTCGCATTTCTGGAGCAGCGTGAAGGCGGAACGCTAACCGTCACGGATGAGCGCATGTCGCGCTTTTGGATCACGCTTCCGCAAGCGGTCGAATTCGTTCTCCGGCGCGTCGAAGAATTTGAGGGCGGCGAGATATTTGTCCCGAAATTGCCCAGCGTCCGGATCGGGGACATCGCTCGGGCGGTCGCGCCGGAGGCCCGTATCGATATCGCGGGCATTCGGCCGGGAGAGAAGCTCAGCGAGGTGATGATAACCGAGCACGAGGCGCCCCGCACATTTGACGCCGGGGATTACTTTGTGATGGAACCCGAACACCATTCCTGGGGGGAGCCCCAAAAACGTTGGGGCAAAGCGCTTCCAGATGGATTCGAGTACCGAAGCGATAACAACGACGTCTGGTTGGACAGCGAAGCGACACGCCAGTTGTTGATCAGTGCATCCCTTCTCCCCCGGGACCACGAGGCTAGCGTCGTGCCACCACAGGCGGCAATGGCGGCCAGTGGTGATTGCTAGCTGACGATGGTTGCTGCATCGTCCTTGGCCATCGACGGTGGCCCGCCGGTCAGGACCACGATGCTCCCATATGGTCGGCAGCAAATCGATGACGCGGACGTCCGGGCGGTGGTTGACGCGCTTCGATCCGACTGGATTACGACCGGGCCTCGCGTGTCCGAATTTGAGGAAGCGTTCGCCGCGAAAGTGCGAGCGGGTTTTGCCGTCGCTCTCAGTAGCGGCACCGCGGCGCTCCACGCCGCGGCGTTCGCCGCGGGAATCGCGCCCGGAAACGAAGCGATCGTAACGCCACTCACGTTTGTGGCAAGCGCCAATTGCGTCCGCTATCAGGGCGGAACAGTCGTGTTTGCCGACGTTCGACCGGACACCTTAAACCTGAATCCGCAGTTCGTCGAAGCCGCGGTGACCAATCGGACGAGAGCCATTGTCACTGTGGATTACGCGGGGCAGCCTTCAGACATCGAAGAGCTCAGGGCGCTCGCTCATCGTCACGGCATCACATTGATAGAAGACGCGGCGCATGCATTGGGCGCTACATACCGTGGGCGATCTGTAGGGGGCTTGGCTGACCTGACCGTCTTTAGCCTTCACCCGGTGAAGCACATCACGAGCGGGGAGGGAGGCATGGTCACGACGAATCATGCTGACCTCGCTGGTAGAGTTCGATCCTTCCGCAATCATGGAATTCGGACCGACCATTTACAACGGTCCGAGGCCGGTACCTGGCTGTACGACATGGTCGACCTTGGATACAACTACCGGATCACCGATTTTCAGTGCGCGCTCGGCGCCTCTCAGCTGCGAAAGCTTGACGGCTGGGTCACGCGGCGGCGTGAAATCGCCGCCCGGTACGACGGTGAGCTCAGCAATCTCAACAGCCTGCAAACTCCCGTAGTGCTGAGCGACCGTGAGTCAGCCTGGCACCTCTACACCGTTAGGTTGCGCCTCGAACGCCTCAGTGTCGATCGAGGTGAGATCTTTCGGGCGCTTCGAGCGGAGAATATCGGCGTAAACGTTCATTACATCCCCGTGCCGTGGCATTCGTACTACGCGAGCCAGGGATACTCGCGCGGTCAATGGCCCGTTGCGGAGAGCGCCTACGAAGAGTTGTTGACGTTGCCGATATTCCCAGCCATGTCTGACCGTGACATTGATGACGTGCTGACCGCCGTAGGAAAAGTGCTCAACCACTATGCGAGGTAACGCGTTCGCTTCGTGAAGGTTCTGTTGCGCACCGAAGGCGACCATTCAACTGGATTCGGCCATGTGCGTCGATGTCTATCACTCGCTGAGGCGCTCCGAGAAATTGAAGTCGACTGTTCTTTTCTGATAGACGGTGATGCACTTGCGGTCGAGCAAGCAACGACCGCGGGCTTCCCCGCCTGGCGAGTGAGAGGAGACGAGTCCCTCCGCTATACGGTCGAGGCCGCAAGGCGTGAAATTGATTGCGTTGTTATTGATTCGTATCGTGTATCGTCGGAAAGCTGGTTAAGCGTAGCTGACGAACCGCCGACCCTTGTAGCAATTGATGACTTCGGTAGCTACGAGATTCCCGCACACGTCGTTGTGAACAGCTCCTTTGGCGGAACGAGCCGCAGCGCGATCAAGGGCGCAAGTGTCCTTTGCGGGCCGGAATACGCGCTCCTGCGCGCCGAGTTTGCGGAGAACCCTGGTCGGATTCGAACGAGACCGTACGCCGAACGGATCCTCATTACCGTGGGTGGCAGCGACCCCTGTGGCATCACTCCTGACTTGATATCCTGGGCCGAAGCAGCAACCAGCAAGGCGGCGATCGATGTTGTGGTCGGCCCCTTGTTCGTCAATGGAAGAGCCATTGAGCGACTCCAATCTACTCGAGTGCGCGTTCACCATAATCCCAGGGACATGCGCTCGCTGATGCTTGCCGCGGACCTCGCGGTTTGTGCCGGAGGACAAACAACATTCGAACTCGCGGCAACGGGGACCCCGGCTGTGGCAGTCCGAGTTGCGGCTAACCAGACTGATAATTTGCGCGGATTTGCCCAGCACCGAGCCATTGCTTGGGTCGGGGACGCGACGGATGCCGATCTTGGATCGAAGGTCGGCCAGGCTTTGGCGGGACTGGCCGTCGACTCCGAAGTCCGCCGCGAAATGAGTGAGAGAGGCCGCGCACTCGTGGACGGGCATGGCTCCACGCGGGTTGCCGAAGCGATTGTGCGGGCGACCCTGGGCCGAAAGGACTTGACAGAATCATGACGAAGTTGTCGATCGGGGGAATGTCAGTCGGCGATGGGGAACCGGTCTACATCGTCGCCGAAGCAGGCAGCAATCACAACGGGAGTTTTGAGCAGGCGCTGCGCCTTATCGACGTCGCTTCGGCCGCGGGTGCGAACGCAGTGAAGTTCCAGAGTTTCACAGCAGCCCAGATGTATCCGCGGTCCGCTGGGCAATCTGATTATTTGAAGCGGTCCGAGTCTATCTACGAGATTATCGAGCACATGGAGATGCCGCCAAGCTGGATTCCTGGCCTTGTGCAACGGTGCCAGGAAAAGCAAATTGAGTTTTGTTCGTCTCCGTTTGATGAAGCGTCAGCCGATACCCTGGCGCCTTACGTAAACGTCTTCAAAATTGCTTCATACGAGTTGACGCACACGCCCCTTCTGCGCCACGTTGCTCGATTTGGCAAGCCAATGATTCTCTCCACGGGAACCGCCACGATGGACGAAGTGATTGAAGCCGTGGCTGTGGTGCGAGCGGAGGGGAACGAGCAAATCGTTCTTCTGCAATGCACGGCAAGCTATCCCACGCCACCTGAGTCCGTTAATGTCCGAGCGATGTTGTCCCTGAGGGAAGCGACCGGGCAGCTTGTCGGCCTATCAGATCATTCGCGGGACCCGATCATCGCACCGGTAGTCGCCACAGCGCTGGGTGCGGCTCTTATCGAGAAGCACTTCACCCTGAGCAACCAATTGCCGGGGCCGGATCACCAGTTTGCCGTCGAGCCTGCTGAGCTCACGCAGTTGGTCCAGGCGGTTCGAACGGCCGAGTCCATGCAAGGTCATGGGCGTAAGGAAGTGTTACCGGTCGAGAATGAGCTTCGCGCGTTTGCGCGCCGAAGTGTCTTTTCGACCCGGGCAATTCGCCAAGGCGAAGCTTTCACCGCTTCGAACGTGGCAGTACTCCGTGCTGGTAGGCTGACACGTGGACTGGCTCCCAGGGAGTTCGATGATCTACTCGGTCGCAACGCAGCGCGTGACATTAGCGCTGAAGCCCCCATTCAATGGAGCGATGCTGAGTAATGGTTCTCAGTCTGCGGCTAGCTAGTATGGCGGACGCCAAGATCCTCTGGGAGTGGGCGACCGATCCGTCAGTCCGGGCGAATTCATTCAACCCGGACGAAATATTGTGGAGCAACCACTTAGTCTGGTTACAGGATCACCTTGAGTCTTCGGACTGCCGAATCTGGATTCTCGTAGAAGACGGCCGACCAGTAGGCCAAGTTCGGTACGATCGTGTTGGCACCCGGGCATCCATTGGGTTGTCTGTGGGCGCGGACCAGCGAGGGCGTGGTTTTGGCACCCTCCTTCTTAAACTGTCTCTCCCCGGGGCGTGTAGAGCTCTGGACGTCGACGAACTGTTTGGTCTCGTTAAGATCGGAAACGTTGCGTCTGCCCGTGCCTTCGTGGCCGCAGGGTTCCAGAGCGCATCAGCGGCAAGCGACAGAATGGAATTCACCTTTCGTTGTCAACGGTTAGAAGATAAGGAATAGGCCTAGGGCCCGAGCGGCCTTGCCATGTTTGCGATGTCGGCACCTGGGCTAACTGCACCGTAGATCGAAGTAGCGACTTGGTGGCGGCTCGCCGGTCTCTGTTACCGAGAAATACGATCTGAAGCTGAGGCTAATTGAAAAACGTCATCGTAGTGCAGGCCCGAACAACCTCATCCCGGTTACCGGGCAAGGTGCTCATGGATTTGGCCGGTAAAACAATGCTCGCGCAGCAGCTCGGTCGGCTAAAGCAGGTCAGCCGGGTCGATGAAATCGTGGTGGCCACCACGACAAACATGACCGACGATCCCGTGATTGACGTTGCCGAAAGAGAGGGGGTGCGTTGGTACCGAGGAAGCGAGCAGGATGTGCTTTCTCGATACGACGGGGCCGCACGGGAGTCGGGCGCGGACGTTGTGGTACGGGTGACGTCAGACTGTCCGCTGATCGATCCTGGGGTAATTGCCGACGTTATTGAGGCCTTGACGTTTGATGCCAGCGCGTCCGACTACTCTTCGAACGTGGTTCAGCGCACGTACCCCCGCGGGCTCGACACCGAGGCCCTTTTTGCGGACACCCTGTTCAGGGTGTCCAGGATGGCCCGGTCAGCGTCCGCCCGCGAACACGTCACTCACTTCATCCTCGTTGAGCATCCTGCGCTGTTCCTCGTCCAATCGGTAACCGATGCTGAAGACAACTCCGATCTGCGTTGGACAGTCGATTTTCGAGAGGATCTGGAGCTGGTGCGAAGAATCTACAGCGACCTGGGCCTCTCGGAACGGAACGTGGCGTACCGCGAAATAGTTCAGCACATGAGAGAACACCCGGAAATCAGCAAAATGAATGCTGGATTCTGATAGTGTGCGATAACTCTCGCTGCGTCTGGAGAACGGGTCGTTGGGCATAACTCGACCAGTACGAGAGTTCCTTAGAAACTACTCGTTGTACACGTCGGAATTCCTTCAGGTAACTATCGTTCGCTACGCTGTGGGACTTGGGCGATATCATTTGTTTCGGCGGCGCCCAGGCGGAACGCGTACAGCACGGGGCTCGGGTGCGGTGGCAGAGAATACCGTGACTCACAACCTAAAGGGCGTGTCCGGATTCGGCATAGGTCGGCCCAACAAGCTGATCCGTCCGCTGTCCGTAATTGAGTCCCTGGGTCGGGACTCCCGAATACTTGCTATTGGGCCGCGGAACGAAGGCGAGCTTCTCAGCCTCGTAGGTCATGGGTTTCGGGCTCGTAATATCCGCGGACTAGACCTGATCTCGTATTCGCCCTGGGTTGATTTGGGCGACATGCATGCCATGCCTTATGCAGACAGTTCCTGGGATGTCGTTCTGGCGGGATGGGTCTTCGCATACAGTACGGACCGCCATCGTGCCGCGGAAGAAGTCATGCGCGTCATCAAGCCAGGTGGGGTTGTCGCCCTTTCCTTCGAATATCGGCCGGATTCCAATGATCAGGTCATCGCGGAGTGCGGGTACTTGCCCGGCGCCGCTGAGCGAGTCACGTCAGTTGCGGAGTTGTTGGCCCTGTTCGAAGGCCACGTCGACCACGTCTATTTTTCTCATGACGTCATTCCTGAACGAGCTCATGAGGCAGGAACGGTCAGTGCGATTTTCTCAACTCATAAGTAGTCATAATCGGGGGGTATTCGCCCCGCTCTGGCTCCTCGGGCACGCCTGCATTCTCCTCGCGGGCGCCGCGATCTTTTGCCTGACTCGCCGAACCCCGCGCTATTCGGAATACAGCATGCGTGAGCTCTTCTGTTTGACGAATGGCCGGTCCAATGAGCTGGCGGGCTCACTATCAGGTCTTCTGCATCAACCCTACGACCTGCAAGGAGTCGATGGAGTCCTTGGGCATCTCGAGTCTGCGCAATTGGTGACGATTGCGGCCGACATCGATGCCAACGGATACCACGTCTTTGAGACCATGCTGAATTCGACGAAATGCGACGAGCTCGCTCGCGTCGCGAACGACTCAACGGCTGTACTGGTTCCTACGCCGGTAGGAGGTCCAAAGGCCGCAAAGTACGATCGCGAAAACTTACTTGCGACGAGGTATGACATTAGTCAATCGGCCATGTTTGAACACCCGATTTGCCAGGAGCTCGTCGCCGATCGATCTTTCTTGGCAGTCGCACAAACGTATTTGGGATGCCAACCGGTTAGCGATCTCGCTGCCTTGTGGTGGACAGCGCCGCACGGGAAGGCCCCAGATTCTGATGCGGCTCAGTTGTTCCATTTTGATATGGATCGAATGCGGTTCCTAAAGTTCTTCGTATATCTCAGCGACGTTGGTCCTGAGAACGGACCGCATTGCTTCATCCAGGGATCCCACAAGCGAAAGCCACGCGGACTGTCTCGGGATGGCAGGATTTCCGACGAGGAGATCCACCAGTACTATGCCGACGCGCGATTCGTCAATGTCTATGGGAAGCGGGGCACGATTTTCGCCGCGGATACGCGGGGATTTCACAAAGGCGTTGTGCCTACATCGGGAGACCGCCTCATCTTCCAGATTGAGTATGCCAATAGCCTGTTTGGAGCCCGCTACGACACAATTCCGACGGGCGAATGGTCGGCCCCTGCGCGCGCGGACTTTCGACGGTTTAAGCGCACGTTTGAGCGCTTCGTCAGCTAACTTTTGAGCGGCCGGTCGTCGCCATGGCTGTAGGCCCTTCGGCAGGCCGACAGCCTGAAGCGCCCTCGCGGGAAAACCACTGGACCGCTATCAGGGGTGTCAAATTGCCGAGCTGGATGAGGTTTCGCGACGATACTCTGTTCCCTCTGATGCGAAAGGCCTTCTGGCGGCCCGGCGTTTACGGCGTTGTCCAGAATCTGCGAGCGGTGTCCTGGAAGATCCCTGGCGCGCGTACATTCAGCTTTCCCCGCGAGCTTGCCGTGCTGTACGAACGCCAACCCGCCCGACCCTCACCGCCAACGACGGGCCGACGCATCCTGTTCTTCGCACCACGGGGACAGACCTCGACCATTTACGAGGTGCTAGTTGCGTCAGCCGTGAGAGCGCAGGGCGGAGAGGCTGTGTTCGTCCACTGTGGAGGCCATCTGCCAATTTGCTCGTACGGGTCGGTCGAATCCACCCCTCCGCTGCCGTGCACGTACTGCCGCACCTACAACACGATCGCCACTGAGAGTCTAGATTTTCAACGTTTGGAACTTCGGTCGAACCACGATCCCCACGCCAGTTTTGCCGATGTGCCGGCTCAAGAGCTCGCCGATGTGACGTACCGGGAGGTTCCGATCGGTCATCTCGTGCAATTTGCTGCCGCAGGCTATCTGCGGAGTGATCTCTTCACGAAGGCCGGAGTACCCATCGATACATATCGGCGCTTTCTTTCGGCCGCAGTTTCTATGGTTGACGCGTGTCACGAGGCGCTCGACCAAATCAAGCCTGATCGCGTTTTCATGAATAGCGGTCTCGTGTTCCCCGATAGTCTCATGCTCGACATCTGTGCGAAACGGGGGATTCCGGTGTTGACCTACGCGTGGGGGCACCGGCGGAACACGCTGGTCTTCGCGTGGAATAAGCCTGCCTGTCATTTCGAGCAGGACGAAGCCTGGGGGCAGCAGCGCCACAGTGAGCTGGCGATAGAGGATAAGGCGCGGATTGATGACTATCTTGGAGGACGTCGCGCGGGTGCCAAAGGCGCAGGCGACATCGCACTCTACTGGCAAAGTATGTCGGGCGACGCGGGAAGCATTCGCCAGCAGCTCGGCCTGGACGCGGAGCGGCCAATACTGAGCCTGTTTACGAATATTCTCTGGGATGCAGCGCTACTAAACCGAGATGTGGCGTTTGACGGCCTCCGCGATTGGCTGCTCGAGACGATCGACATCGTCGGAGGGTGGCCAGAGGTCCAATTGGTCGTTCGCATTCATCCGGCCGAGGTCCGCCTGCCCATGATCGAAACGCGCGACAAAATCGCGGACTTCTTGCGGGAGCGGCGGCCCGAGCTGCCTCCGAACGTGCACGTCGTGCCGCCGGAGAGCGACACAAGCTCCTATGCGCTCGCGTCAGTGAGTGATCTCGCGCTCGTCTATACGTCCACGATGGGCCTGGAGATGGCCGCCGTGGGAAAACCCGTGGTGGTCGCGGGCAAGGTGCATTACGCGCGCAAGGGCTTCACGATAGATGTCGATCGGCGCGATGACTATGCTGACGTTCTCAAGCGATCGTTGGCTTCCCCGCCCGCTTCGCACGAGATCGCAGAGCTGGCCACGCGGTACGCGCATTTCTTTTTCTTCAATGTGATGGTGCCATTTCCACTGATCGACATTTCCCTCGGCAATTCCGTTGGGGTCGACACGTCGCTTGTGGCGCGATCTGCCTCCGATCCGACTGTGGCGAAGATCACTGACGCGTTACTAGAGACTGACCTCCGCAGTGTCTTCGCAGCCTCCTGACGGCCAGGGCCTGGCGGACATCGGCGAGGCCGCGCTGGAAGGGCCGGTCAGCCCTGATCCTGCTTCCTGGGCGCGACGGCTGACGTTCAGGTCCGGGCTGCTCGTCTTTTTTCGGGTCGTCGATATTGGGGTCAACGCGGTGACGACGGTGCTCGTCGCGCGTCTCCTCGGACCGCTTGAGTTCGGCGCGCTTGGGTTCGCGACTGCCGCCGCGGTGCTTGTTTACACGCTGACGGACTTCGGGCTGACCCGAGCTTTCGTCCACCAAATCGCTTCCGGAGATAACGTCCCGAGCAGCCTGACGACCTACTTCGCGGTGCGGATTCCTCTGCTCATTGTGAGCGGACTCGCGACTCTCGTGTTGGCCACGCTGGCCCCTGCCTTTCTCGGGCTAGGTACGGCTGGGATCGACCTGCTCGCGATCATGTTTGTCGTCGGCTCGTTGCGAGCGCTCGCGTCGTTCGGACAAGTGACACTCGAAGCCCAGCAACGGGTCCTGGCAAGCCAGACTGTGGTCTTTGCATACAGCCTCTCATTTGCTCTTCTGGTCCCCGCGGCAGCGTGGCGCCTGCCGAATGCAACCAGCGTCGCGCTCGCCAGTCTCGTGCCCAGCGTCTTGGGGTTGGCGGTGGCCTTGTGGCACTTGCAAAGGATCGGTTTTGGCCGACCCCAACGAGCGCTCAGTCGGCGCTATTTCGGTTTCGCACTGCCTCTCGTGGGGGCGTCAGTGGCGGGGAGCATTGGCGAATACATCGACAAGTTTCTCTTGCAAGTGTCGTTCGGATCGTTGGCAATGGGGTATTACACAGCCGCCCAGCGGCTCGTCGGACCACTCGCAGCCCCGTGGGGTGCCGTCGGTAACTTTCTTCTGGCGTCTGTCGTTCGTGGCCGTCGCGCTGGAGATCCGAAGGACGTTGTTACTTCCGTTCGCGGCGTAGAAAAGCTCGCGTCACTTCTGCTGGCAATTCTGGTTGCGCCACTTGTCGTCGATAGCGACGGGTTCGTGACGCTCGTTTTTGGTGAACCTTATCGACCAGCGGCGCTCGCCGTCTCATTGCTGAGTTTCCGGATGTGGACAGACACGACCAACCTGTCGGGCATGGCACTCGCTCTTGGCGCAGGGCGGGCGCGGGCATACGGGAATATCAGTATGGCCATGTCAGGGCTGTTCGTTCTTCTCGCGTTGCTCATTGTCCCGCCGCCGTCATTCTTTTTTTTGTCTCGCGGTTGGGGGCTTGACGGTGCGGCCGCCTGTTCGGCGATCGTCGGCTTGTTTGCGTTATTGACGACCGAGTTTCTCGTCACGCGAACCTATCAAGTTGCGCCCCGAAGCTGGCCGTTTGCGTGTCTTGCTGTTGCTATTTTCGGCGCGTTCTGCGCACGACAGTGGACCGGCGCGGCGCCAGATGTTCTGCGAATCGCGATCGAGGTCGGTGTGGGCTGTTTGTTGCTGGGACTCCTTTACGTTGTGACCGATCACTTCAAGCGGCGGGGACCGGACGGCGCTAGCTCGTAACGTGAGCGCGCGGACTGGCTCCGCCGATTTGGCGCAATAGATTCGCGATTGCGGCGACGTTCTGTGCGTATGTGAAGCCATCGATCATTCGCCGCGATTCTGGTCCGAATTCACTGGACCGATCGAGCGCTTCCGAAATTGCGATTGCAAGCTCTTGCGGAGCACCAGCGCTGACCACAAACCCATTGACGCCGGGGCGCACGAGGTCGGCGCTCCCGCCAACCGCCGAGGTCGTCACGAGCGGCAGACCGCAAGCGGCCGCCTCGTTGAGCACGAGGCCCCACACCTCTTCGTGAGATGGGAGGACGAAACAATCGGATGCGACGTAGTACCTTGGGAGATCGGCGATCGCCACATGGCCGGCGAAGTGAACGTTTAAAATCCTTTCGCGTTCGACCAGCTCGCGAACGGCGGTCTCGAGTGGCCCGTAGCCGACGACGAGCAGCTCGACCCTCGGGCGCTCCTTCGTGAGGACCTTGTGGCTCGCGAGAAGATCGAGGATGCCCTTGCGCTCGATGAGTTGGCCCACGTAAAGCACAGTCTGGCCGTCAGGTAGCAGGCCTAGATCCGCCCGGATCTGCGCGCGATTGGGTCGAAGCGCGTCTGCCTGCGATTGATACCAGTCGACATCGACCGTGTTGTAGGCGACCGCGATCCGTTGAGGATTCGCACCCAGGTCCTCCAGGTACTGTCGCGCACGCGTGCCGTAGGCGATGCATCCCGCCGCCCCTCGGGCCATCATCTTGACGAGCGGCAGGGTTACCGTCCGCCGCCAGCTCGGCTCGTTGGCGGTGCTCCCTGACCACTGAACGTATGGCTTGCGAAGAATTCGAGAGCAGAAAAACATCACCTGCGATGCAAAGGAGTCCCATCCGGCGGCGACGAGCACGTCAAACCCGTCGTGCACTAGCGTCGGAATAACGGTGGGATTCACGAAGTAGGTGTACAGGTCCTTGCGCCCAAACCGGATCGCGTAATTCGGGAGGATTGTGTAGTCAAAGCTCTGTCCGATATCGGTTGCCCAGCGTCTATTCTGATCGCTCTCGGCTAGAAAATAGACTTTGAGCTTGATGCCGGGTTCTTTTCCAAGCCGTTCGAAGAGCGGGAGCACGTGAGGCGAGATGATGTTGTGGAGAAGCGCTACTCGAAGGGGCGGCTGGGGTCGATCCAACGCAGCAGACTCCTTGAGTTACGCCACCTTGTGCGCGAGCAATTCGTCGTAGACGCGCTCCAATTGCTCGATGACTCGCGGCCAGTTGAATTGATCTCGTACGAGCTGTGCCGCCCTCTCACCCATAAGGGCGCGCTCGTCGGGCGCTTCGACGAGCCGCGACAAGGCTTGTGTGACGCTCTCAACTCCATAAGGCACCGTGATACCCGCACCGGCCTGGTCCAGGCCAGGTATGGGTGCTTGCTCGGTTACCACCACCGGAGTCCCACAGGCACAGGCTTCGAGGGCTGCAAGCGATGTCTGCTCGAAGTGAGATGACGTGATCGCAAATATGTCCGCGTCCCGGTAGGCAGTGAATCGATCATGCCCGTAAATGCCGCCCGGGAAGAAAACGGTGCCGGACGGAGTGAGCTTGGCCGCGAGCTGCTCAGCCTCTGCCTGAAAGCCCTCGTCGCGACCGGCAATGACGAGTCGGACGTCGCCGCGCTCGGCGGCAATGCGAGCGAAGGCCGTGATGAGCACGGCAATGCCCTTGTATTGGTGCAGCCGGCCAAGGAACAAGATCATGGTTTCGGCGGACCCAATACGAAGCTGCTCGCGAAATGCGCCCTTCGGCGCGACGGCCCCCATGTCGTCCAGGTCGACACCGAGTGGGACGAGGCGTATGTGGCTGCGCGGGACGCGGAAGCGTTGGTACCAGCCGGCTTCGTCTTCCGTTTGTGCTATGACGGCACCGGCGTCGCGGAGCATACGATAGCCGAAGAGTTGGTCGTAGAGTGTCTTGATGTACCGCTTGAGGCCTGTGGCGCGGGGCAGCTCCCCAAGAGCCGAGAGGACGAATGGTACGTCGCTTCTCGCGAGAACGCTGATCGCGATCAAATTGAGATACGAACGAAAGTCGAAGAGATGTACGACGTCCGCCTCTTTGAGCTCTCGTTCGAAGATGGCCCCCAGACCAAGCGGGAGAAACCCGGAGCGCCAGGCAAGGAAGTTGGACACGTTGCGCACCCTTCGAACGGAAATACCGTCCATCCGCTCGGTGAGCTGGGCGACACGATGATCTCCATCGAGCGCATCCGTCGTGAGAATGTGCACGTCGTGCCCGCGGCGCACGAGGTGCCGGGCCATGTCATAGGTCAGCCGAGGAGGCCCGCCGTAGGCCCAGGCTGGGGCGAAGTATGGGACGACAAATAGGATCCGCACAATCCATCTCTTGGGCGATCTGGGTAACCTGGGACTAGGTGCTCGCGCGCCGAGGCGTGGCCAACTGCTTGTAGGACGCGACGGTGATCGCGGCATGGGCGCGATGAAGCGCGAGGAGTAGGGGCGAACGCACATGGCGGCGGGCGGTGTCGAGCCCCTCCTGGAACTGGCGCGCGGCGCTGGTCCCCCCTTTGGACGCGGGATGGACGCGAAAATCAGCGAGGTACCGGTTGACGAACTGGAGGGGCCATCGCTTCCAGAGCCGGAGCCAATAATCGTAGTCCATCGTGTAGTGGAGGTTCTCGTCCAGCTCACCGATCTCGTCGATCACGCTTCGGCGCCAGAAGGTCGCCGGCTGCGAGATGTAATTCAGGACCACAAGAGCGCTGTGGGTATGCGTCCGGAGCCAAAAATTCTTGTAGGCCGTGATTGACCGCCTCTTCTCATGCCCCAGGGTGTCGACGATTCTGCATTTCCCGGTCAGCCAGGTTGTTGCCGGGCGGGAGGCGAAGTGATTGCCGACGGCGAGGAGCGCACCCGGCTCATACAGATCATCGGAGTTGAGAAAGGCGATGATGTCCCCACTGGCTTGTCGAAAACCCTTGTTGATGGCATCGGATTGGCCTCGGTCTTTCTCGCTAACCCACGGCACGCGCCCCTCGTACTCTCGCAGGATGTCGACTGTCTCATCGGTTGATCCGCCATCCATCACGATGTATTCAAGGTGGGGATATCCCTGGCCAAGAACCGATTCAATCGTCGCGCGGATGAATGAACCCTGGTTGTACGACGGCGTCACCACCGTAATCGTCGGAAGCTCTCGGGTCACCGCTGATCCCGTCTCATGCCCTGGATTGATGCCGGACCGCACGCTTGCTGCGCGACACGCCCGCCAGTTTTAGCTCCCGTCCGGACTGGAGCCGCGCGTTTGCTCGTACCAATCGATCGTCCTGCGAAGTCCGGTTCGAAAGTCGGTCGATGCCCGAAAGCCAAACTGTTGCTCCGCGCGGCTAGTGTCGAGGCAGCGTCGTGGCTGGCCATTTGGCTTGCTCGTATCCCACGCAATCTGGCCGTGAAACCCGCTCAACTCTGCCACGAGCTCAGACAGCTCACGAATGCTGATCTCAAATCCAGCGCCGATGTTCACAGGCTCCGCCTTGTCGTAGCGCTCGGTCGCCAGCACGATCGCCTCAGCCGCGTCTTCTACATAGAGAAACTCGCGGGTTGGCGAGCCGTCACCCCAGGCAGTTAGCTCGGCATGCCCTGCGTTCCGCGCCGAAATGCATTTCTTGATAAGGGCAGGTATTACATGTGACGATTCATCGTCAAAGTTGTCTTCTGGTCCATAAAGGTTCACGGGCAAGAGGTGTATAGCGTTGAACCCGTATTGTTCGCGATACGCCTGGGCCTGGACGAGCAACATCTTCTTCGCAAGGCCATACGGTGCATTCGTCTCTTCCGGATAGCCCTGCCAGAGGTCATCCTCACGAAACGGCACTGGAGTGTGCTTGGGATAGGAGCAGATGGTCCCGATGCCAATAAACTTCTTGACGCCGGCCAGCCGCGCCTGCTCCATCAGATGGGTTCCCATCATGAGGTTTTCGTAGAAGAATCTACCCGGGCTCGCCCGATTCGCCCCGATTCCGCCGACCACGGCGGCGAGATGAATAATCACCGTGGGACGCACGTCAGACAAAAGGCGATCGATGTCAGCCATTTGCACGAGGTCATAATCGCGATGATGGGCCACGATAACGTGTTTCCAGCCTTGCGCGTGGAGGCGGCGGACGACGTAACTGCCTAAGAAACCTGCGCCGCCGGTGACAAGAACACGCTCCTCGGAAGGAGCAAGCCACGAGTTATCCATCGAATTCGAACCCTGAAAGCTTCTTCCATGAACCACAGGCGTGTGCGGTGTAGCGGGTTTTTCCGCGGTCGCGAGCCTGTCTCATGGTGCAAGCATTCTAGCGGCATGCCATACCTGGCACAAACAGGTTGGATCTCCTATACATGCTGTTGCTTGCCAGTCCTCGGCTGCAGCAAGGCGTGCTGTTCCCGTGCTGTTCCTATGAAATTCGGACGGGATGTCATCTTGACAGGTCATTCGTGCTCCTAGCCGCTGGCTTCGTCCTTACGATGGGAGCAGTCGGATTCTGGGCGCTCGTTCCCCTTGGCCTGGCTCGGCGCTCGGCCTGGCTGGCGTTTGCGCCGACTATCGGCGTTGCGGCGTTTGCTGTCCTCGGCCTATGGGCTAGCGCGGCTGGAATCCAGATGATAGCTCGGCCGGCTGTTATCCTCGCCTCGATCGTGGCGCTGCCATTCGGAGGTCGTCGCGTTGGGCTACTGCGGGCTACGGATTTTGCTGACCACGGATGCATTCCCGTTGTTCGCACGCTCGTCCAGACGGTGGCCGCCGTTTGCGTGATAGTCCTCATGGGTTTTGGGCAGGTCCAGACACCGCTCTGGAATGACGACGGCGCATTTCATGCGGAAGTCATCGATGCCATCCGCAACGGGCGAGAAGTTTCGGCGGGGAACGCCTGGTATCCGACAGGCTACCACCAGGCAGTTGCGGGCTATCTCCAGTTCTTCCCCGGCGTGGATTCATCCTACGGAACCTTCTGGGCTTCGGTTGGACTTGTTCTCGTTGGAGTACTGGCTGTCTTTGGGCTTGCTCAGGTTATATGGGGTTCACCAATCGTTTCCGCGACGAGCGCGCTCCTCGCCACGTTCACATTCATGTTCCCTTATAACCCGCAATTCTGGGGGTTCTGGCCATTGGCGGCCGGAATCGTACTGGTCTTGGCCTTGTGGGCGTGCGCCATCGAATATGTTCAGGAGCCGCGCACAAGCTGGACTGTCCTCGCGGGTCTTCTGGCGGCGGGGATCGTGCTCATTCACGGCTCAGAAGTGTATACGGCCCTTGTAGGGCTACTCCTGATCATTGGAACAAACCTGCGCGTAATCCTGAAGCGCAGAGCGGCGCTTGACGTGGTCATGGCTGCCGTGCTTGCTGCCGCATTGGTGGGACCGTATTTGGTGTCTGTGATCAGCTGGGCGAGCGCTGGGGGGGCAGCCGCGACCGGAACGGCATGGTTGAACGTGATAAGGGAAAAGGATGCGGGGGAAAGCTCTGTCGATCTCATCTTACTTGGACTCAACGCCACAAGCACTGGCACGTTATTTGACGTGATTCCCCGCCTGATTCTTTTCTTTGTCAGCGCGTGGTGGGCATTTAGAATGCGATCTGGTCGACTGATTTTCGCCCTAATCATCGTCTTTTTCGGCATCGGGTGTCTGTTTACCGTGAGCGATATGGCACTCGTGCGCAGCGTGCACGCGGTCACGTTTCCCTGGGGAGAGCGCGATCGGATGGCTATGGTCGTGGCTGCTTTGACGCCGGTAGCGGGTGGGGTCGCCGCGGTGACCCTGTGGCCCAAGCGATGGCAGTCGGTCGGGCAACCATCCCTTCGCCGTCAGGTTGCAATAGGGGTACTTTCATCGTTGCTTGTCGGATGCTACGCGGTCCTTCTCGGCCTTCGTCTATCGGTCCGGGCGATGGAACACAACGTGTATACGGCAGATGACGCTGAAGCCATCGCTTGGCTTCATGAAAATGCACGACCCGGTGAAGTCCTCGCAAACGATCAGATGGCGGACGCGGGAATCTGGGCGCCGTTCAAAGCCGGCGTTCCCGTCCTCGTAACAAGGAGCGGGGCCGATTCACCCGAGACCCGGCTAATCCTGGACAATGTGCACCGGCTTGAAGATGTCCCTAACGCGGCAGCCGCGGCGTGCGACGCGCGCGTTCGATATGTCTATTACGGGGCGAAATCGGTCCACGTTGTTCCCGGACGCCCGGAACGCTTGATTCGGCACTACCCGCCGGTTGCGGCACTTCAACAATCTAGAGCACTACGTGAGGTGTATAGAAGCGGCCCTGCTTCCGTATTTCGCGTGGAGCTCCCCTGTTTTGGATAGCGGGTCATGCGGGTTGTGCTTCCCGGCGGTCTGCCCTGCAAGGGCGCTGGCACGCAAGTCATGTTCTCCGAATAGGCGACATTCGCTCAACGGCGATTCGCATGCGACCAGGCCGGACGCACGGCTAGCGCGGCCGAACGTGCAACTGCGTTCCCACCCGCCAACCTGGCGAATGCACTCGGTTTGAGTGAACTCGAGCAGGTAGGCCGCGGCTTGTCAGCACCAGTTGTGATCCGCATTTGCTTGGCTCTCGTCCTTATCATCGGTGTGGCGCTCCGGGCGCTGCCCGGCGTAGTCGCGGACTTTCCTCTAAACGACGGCGGCCTGTTGTACGCACCTATTCACGATTTTCAGCGCGTGGGTTTGACGGGCTTTCCGCTCTTCACAGCCTACAACGGCGGTGTCATTCCATTCGCCCACCCACCGCTCGCCCTCTACCTCGTGGCGGCCCTGGCTGAAATGTCCGGCATGGATGTCCTGTGGCTTTTTCGCGCGTTTCCACTCGTGTGGTCAGTACTGACGCTGCCAGCGTTCTGGTTGCTCGCCCGAGCGCTGCTGCCGACCCGCTCCGGCGTGGCGGTAGCGGTGGCCGCGTTCGCGTTGCTGCCGGCCGCGTTTCAGACGTCCATCATGGGGGGCGGCGTGGCGCGCGCGCCGGGTTTCCTGTGCGGGCTCCTGGCGCTCTGGCAGGCCGTGCGCATGCTCCAACAGGGCAGCTTTCGGCACGCCGCCGCTACGGGCTTCCTGGCTGGCCTCACGCTCCTTTTTGACGTCGAGTCGACCCGGTTTCTGGCGATCAGCATGATCACGCTTGGCCTTGCACTCGGGCGACGGCGCGACGCCCTCCCGCGGCTGGCGCTGGTCGGCGTGGTCGCGCTGATCGTTGCTGCGCCGTGGCTGGGGCGTATGGCGCTGACGTCTGGTTTCGCCCCGTTCTTCTCGGCTCTGTCCAGCGGCGCATTCGCTCTCATTGCGTTTCGACCCACGCCGCCCTTCAATGCACTTGCGGCAATCCTGACGATGCTTGGGTTTGTGCTGAGCATCGGACTCGTCGTCGCCCCCGACCGCCGCGCCTTTTTTCTGGGGTGGCTCATTGCGATCTATATCTTCGATACCCGTTCGATCTATCCGCACAGCGCACCCGCCGTGTGCCTCGGGCTTGGCTCACTCCTGGGAAGTGCCCCCGTGGGGCCGGTGCGCGAGTGGGGCAGCGTGAGCTCCGTCACGGGGCGCACCTCAGAGTGGGCACCGGTGGCGAGCCTGGCGAGCGGCGCCGCGACAGCCATTGTGCTGCTCGCCTTCATCGTATTGCGGTACCTGCTGCCACTTCCCGGCGAGCTCGCCAGCCTGCGCCCGCTCTCGCAAGATGAGCGGGTCACCATGCGCTGGGTGGCCGACAACACGCCGCCGTCCAGCCGCTTCCTGGTGATCAGCGGCGATTTCTGGGGCTACGACCGAACGGGTGAATGGTTTCCCGCGCTAACCGGTCGCACGAATTTCCTGATACCGCAGGGGATGGAGTGGGTGCCCGGCGGCGCATTCAGCGCGCGCATCGCGTTGCATGAGGGCGCACAGGCGTGCGGCAACCAGGACGCGAATTGTCTCGCACGCTGGAGCCGAACGAACCAGGTGACCTACGATCACGTCTACATCGCCCGCCGCTCGGGGCGGAGCTGCTGTGATGTGCTCCGCGCCGCGCTCCGGGCAGACCCCGCGTACACCCTCCTGTACGATGGTCCAGGCGCAACGATTTTCGGCCGGAGCCCGACCACCTGATGGACTCAATCTCGCCGCCTGGCGCAGTCGGGCTTCCGCCCCCTATCGAGACGATCGAAATCGATTCTGCACCGCCGGCGCCCCCCAGGGCGTCCCATGGCCCAATCTCATCGGTAGCGGGTGCGGTGCTCGCCGCGGTCCTCGGCTTCGCCATCCGCGTTCCGCACGTCTTCCGGGCCGATTTTCCGCTCGCCGACGGCGGACTGTTCGCCGTCATGATCGAGGCGGTCCGATCGAACGCCTACGGGCTCCCGTGGAGCGTGCGTTACAACGGAATCGACATCCCATTCGCATACCCTCCCCTGGGTTTCTACATCGCGGCGGCGCTCGCCGACCTCACGCACACAGATGCGCTCGTCGTCTTGCGCCTTCTGCCCCTCGCGCTTGATTCACTCGCGATTCTCGCCTTCGCAGCGCTGGCGAGCGCCGCGTTGGGCAGCCGGGTGGCAGCGTTTGCCGCGACTCTCGCCTTCGCGGTGATGCCGGGGAGCTACCTCTGGCTGATCATGGGGGGCGGGCTGACTCGCTCGTTGGGCTTCCTCTTTGCCCTGTTGGCGCTCAACGAAGCCTGGCGGTATTACACGTCCCCCGTAAATCGCTTCCCCGCACGGCTCGCCCTCTTCGCCGGACTCACCCTCCTCAGCCACCCGGCGATGAGCGTGTTTCTGGCATTCAGCGGACTCATGCTCCTCCTCGCGTTTGGCAGAACCAGGTCCCGATTCACCGGATCTTTGCTCGCCGTAATCGGCGCTGTGGCCATCGCATCGCCGTGGTGGGTCCTGCTGCTTGCCCGGTACGGCGTAACGCCGTTGGTCGCGGCATCGCAGACGGGCTCGCTCCTGAGCTATGCGACCGTCGATACCGGAGTTGGAGAGGCCGGCGTCCTCGTCGTGGCAATCGTCGTGGCGATTGTGGCGTTCTACCTGATGGCCATGTCGCGAGATCTCAAGTTTCTCCTGTTCGGGTGGCTGGGCTTGATCTTTTTTCTCGATTTCCGCGAATCGCTCTGGCTCGTTACCGTTCCTATTGCTCTAGGCTTCGGGCTCGTAGTGGCGGCAATCGCCGGGAGTGTCCAAACGCGCCTTGGGCTTAAGCGGCCGCGGCCTTCTCGCGTGGGGGCGCGCTCGCGGTTTGCCAACGCCGTCGCAAGCGGGGTCGTTCTCCTCATAGTCGGTTTCATCGGGCATCGGATCTCGGTTGGCTTTCAGAGCCTCGTTCCCGTGATGCTCCGGCCGCTCTCGATCGAGGAGCGTGCGGCGATGCGGTGGATCGCGGAGAAGTCGCCCGCCGAGAGCAGGTTTCTTGTCGTTACTGGCGATCTCTGGGCCGCCAATCGGTCGGCAGAGTGGTTCCCCGTACTGACGAACCGCATCAGCGTTGCGACGCCTCAGGGAAAGGAATGGATTCCGGGGTCTGACTTTCTCCGGCGGGCGAACGAAGATACGGACCTCCAGCAATGCGGTGCGCAGGATGCCGCCTGCATCGATGAGTGGCGCCGGACCACGCAGGCGGCGTTCAGCCATGTTTACGTCAGAAAGCGGGCCGACCCCTCGTGCTGCGAGCCGCTCCGGCTGTCCCTGCTTTCCGATTCGCGATACACAATGGTGTATGACGGGCCTGGCGCAACCGTTTTCGGGGGACCGCGGTCGGTTCATTCCGTCGCGGTGAGTGGCGAGTGACCGGCGGTCGCGTCTGGGGATGACCATTTCGAGGATCCGCGTCGTCGCTGGCCTGCTCGTCCTTCTGTTTGTGGCGAGCGGCGGCTGGGTTCTTGGCGGGATCCTCGGACTCTTTTGGTCCCCTGAGCTCTATCGGCGCGATTTCACCCAGGACTACCTGTGGGTGCGAGCCGCCGCGGACGGCATCAACCCGTATCAGCCGGTCGCCACGTTGGCGGCGCGCTATCTGGGCGACATCCCAATCGCGGTTTTTCCGCACCCCACGCCGCATCCGCCAACCATGGGGCTGCTGCTGCTCCCGCTGGCCGCGTTTGACCTGCGCACCGCCTCGGTCATCTGGCTCGCCGTTGAGCTGGTCAGTCTCGCGGGGTTCATCGCCGTCCTCGCGGCTCGCTGGCAGCTCCCCAGGCCGTGGCTGCTGGTGCCCGCGGGAACCCTTGCCCTCGTGAGCTGGGCGCCCGTGACCCAGGAGCTGGTGAACGGCCAGGTGATGGTGACCATGCTGCTGCTGGTCGGGCTCTCGTGGAGCTCGCTCATCGCGGGCCGGTCGTTCCTCAGCGGGGTGTTTCTGGGGCTATCGCTCTGTCTCAAGCCCGTCACCCTCCCGATCGTGCTGGTGTACGTCTTCCGAAGAGACGCGCGCGCGTTGGCCGGCGGCGTCGTTCCGCCGCTCCTTGGGCTTGCGCTCGCCGGCCTGCTTATCGGCTGGCCGGTACTCGGCAGCTATCCCTCGGTCGTAAGCGATGTGAACGCGGACTATCGGACCGCCGTCAACAACATCTCCGGCTGGACGCTCGGCCCGAGGCTGTTTGAGGGGACTGGCTCGCCGGTGGTCATCGGTATCACGGCGCCGCCGCTGGTGCCGTTTGGACCCGCGGCAGCGGCCGTAACCGGGCTGGTGCTCGCGGCGATCGTCGGCTTCGCCATCAGGACGCTCCGCCGGGTGCCGCGCCCGGAGGATGCCTTCGGGACGTTGTGCTGTGTCAGCATCCTGCTCTCACCACTCGCGTGGGGCCACTATCTTGTGCTCGCGCTGCTGCCACTGGCGGAGGTGGTGCGCGCGCTCCTGCGCCGCGCCTTCCCGCGCCGAGAGATGCTCCTGGCGGGGGTTGTCGTGGCGGTGGTGCTCGTGCCAGGCATGCTGTGGATCACCCTCGCGCAACTCCTCGCGGGCCAACATGTGCCACCCGGGCAGGAAGCATTTCTGCCCTTCCTGCCAACTGCCGTGACCCTGGCGCCGATGATCGCGGTTGCGATGCTGACGGTCCTGGCGGCGCGGGCGGAGATCTTCCTGGCTTCGGAGTCTTCCGCGCCGAACGTGGCTGCCGCGAACAGTGGAGACGAGCGCGCTGCCGCTCCCACGCGAAGGGAGCCGTAGCTGGGCTCACTCCTTCGGGCCTGCTCTGGGGGTGCCGGTATACTCAGGCGGAACCGACTGGCGGACCGCTTCCCTCCGCGAAGCGCGTCGCGCTGAGGCGCGGATTGGCGAAGAGCAATATCCAGGGCGCGCAGGACACCGTGGCGGCCCCGGTGAATACGCCGGCTGACGGCACCGCCAATGCGAGCGGATCCGCCGGCACCTGGGATCGGGCGGGGTTCGCGATCGGTGTCGCGCTCGCCCTCCTGATCGGATTCGCCATCCGCGCGGGCCGCGTGCTCCCGGCGGACTTCCCCCTGAATGACGGTGGCCTCTTCCTGCGAATGGTGGAAGCCGTGCGCGCCAACGGCCTGATTCCACCCGCGACCGTGTCCTACAATGGGATCGAGCTCCCCTTTGTGTATCCACCTCTCGCCTTCGCGGCCGCCGCGCTGCTGGCGAACGCGGGCGTGCCGGCGGTCGAGACGCTCCGCGTCCTCCCACTCCTTGCGAACACGGCTTCCATGGCCGCGTTTGCGCTCCTCGCGGCGACCATCCTCCGACCCGGCCTCGCGGCGGGCCTCGCCACGCTTGCATACACCGCGCTTCCCTGGAGCTACGTCTGGCTCCTCATGGGCGGCGGCCTGACACGCGCCTTCGGCCTCTGTTTCGCGCTCCTTGCACTCCAGCAGGCGTATCTGCTGGCAACGCGTGGCGGACGCATCCACGTCGTCTTGCTGGCGGTCCTCGCCGCACTCACCGTGCTCTGCCATCTCGAGGTGGCCTGGTTCATGACCCTCATGACCGGCTGCATCGTGCTCGGGTTCGGCAGGCGGCGCGCGGCGGTTCTGCGCCTCGGCGCGGCAGCCCTGGGCGCCGCTGTCCTCACCAGTCCCTGGTGGGCCCTTGTGATCGGTCGGCACGGCCTGGTGCCGCTCACCGCAGCAGGACAAACCGGATCGGCGTTCACCCTCGCGAAGGCGGATGAGCCGATGCCGATATCGGATCCGGGGCTTCTCCTGGTCCTGCTGTTCCTCACTGCGGCCTTTGCCGCGTTGATCGCCATGGGCGATCGGCGCACCGTTGTCCTCGGCACGCTGGGAATCCTCCTGCTCGGAGACGTGCGGAGCTTTTCATGGCTCGCCGGGCCGGTGCTGGCGCTGCCGCTCGGGGCCTTTCTCGCGGGGGCCGCCGGTGTGCTCGCCGGGCGTTTGGCCGGTGCGCGCGGCGGCGAGGCGCTACCAACAACGCGCGATGGTGGGGCACGCGCTGGTGGGGCACGCCGTAGGCGGGGCAGGATCGCCGACTGGCTCGTGAGCGGTCTGGCGATCGCCATCGTCGCGTTTGTGAGCTGGTTTTTGAATGGGGGGAGCGTCATGCCGCCGAGCGTACTCACCACGGACGAACGCGAAGCCATGGGCTGGGCAGCTCGCAATACGCCGCCCGCCTCGCGCTTCCTCGTGATCACGGGCGATGCGTGGTCCACGGACCGCAGCGGGGAGTGGTTCCCTGTCCTCGCCAACCGCATCAGCGTCGCGACCCCGCAGGGCACGGAGTGGCTCCCGAACCAGGAGTTCGCGCGCCGCATCGAGCACCACCTCGAGATGACCGATTGCGGCACGCGCGACGCGTCCTGCCTGGCAGAGTGGGCCAGCAAGACCGGGCGTGCGTACGACGCCGTCTACCTGGCGGACCACGTGCCCGCGCGCTGCTGTGCTCCCCTCCGGGCCGCGCTGGAAGCGGACGCCAGCTACACGCGCATCTACGCCTCGACCGATGCGACAATCTTCGCGCGGCGCTGATCGGCACCGCGGAGCTCGCTCCCAGCAGCTCGAGATTGTTAGGGGCGCGCAGCCTCTGGTATCCTGCCGCCGCACGCGCCTAGACGCGCGCCCACGGGAAACGTTGCTTGGAATCTCAAGAGCCCCGGGCGATCCTCGTCCCCCAGAAGCTCAACTTCACCTGCCAGGCCTGCGGCGGCTGCTGCCGGGCCTTCTCGCCAATCGTCACGGAGGCGAACGTCGCGCGCTTGAGCGAGCGCGATTGGGGCGCGACTCGCCCCCGCTTCGCCGGGCGGGCGATGACGGAGCCCCTCCCGGATGGGCGCACCCGCTTCACCAGCATCGACGGTGCCTGCATCTTCCTTGACGACGACAATCTCTGTGCCATCCACAAGGAGCTTGGCGCGGAGGCGAAGCCCTGGATGTGCCAGACCTTTCCCTACCGCGCGGTCGATACACCGGACGGTCTGGTTGCCTCGCTGGATTTTGCCTGTCCCACCGTCGTCGCGGACGATGGAGCGCCCCTCGAGGAGCAGATCGACGAGATCCGTCGGCTCGTGACCGTGGTTCCTCCGGGGCAGGTTATGGGGGCCTCGCGAGGGGCAGCCGGCCCGCCCAGGATGGGCATGCAGGCTGGTACCGCGAACGCCGGGGCAGTGCGGGCGCGTCCCGGGGTGCCTTTGGCGTGGGCGGACTACCTCGCGCTTGAAGCCGGCCTCCTCGCCATCCTCCACGAGGACGCCCGCCCGCTCACGGAGCGGATGCTGCTCATTGACAGCCTGGCGACCCAGGCCGCGGACCACGCGGAGCCGGGGGCGCTGGCCGCATGGATATCGACCCTCCAGGCGAAGAGCTGGGAGCCGCTCGCCGCCCCCGCTGGGCCGAAGCTGTCGGCGATGCGCCAGCGCGCGCTGCTCGCGCCCGCGCTCGCGACGATCGAGGGAACCGCGCGACGACGCCAGGGCGCCCAGACACCGGCGGGCGAGCGAGTTGGACTCGCCCTTGCACTCGTTGCCGCGAAGAAAACGATCCCGCTTCCCTCAGCGGAGGCGTCGCTCCCACTCGCGCGGATGCTTCGGACCCGGTTTGCCCAGGATGATCCGGGGCTCGCCAGCCTCTTCAGTCGGTACATCGAGGCCTATATCGTGCGTAAGGACCTGATCGAGCGGACCACCGTGACGCTCGGCGCGGGCTACCTGGCGCTGATGTTCGGTGTCGTTCGCTGGTACGCGGTCGCCCGGGCAGCCATGGCCGAGCGGGCCGCGGCGACGGAGGCGGACCTGGGCTACGCCATCATGCTCGCCGAGCAAGGACTCTCGCACGCGGAGGGATTTCACGCCCCGTACCTGGGGCGGATTCTGAGCGTGCTCTTCAGCCGCGTTACGCCCGCGCGCTCGCTCTACCCGTCGCCATACCCCGCCTAAGGGGATAGGGGCACGCGAATAGCCGCTTAGTGGCTAGGACGTCACCCGGTACGCTACAGACGCCCCCTGGCGAAGCGTGGGGGGCAGTCCGAGTTGGACACCAGGGTCATTGCTCCCAATCTTGCGTTCTTCTCCGCCGACGACGATGTACGTCACGCGATTCGCGCGGAGGAAGTCGCGCGTCTCCTCCGCGGAGAGCTCGCCCCGGTACATCGCCTCGATCTTGTCGAGCTTCGGCCGCAGATTGGGCGTCACACCGGCGTTTCCCGCCACGACTCGGCCGGGAAGTAGTCCCATGAACACGTTCGCCGTGTCGTACGCGGCCAGCACCACGTCGTCGGTCCCGGTGCGCGCCGCGAGCTGCTCGCCGAGCTCATAGGTGTCCCGGTCGACAAAATACACCGCGATCGGTGCGTTGTTCATCGCGGAGAGCACAACCGAGAGGTAGATAAAAAACGTCGTCGTGAATCCCACAAAGATCAGCGGGTACGCGGTCAGGCGTCGCGCGGCGCGGCGCTGGCCGGCCTCG
>ORMF012019754.1_pt1 | contig 74960 bp, 73 predicted proteins | sample 1779871 | NCBI WGS metagenome assembly ORMF01 (sample SAMEA104232316, study PRJEB22302) | groundwater metagenome | biome: forest; feature: aquifer; material: groundwater | place: USA | collected 2011-08-07 | depth 5.4 m | reverse complement strand
TCCCGCCAGCCGCTTACGGCCGGGCGTTCGGCTGCGAGCGGCTGATGGATACGGTCGGCGCGATTGTGGGCCCGTTGACGGCCGTCTGGCTCCTGGCCGGGTCGGGAAACAATTATTCGCGGGTATTTCTCTGGACTCTGATTCCGGGCCTGGTGGCCGTGCTCAGCTTCGCCGTGTTGGTGAAAGAACGGCCGCGGAGCGATCCGCAGCGTTTGCCCTTCGTGACCGGACTGCGAAAGCTGCCGCGCTCGTTCCAGCGGTTTCTGCTGGCTGTTGGGATCTTCGGACTCGGCGATTTTTCTCACACGCTATTGATCCTCTATGCGACGCGGGCGCTCGCGCCGGAGCGGGGCATGGCGGTTGCGGCGCGGCTTGCGATCGGGCTTTACGTGCTGCACAACGTCTTCTACGCCTCGTTTGCATATCTCGCCGGATGGTTAGGCGACCACAAGCCGCGCCGCAAAGTGCTCGCTCTGGGATACGCGATCGCAGGCGTCATGGCGCTGCTACTTGTGATCGGCGGCAATAGCCTTTCGCATCTGGGTTTTATTTTTGCTCTTGCGGGAATCGCCGTCGGGGCGGAGGAGGCGCTGGAGGATTCGCTCGCCGCCGAACTCGTCCCGAGCGCGCAGCACGGGATGGCATTCGGGACCCTCGCGGCTGTCAACGCCGCGGGCGACTTTGGATCGAGCGTTCTCGTCGGGCTGTTGTGGAGCGCGGTGTCACCGCAGGTGGCGTTTGGTTCGGCCGCTGTGCTGTTTGTCGCGGGCGCGGTTTTGGTCCTGCGCTTGCGATAAATTTTCTGGAAGCTATTGCGGAACTACTTTGAGCCCCGTAAGGGCACGACTTCAGTCGTGCCGACCGCAACATGAATAGGATCGGGCTTCAGCCCCTGAGGTGCGTCGTTAGCCCTCAGCGGCTGAAGCCGCGTCTTCCACGCTACACGCTTTCGGCACGGTTAAAACCGTGCCCTTACATCGCGATTAAACAGGTCGTGCAACTTCCCCTAAGCTTTTCCCTTCCGCAACACCTTGGCCAGCTCGCGCTGGATTTTCTCCTCCACGGGCATGGCGAATATTTTGCGGACGGTTTCTTCCACGGGGTAGGCGAACGATTTGAGTTCGATCTGGCCGTCTTCCCACAAGGCGTAGCAGGCCTCCGGATTGCCGTGCGTAGGCTGTCCCAGGCTGCCGGGATTGCAGACTGTGCGGCCGTCGATCTGCTTCAAAAAGGGCTTATGCGTGTGTCCCACAAACAGCACGTCGGCGCCCGCGCTTTCGGATTCCGCGGGCCAGCGGTCGGACGTTTCGCCATAATGTCCATAGAGCGGGTCGGATGGAACGGAGTGCAGCAGGCAGAAGCGAGTGTTCCCTCGCTGGGTGTCGGCGCGCAGAGGCAGGTCGTGCAGGTACCGCTTCTGGCTTTCGCTGAGCATTTGCTCCGTGATCTTCCGCGTGGCGGTGGCCATGGCGCGGAAGCGCGGGGTGCAGCGGGGATCTTCGCCGTATGCGATGCAGTGATCGTGATTGCCGCGAACGATGAGCGAAGCTCGTTGCGAAATGTAGTCCACGACCTCGGAAGGTTGCGGCCCGTAATTCACCAGGTCGCCCAGAACCCATAGCTCATCGTATCCGCCGGGCAGGGCCAACAGAGCGTCATAGTTGGCGTGAATGTCCGAGATGACGGCGATCTTCATGAACAATCATCCTATTCTCCGCCAACGAAATCCCCGCAACACAATCATCGGACGCCGCGCTCGCGAATGCTGCCTGTGCGAAAACTGAGAACTAGAGTGCTCCGGCCTTCGGCTCCACACGCAATGATATTACTCGGAATGAAAGTTATTTCAAGATGGCAAGCATCCAGCGGCCTTCAAGCCTTGCGGCACCCGGCGATTCTTCCTGGCTCGCCGACGTTGCCGGTCGGCCTTCGAGCAAAACGCTTCCCTCTTCCAACGTCAATTTTTCAATTGAAGCGGGCAATTCGAAATTCCGATCGATTGCGGCCGCCGGATAGCGGGATTTTAGATAATGTTCAATGAGATAATCCACCAAAAACTGAGGAATGGCGACGTCGTCGAGGCTCACGGTGTCGAGATGAAACAAGCCGGCGCCATTCGATCCCGCGAGCGTTCCCTCGACGCCGAGCGTGTGCACGCCCTGCAGGAAAAATGCAAGCAGCGGGTTGGGATCCTTCCGGGAGCTTTCTCTCAGCCGGTCAAAATCCACTTCCGCCTTGCCGTCTGTCCGCCCCGGCAGAATGTGGAGACGAACCTTGGAAAGTCCCGGCGGGAAGGCCGGGGCCAATTCGTATTCGATATAGGAGTTGATCTCGGTCTCGCTGATGCGGACCGCTCCGAAGGACCGGCCCGAATCCGAGCTTTCCTGAATCTGCCGGAACTTGCCGGCCGCCGACTCCGCGGCTTCTCTAGAAATTCCGGCGGGCGGAGTCTGCGCGGGATTTGCACCGCTTGCAGTGAGGCAGAAAAGCAGCAGCGCCGCGAGACTCGCAAGCTGATGCGCTCCGCCGTAGGCACGCCTCCATTTGCTTAGAACCATGCGCCGATGTCCTCTACTACTAATAGGATGATGCCAAGTGCTCGGAAGGATGCCGTCAATGTACGATTTTCCCGGAGCCAACGCGAAAAGAAGCGGCGATCTCGCTCATCAGCGGTTCCGTTAGTGTCCCGCTCCAATGATATCGTTGCGCCACGGTCCGCTCCGAGGATTTCTCTGCAACAACCAAATCGAGAGTGCGGTCAAAGCCGACCGCACCGCTGACCACCAGCACGGTTCTGGCCTCGCCTCGCAGGGGCTGTCCAGCGGGGACCATCCGCAAATCTCGCACGATCACTTCCTTCTTTGCAATCTGGAACGCCGCCGCCAAGGAATTGATGCGAGTGACGGGAGCCGCGGTTCTCTCTCCACGCGCCAAGTCGATGCCGTCGATCTCCAAGTTCGCGCCCGACACCTCGCCCGACCCTCCCAAGTGATCCACGATTTCACCGAGGGTCCAGCCGGCGCCCGCCAAACGGAGTTGACCGCCGAGCTTTCCGGAAAAGAATCCGCTCCAGGAGGCGGAATCTTTCGTCAACTGGGTCAGATCGACGTTGGTGAAGCGGCTCTCCAGGCTGAAGTCGGGCGCGCCCAGGCCGAACCGGATTGCGGCTTTTCCAATTTGAGTTCCGCCGGAAAATTCGCCGCTGAACGTTTTCACCTCCAATGTCTTGTCGTGGAAGCCAATGGAAGCCTTGAAATTCCTGATGACGCTGCCGCGAATGTTGAACGAGGAGGCCGCGACCGTGCCTTGGGCCACGAGGCCCGCAAAGAAGTTGGAGCCCGCGCTGGGACTCTTTCCCAATCCAAAGAACGGGCGCGCCCGGTAGCGTGGATTCAGCGCCCGGTCGAGTTCTGCCAGCGAGATCTGGGAAGCGCGGCAGTCGAACTCGATAGCCGGAAAATTTCCCGTCCCGGAAGTTGATTCCGGCCCCGGAGGAGAAAGCTTCGCCACCATGCTGCCATGCAACTCGGTTCCTCCGATTTCGGCGGAGAACGGTTTCACGACGATCTTTTGCGGCTGGAACTCGAGACGCGCCATTTGGATCGGGATGGATTGATTCACGGAGGCCGAGTTGAGCACGGCATCGCTGATCTGAATCCATCCGGTGGCAGCCGGCTGGCCTGCCGCAGAGGAAACGTTCAGGCGCAGGGCAAGCTCTCCCTTGGTAAAATCAGCCTGTCCCCACCGCGTTCCCAAGGTTCTGGTCCATGGCAGCAGGGAGGCCATCGGGATACCCTCGCCGTCTAGATGGGTTTTGAACAGCCGCTGGCGCAGGTCCCATTCGAGCGAGGCGACGAGCTTCCCGTGCTGGCCCAAACTAATGGTCGCGGAGCCGGTCTTCCCGGTGGCGCCATTGAAGACGATCTCGAAATCGGAGAGCCGGGCCGACTGCGGCGTTCCCTTCACTTCCACAACTCCCCGCGTCACGGCCAGGCTACCCGCCAGTGTGTCTGGCGTCTCTTCCATTTGAACGCGCCCGTTCAGTGTGCCCGAAGCCGTCAAGCGGGGATCGAGTCGGTTCGAAAACTGTTTTGCGATTTCGACCAGGCTCGCGAGCGGAACGGCGTGCAATTTTGCCTCCAGCCCGGCGGTCGGGCGATGGAGCAGTTGTTGAATTTCTCCCGCCACGACGATGGAGCCCTTCGAAAGAGGAATGGAAACGGAGCGAATTTCAAACGATTCCCGCTCGAGATCGAGCAGCGCGGCGATATCGGCGTGCAACACCGGGGAGGAGGCGGAAGGCAGCCGGTCCCAGCGATGCAGGTCGCGCAGATCGGCGGTCCCCGAGACGCGCAGCAGCGACGTGGTCCCCGCCAAGTGCAGGTTCAAGTTCAGCGATCCGTGCACGCCATGATCGTTGCCGGTGAAGACCTTCAGCAGGTCCTCCGCCAAGTCGTTTTCGGCGACCATGTCGATGTGGGCCAGCGTTCCGGTTTCGGTTTGGAGGGCGGGCGAGGACGGACCGAACTCCGCCCGTCCCTGGAAACGGCTGACGGGATTCAGAGCGAAATCGGTGCGATTCGGCCTGCCTTCAAAGCTCAGCCGCCACGGCTCCATGGCCGAACGGGGCGGCGAAATTTCCATGTCGAGATTGTCGACGAGAAAAATCTTCTTGCGGTTTTCCGACTTGAAATTGATCCGTCCGGAGTCGATCTGGATCTTCGGCAGTCCCGCCAGCAATTCGTCGGAGCGGGCGGGAGCCAATGGCGGCCCCGACGTGGTCGATGTCGAGGCCGATGGCGCAGCTTCCGGCGCCGCGCTCCACAGCGATTCTACGTTCCAATGTCCGGCGGCGTCTTGCACCACGTTCAGGCTGGGGCTGACAAAGACCAGGCTTCGGAACTGCATCCGGTTTTTCCACAAAGTGCTCAGCCCAAGCGTGGCCCGCAGCGTTTCCATTCTCGCAAGGGGTTCCACTCCGAAGCGCGGGTCTTCCTCGATGACCACGTTGTCGATTTCAAAGCCCGGCCCGCCGAACAGCTTCACGTGGATCGCTCCGGTCCGCACCGGGCGGCCCAGTTCCTTCGAGAGCGCCGCGGTGATCTTTCCATGCAGGAAATTGACCCTCACCAGAACGGGCGCGAGCAGACCGATGAGCAGCAGGAATAACCCTGCCCAAAGGAGTCTTCGTGTCTGTCGAAGGCGAAACATGATGCGATCGAAATTCCACTAATGGATCAGTCGAAACATTCTGCGCCAGCGGGTTTTCACGAGCAGACCAATGAGCAGCAGGAATAACCCTGCCCAAAGGAATCTTCGTGTCTGTCGAAGGCGAAACATGATGCGATCGAAATGGTGCTAATGGATCAGCCGAAACATTCTGCGCCAGCGGGTTTTCATCGGGAAATGGAACAGCACGTCGGTCAGCTTATCGACGTAATCGGAAGGGCTGGTACGGCGATAATCCTCGCTCGACGTTTCAAACGACCAATAGATGACCAGCGGGTTGCCGACAATGTTCTCTCGGGGCACAAACCCCCAATAGCGGCTGTCGGAGCTGAAGTCGCGATTGTCACCCATCGCAAAGTAATGATCGGGCGGAACGACGATCTCTCCGTTTTGGATAAAGTCCGGAAAATGGCGGGATTCCGCATCCGTCGATTTGGTCCATTCGGAGTAGCCGGGCATGGCGGACAACGCGGGGAAGTTGTCGCGATATTCCTCCAGGTGAGAGCTCTTGTGCATGACGAAAGGCTCTTCGAGCGCCACGCCGTTGCGAAAAACGGTTTTGTCCTGGAGATGAATGCGGTCGCCCGGTATGCCGATCACCCGCTTGACGAAGTAGGTCGACGGGTCTAGGGGATAGCGGAATACGATGATGTGATCGCGGCGGATGGGGAGATAGGGCAGCAGACGGTTCCAGCCTCCGCCGGGCGCGTAGCTGATCTTATCCACCATCAGGTGATCGCCGATCAGGAGCGTGTCTTCCATGGAACTCGAAGGAATCTTAAAGGCCTGAACCAGGAAGGTGGTGCCGTAGAGAGCCAGAATCACCGTGACCACGAGCGACTCGAGATATTCGCGCGCGGTGGATTTGCGGTACACTTCGGGCGGCGCCGCCGGTTCGTCAATCTGTTGTTCGGCCTTGGTTGTCAATTTGCTTCTCCCTCAATTTTGCAAGCGCAATCCGAGCCGCGGCCTGCTGCGCCGTTTTCTTGCTCACGCCCTCCGCTTCGGCCAGCGTTTCCGACCCGATGCGGAGCTGCACCGTAAAGACCTTGCTGTGTTCCGGCCCGCTCTCCCGGATCACGTAATAGCGGGGCTGCGGACCGCGCCACGCCTGCAACAGCTCCTGTAGCTCCGACTTGTAATCCTCTAGCTGGATCTCCCGACCGTCCACCTTATCCAAAATCCGGGACGTAACAAACGCCCGCGCCGGCTCCATCCCGCCGTCGAGATAGAGGGCGGCCACCAACGCTTCGAGAGCGTCCGCCAGCAGCGCCTTCTTTTCCCGGCCTCCGCTCCGCTCCTCCCCTTTTCCCAGACGAAGGAACTGTCCCAACTCAAGTCTTTGGGCGACCTGATACAGGTGCTGAGCGCTTACCAGGTGGGCCTTGAGCTTCGAGAGCCGCCCCTCGGCGTATCCTGGATAGCGGCGAACGAGATCTTCGCTCACCAAAAAACCCAAGACCGAATCGCCCAGAAACTCCATCTGCTCGTTCGAAAATTCATCTTCCAGCCCGGCAGCTTCCTGAGTGCGGGAGCTGTGGGTAAGCGATCGTAGCAACAACTGGGGATTTTGAAAACAGTAGTCGAGGGTACGCTCCAGGCCGGACAACGCGCCCGCGATCTCCTCGGTGCTCAAAGCTTGTTCCAATCTTCCCCGTTTTCGCCGGCTCTCGTTCCGGTTCGGTACGAATTGCTATGGCCGGGCGCTGGCCGGTGCGCTCACAGGGGCGGGTGGCGCCACGGTCGCGCCGGAGACGGGCGATTCCGAGGCGGCCTTGGCCTTCACGACGAAATCCTTGGCCTCCGCAACCAGGTCCCGCGCCGCGCCGTCCGGGCCCTGCACCTTCAGTCCGCCCGCCCCCGCGGCCTTCCCCAGCGCATCGAGCGCCGGTTCGTACTTCTTCTCGAACGAGTAACTGAGTCCCAGCCTGTAGAACGTAACCGGATCGGGCTTCGAGGCCATCTCACTGGCCATCTTAAACTCCGATTCCGCCTTCGAAAAGTCCTCCCGGATCAAATAGATCATCCCGAGCGCGGCGTGCGGAGTCGATTCGGCGTCCTTTCTCACTTGTGCCCACTGTTCCTCCGTCAAGTTCGGAGGCATGGGGAGCTTGGCCAGCACTTCCAGGCCGCGCTGGGCGTATTGCTCGGCCTGAGCCAGCTTCGATTCCTTGTCGAGATCGGTCTTGCCGGTCCGCTCGGGAATGGCCGACGAGAGCACCAGAAGCGCCACTAGATTGTATTCGTTTTCCGTAAGGGTGAGTTCGCCGTAGGTCAAAACCTTTTCAAAGTCGTTCTTGGACTGGTAGGCTTGCGTGGCCGCTTGATAGGCGTATTCCTTGAGTTCGGTGTTTGGAAAATTCAGCAGGAAGTCTTCGATCAGTTTGACCTGCTCGTCCGGACTCTGCTCGCGCATGAACTTCTGGTAGGCATCGAGTTCCCCCTGGGTCTTGGCTCGGGGAGGCCTCTTTTGATCGGCGACGGCTGCCGCCGGCTGCGACGCAGCCGAAGGGGCTGCCTGAGCGGCTGGCGATGCGGAACCCGGCCGGGGCTGCGCGGTCTGCGCCACGAGCGGCGAGGCTACGAGCGATGTGAATGCGGCGATCAGAATCGTGACGTAGTTCAATGATGGCATCGCTAATTTTTCCATAAATACAGTTTCTTCGAAGCGCCGGTTGCCCGGTTCCACGGATCGGAACGGCTCCTAGTCTTTTCCCAGCGGAACGCGCAGCCGGGGCTTTTCATCTCCTGGGCCGGGAATGCCGATTTTCGGCTGTGTGGCGTTCTTTCCGTTTTCAGCCTTTTCTTTCGGAGCGAAACCTTCCTGCAATCCTTTTTCGGCGGCGGCGCGCGTGTCGGGAGCGGGATCGTCCGCAGCCAGTGCGGCGGAGTACTCGGCCTTGGCGCCGTCCCGGTTTCCTTCAAGATCGAGGATACGCCCCATATAGATATGCGACCAGGCCTTCACGTGCGGGTCGCTGGTCGAGCCGGCGGCCTGCGTGAAATATTGCTTGGCGCGTTCGGGCTGTTTCTGCTGCGTCGCGATGATCGCCAGATCGTAGAGCGCCCTCGGTTGCGGGCCGTTATCCTTGGTCAAGCCCTCGAAGATCTGGCGCGCCTCGTCGTACTGGCCGCGCGCGATGAAATCCTCGCCGTGCCGGAGTATCTGCTCGACGGAAGACCACAGCGTCTCGTTCGTCACCTGAGCCTCGTGCGTCGAGGCCACGGGCTGGGTGCGGAACTCGACCTTCGCCAGCCGTTCCTGCTCCTTCTTCACCGGGATGGCGTCGATCATCTCCGGATAGTAGAGCCTCATGCCGACCGGCTGCTTCTCGAACGCCTCCATCGCCTCATTAAAATACGCGGTCAGATAGAAGCCCGAAGCAACGGCGTCATCGGCGGCGCGCTGTTTTTCCTGCGGAGACGAGCCGGACCGTCGCGCCTGAATCGCACGGATCAGCGATTCGGTCAGCAGCAGGCTGAAGTTGCTCTTGAACGATGCGTCGAGAGCAGTCGCGCGCTGCGAGATCTTCTGCAATTCCGCCTTCGCTTCAATATTCCGGGCGTACTTGTACGGAAACGTGTCCAGGAGATAGTGCAGCCAGCCGTGCCGGATCTCGCCCTCGGGAATCTCGGCCGACGGGCTTACGACGATATAGTAGTTGTCGCCGTAGCTCCGCGCGTTGGTCTGATTCGGCGCTCCCAGCGGGCTGATGTAGATGGCGAACTTGCGGCTGAAATATCCCGACGTGTCCATGCGCAGATAGGCGTTGGTCTCCAGGATCACCTTCGAGAGGAATTTCCGATACCGGTCGCTCTCCTCTTCCATCGCGATTTCATATTTCTGCCACAGGGCTTGGATATTGGCCTGCTCGTAAAACGCGGCGATGAGCGGAACCATGTCTTCGAGATCGGCAATGTCCGGCGGCAGATTGCGGGCGCTCAACTGCAACTCGAACTTGGGAGGCCCGGAGAGAAACAGCGCAAACGAAACGTACTGCCCGAGGTCGCGTCCCGGCTCCATCAGCCGGTGCCGCTGATAGTATTCGCGCAGCGCCGCAACGCTCGGTATGTCGCGCGAGGCCAGCTCGCGCCGCACCGCCGCCCGCATCGGAGCCATCTCCGGCCGGTTCGCTCCCTCATCATACCCGGCCGCATTGATCGCGGCCAAAACCGTGAAGATTTGCAGGTTCGGCTCGGCGACAATCTCCTGCGCGCGAGAGGACACCGCCGCCGAAAGCAATACGACGCAGGCCACGCCAAGAATGGAGATTCGGTGGGTTGTCAAAGGCCCAATTCGCCTTTCGGGTCGGGAGCAATACCGGCCAACTGCTTCACCATTTAGTCTAGGGGATTCGGCGGGGGGCGTCAACCGGGTTGTCGGGATAGGAGATAGGAACGGGAAAGTGCACCCCCTTTGCCCCCGCCGCGGGGGGCCGTCTGATTGAAGACCCCTGCCTGATTCCGGCTCAGCACCCAATATTTGCTTACCTTAAGCGCAGGCAAAGGTAAATCGCGGAGACTCCGGGAGTCGTAAATAGCTCATCGCGGATGTGCTTGGTAGGAAGATGGATCATTAGTCTAAAGGCCGCGAACTGAGCATACCGTGATCTCGGTTCACCATCCTCGATACGGTACTTCCGACCGGCGAACGTTGTGGAAGGTGATACCCAAACTCGTCAACGCTGCGATGACAGACTGCATGGAGAGGTACATATGGGGGTTTGGTCCAACGTGAACCGTGGATACCGCAACTTCGCCATTTGCTTTTGCAAGCCCAAATTCAAAGTAAGGAACGAGCATGTTCTTGCCGGGTCTGAGACGGATGTTGGGATGCTTAATCGAAACGGTGCCAGAAATGAGTCTCCATTCCCGCTCCTCGTGAAATGAAGGATGCTTCATTATTGGTCCTATGCGTATAAGCCCGTCAAGAAATATTTGGACGGCCTGTTTAAGCCTGGCTGATCGGTCCTGCTGGTTGGGATTGTCAAGGCAAGCAATGGCCGGTTCGCCTAACTCAACAATGATTTGTTGATGTTGTTTCAGGTCGTACACACATTTTACTAATCTAAATTCTTGCCGTTTCATTGGTTCAAGTAAATCGTCGTACTCAAAACCTATGCTGAAGCCGATTCCTTCTGGGCAATAGCCGCGCCACTGGCTCAGGAGATCACCTTGCTCCGACAGGGAGAATGCAAATAGGTTGACATGCCTAATAGTGTCGAGTTCTTCTAAAACGGCCCCGTACCAATCATTAAAAGGTCCGCGTTCGCTTCGGAGTGCATTGTCAAGGGTGCTTTGCACAAGTTCCATCGCATACGCAAGCTCAGCCGCATCATTTGAATAATGGATGTTACTCGCCCATAGTGCTTTCGTTTTGAGTATGCCTAAAAGTCCTTCTTGAGAAGTATAGTGAAACAGCGTAGTGGACGGCTTTTCAGCTAAAATTGCTTCAATCAGCGGCTGGGACATCTTCGCTCCTCATTTTCGTTTTCGGTGCCGATGGGCTATGCTTTTCCATTGTGGGCTTCTTCCGTCCGAGCCACAAATCCGCACTGCCAGATGCGCAATCCGTATTTCCGCACAGGGGATCAAAACTGTTTGGGAGTGCCAGCGAAATGCTGGAGTGCGACGAGGCGGTGGTCCCTGATCCGTAGTTCGTTTCGTTCCTCAAGCCACTCCCTCTCCGGGAGTGTCCCACGGATCGTCGAACCATCCGTATTTCGCGCTCGGCATGATTGGCTCCAAGCTGTATGCCCTCGCTTTCACCAAGCGCGGGGAGAGACTGCGGGTTATCAGTTTGCGCCGCGCCAGCAGGAGAGTGGTAAACCGCTATGAAAAAGCCAAACCCTGAACGGCCCGACCGGGAAAATCCCGAGTGGACCCCGGAGATCTTCGCCAGGGCTAAACCGGCGAAGGAGGTGTTTCCCGATCTTGCCGAATACTCGGCGGAAAGAAAGCGCCGGCCGCGCGGTCCCCACAAGAGTCCCGCGAAAGTGCCGATGTCCCTGCGAATCGACCGGGACGTTCTCGCCTTCTATAAGGCTGCGGGTCGCGGCTGGCAGAGCCGCATGAACGAGGCCCTTCGTTGCGCCGCCAAGCTATAGCTGCTTTTGCGCGGATTCACAGACCCACGGCATCCCGCCCTGCGGGATGCCGTGGCTGTGTCGATTTGATTCTTCGGGTTCGGGCCGGCGTTCGTCGAACCGGACCGATGGGAAACGGATCGGGGTTTATTTTGAGCGTCGAGTCTTCTTAGCTGCTTTCCGTTTAGCGGCGGGCTTCGATTTCTTTTTCGGCTTAGCGATCTTTTTTGCGGCGGATCGAACGGTGCGCTTGACAGCCTTAACTACGGCCACAGCGCGCTTTGCAGCCTTGGGACGGGACCGCTTTCGAGATTTTTTCTTTTTTTCAGGCAGTTCCTCTTTAACAATTTCCGTCACTTTATCGGCGGCAGCGCCGATTGCGCCGGCCACGGCATCCCCCATCGTATGAGCTACGCTACCGAGCAGACTCTCGTCATTGGTTTCCGCGCTATGGGAAGCTTTCCGGCTGGTGCTTTTTGTCGTCATGATCCTGCTCCTTAGGTGGACAGTCTGGATAGTCTGGCTTCACCACCATTAAATCCCGCCTCATGGCGCATAGTCAATAGGATAGTCGATAGGCCGGTAGCCGCGGCACATTCTATGTACCGTGGACTACCGGCAAAATCCCGGAGCATCGAGATGTGTGTTAATCATCACAGACTGGAATGGACAACCCACCTATTTCTTTACTGTGGGAGTATTATTATTGCGAGCTTTGTTTTACAAAACATCTCGCGGAATAGAGAGGAAACCCATCATGGCGACCAAGTACCAATGCAAATGCCAGTGTTGTAAGAATTGCGAATGCGGTCCCGAAGGCTGCTCCTGCAAGTGTGAGGGCAACCCCGCGAAATGCCATTGCACGTGTAAATGTTGCGCAAAGAAGTAGGCATCATCGAGGGACCGTCATCACGACTGCTCTTACGCACTCCAGAAAACGATAACGGTCCCGATTCTTGCCTCTGATGATACAGACGGACCACTACTGCCTGATGAAGGACTCAACACGTATCTTCAAACGGCTTCGAGCGCTTGACCCAAATCCTCGATCAAATCCTCCGTCGCTTCCAGCCCGACCGAGAGCCGGATCAGGCTGTCGGTGATCCCCAGGCGTTTGCGGTCTTCCGGGGACATGCCCGAGTGCGACGTGGTGGACGGGCGCGTGATCAGCGATTCGACGCCGCCCAGGCTCGGAGCGCTGATGGGAAGCTTTACGCGGCCCATAAACGACTGCGCCGCTTCCGTCCCGCCTTTTAGTTCAAAGCTGAGCATTCCGCCAAAGCCTTGGAAGAGTTCCCGCGCGCGCTGGTGGCGGGGATGGCTTTCCAGGCCGGGGTAATTTACTCGATCGATTTTGGGATGGTTCTCCAGAGAATGGGCGATCCGCAGCGCGCTCTCGTTCTGATAGCGCACGCGAACGGCCAGCGTCTTAATGCCGCGATGGAGCAGGAAACAGGCATGGGGGTCGAGCGAGCCTCCCAGGTGGTTGAGTTTCTTCCTGGTCCGTTCGATCAGCGCGGCGCGGCCGATGGCGGCGCCCGCGACGATGTCGTCGTGTCCGTTCAGGTACTTGGTGGCGCTATGGAGCGAGAGGTCGAAGCCCCATTCGAGCGGACGGAAGTTGATGGGGCTCGCAAAGGTATTGTCGATCATCGAGACGAGGCCGTGGGCCTTCGCAAACTCGGCGGCGGCCTTGAGGTCGCCCACTTCGAGCAGTGGATTGCTCATCGTCTCGACATAGAGGGCCTTTGTGTTGGGCCGCAGCAGGCGCTTCCAGGAGGCCGGGTCGTCGGCGTCAATGAAATCGACGGCAATGCCGAATCCCGGGAAATCGCGTGTGATGAGGTCGTGCGTGCCGCCGTAAAGGCAGTTCTGGACCAGCAGATGGTCTCCGGCCGAGAGCACCGCGAGGAGCGCCGTCGAGATGGCCGCCATGCCGCTGGCCGTGACGAGCGCATCCTCGCCGTTCTCCAGCGCCGCGAGCTTGGCGTGCAGAACGGCGTGGTTCGGCGTGTTGTTCAGGCGGATGTATTTCAAATCGTCGTAGCTGGTTGGGCCGGCGTATTCGAAGGTGGAGGATTGGAAGATGGGCATGCTGACAGCGCCGTGAATGCGCGGTTCCGGGTCGCCCGCGTGGATCAGCTTCGTTTCAATGCGTTTGTATTCGGTGCTCATCGCGATTCCCTTTTTTCTTAGAGTCTCATCATAGCTTCTGCGACCGGCGTAACGTGACCACCCACGTCGATCCGCTCCGCGCCTTGTTCGCCATGAATCTCAACGTGCAAAATGCTGCGGCGTCCCATCTTGTTTCCTTGTTCACTGATAAATCGCCGGCCGTCACGCGCCTTTAGGAGATTGTTTCGAATCATGTATGCAGCCAGTGGGCCGGTCGAGCTTCCTGTCGCCGGGTCCTCGGAGATTCCGTATTCCGGCGCGAACATTCGCGAATAGGCTCCCTCCGAGGTGGGCGTGAAGACAAAGACGCAAGCCGGTTCCTGGTCCGCGCCCTTAAGAGATAGGAGTCCGGTAAGGTCGAGCCACGCGCGATCCACCGCCGTTTGGTCCCTCAGTCCAACAAAAATGGTAGGATTGCCCGCGCTCAGGAGTTGCGGAGTTGTTTCGAGCAGATCGCGCGGATCGAGTCTCAGCGCGTGGGCGCAAAGAGCGCGGTCGAAAAATCGCCCGAAGTGGATGGGGGGAGTCCGCAACCAGATCATGGGCGATTCGCCCGGCTCGATGCGGATCGGCACCGGGCCGACTTTCTCCTCCAGGACGAAATGTTCGCTGTTTTTGGGCACGATCCCCTCTTGCATCAACACGAAACTTGCGCCAATCGTGGGGTGTCCGGCGAAGATCATTTCCTTGGATGGCGTGAAAATTCGGACGCCCGCCGCGCAGTCGGCACGGGTCGCAGAAACCACAAAGACCGTCTCGGATAAGTTCAGCTCTTTGGCGATCTTCTGCATCGTTCCATCATCCAATCCAGACGCATCTGGAAACACCGCCAGCGGGTTTCCCTCCAGCGGTTGCCGGGTAAAAACATCGACGACCAGATAACGGAAAGAACGGACGGAATTCATGATTCTCCTCGACCTTTTCTATTCTCCCGGGGATACTAACACGACTTCGCCGATTCATAGTATACTTAGGGAGTTCGCTAATTGTCTATATGTCTGTTGATAAGACTCTCCGCGCGCTTGCCAATGTCCGCAGGCGGCGAATCCTGGAATGGCTCAAAGAGCCGCGGAAACACTTCCCGCCGCAGGTCGATGGGGACTTGGTCAAGGATGGAGTCTGCGGGCTGCTGATCGCGCGAAAGCTCGGCGTCAGCCAGCCGACGGCCAGCGAACACCTTAAGATCCTGGCGGCTGCACGGCTGATCCGGGCAAAGCGCATCAAGCAATGGACCTTCTACAAGCGCGATAAGGCCGAGTTCAGAAAGATCAAGAAGCAGATACTGGCGAGAGTTTAGAGCGCCTTCGATCTGGCTTACCGGCCCGTAGCGTCTAGTGTGGCGACGGCTACTGACATTGAGACGGCCCGCCCTGCGGTCCATTGCCTTCGCCTGGCGGACCGCTCGCCTCCACATATTCGCGTCCGCCGCAGCGCGGGCAGGGAGGAACCAACTGCCCTTTCTTCAGATTCAGCTCGAAGCCGCATTTCGAACACTGGTAACGACCCTCGGCGGGTGACGGCCGCAAGCTGGCGATGCGATTTTCGGCCATGGAAATCCTCCTGGTTTGGGAACGCCTTCTCAGGATGCCACAATCGGCCGCTCATCAGAAAGGGATGCGAGGCCAAGGTAGTGGGTCAGTTTGAATCCGCAGATTAAAAATCGGCGGTCTCCGAGTTGCCATCATTAGAGACGATCCAGCTCCCTCGTCGGTATAATACCCGGTATGCGAACTGGTGTGCTCCTTTCCATTGGCATTGCTATCGCTTTCTCGATCGGAATATCGTTTGTTGCCCAAGGACTGCATGGAGTGCAGGTTCAGGCTGCGTTGCAAGAGAGCACGAAGAAGCCCGGTGTCGGTGATGCAGAGTATCGTAAACTTGACGAAACGCTTTCGGTCCTGCGGGCGCGCAACGCAAAACAGTTCGCCATTGATTCTGTAAAAGGCATCGACGAGGCAATCTACGTTGCCATCGGAGGCATCGAACAGTGGGTCACCATCCGAGGCCAGGGTCGCAACAACCCCGTGCTGCTGTTTCTCCACGGCGGCCCCGGCGATGTAACCAACCCTTGGACATTCGAGCTATTCGCTCCATGGGAAAAGCACTTCACGGTGGTGCAATGGGACCAGAGAGGCGCGGGCAGAACGCTCAGGAAGACCGGCCCTACGGTCGCGCCGACAATGACACTCGATCGCATGACGCAAGACGGCATCGAATTAACCGAGTATCTGCGAAAGCATCTTGGCAAAGACAAGATCATCGTCGTAGCTCATTCGTTCGGCTCGATCCTCGGTCTGCGCATGGTTCGGGCCAGGCCGGAACTCTTCTACGCATACACGGGCACGGGACAAGTCGCCGACAGTACAAAGAACTATTCCGTCGCTTACGATGCTTTGTTGAAGAAGGCACAAGCCATCGGAAATCAGCAGGCCTTGGAGGAGTTGCACCGTGTCGGTCCGCCTCCTTACTCCTCCGGCGAGGGGTACCAGGTGCAGCGGAGATGGGCGAACAATTTCGAGGGCGCAGATCGGTTCTTGCCAGGGACCCTTGGTCTTACCCTCGTGGCTCCCGGCAACTCGGTGCAGGATATTAACGATTCGATGGATGGCCAGATTTTAAGCGGAAATCGTCTCGTGCCGCAGGCAGCGTCTCTGACTCAGAAGGACCTTGGTGTCGGCTTTTCTGTCCCAATATTGTTCCTCCAAGGAGCCGAAGACTTCACGACTCCAACCGCGCTTGCTCAACAATACCTCGCATCGATCCAGGCCCCGCACAAGGAGTTTATATCCATCCGAGGCTGCGGGCACTTTGCGGTGTTCATGTGCTCCGATCAGTTTCTGAAGGAGCTTGTTACGCGGGTTAGGCCGCTTGCAGGCGGGCGTTGAACACACAATAACCACCACTTGGCAAAAAGAGACCCTTAACACTTTGGCGAGGGTCGTCACGAATTCCGTAATGTGCAGTCAGCTAATCGGTAGACCGGACAACTACTTCACTGCTGTTTCAAACTGACCCACTACCGAGGCCAACCGGGAAGGCGCGGCGGCGCATACCGTCCAGCCGCCGGCCTTCGCAAAGGTCCGGGCCGAGTGGTCTCCCGAGCGGTAGCGGTCAAAGGAAGACGAGGAGAGAACCGTCCGGTTCGGGCCGCCGCCAAACGGCTTTTTGTCAGTTGGATATCGATTCTCTCGATCGGCTAAGGCGGTGTGGAAAAGCGGGGTTGGACCCCTCGCCAGAAACTTTTGCTTCTCCTGAAACCGCCTTTCTAGATGGTTCGTCCAAGATAAGGGCAGGGTTTTCGGGCGAAGTTCTGCATTACCATAGTCATCGCGGAAGTATGGAACTGTTCCAGTCGCTATTTGGAAGCCCGACAAGCGCGATGATATAATCTTGCCCGGCGAACATTAGCCTAAATCACTGAAATGGATCAAAAAATGGATAGTCGTCGAACATTGTTCTTTTTGAGCCCCCTCGCATTGGTGGCGTTGTTGACACTTTCGGCTTGTTCCAGCGGAGGGGCCAGGCCCGGGGGGCGGGCGGAAGGCGCCGGAGCGCCGGAGAAGGAGAAAGAAAAAGCCTTGGCGGTTCACGTCAAGACGGTGGAGGCGCGCAATCTCCGCCGGGCGGTGGAATCGGTCGGCTCGCTTTTCGCTAACGACGAAGTCGTCGTCAGTTCCGAGGTCGACGGAAAATGCGAGCGGGTGCTGGTGGATGTGGGAGATCGCGTTACGAAAGGGCAGACGCTGGTGGAGATCGCTCCCGTCGAATTTAAGCTTGCCGCCGACCAGCAGGAAGCACTGCTCGAAGAGGCGCGCGCCAAGCTGGGGCTGACCGAAGGCGACGGCGAAGTTAAAGATCCCACCAAGACGGCGGCGGTGCAGAAGGCCGCAGCCGATCTGAACAACGCCAAACAAAAGTTTCAGCGCACCAAGGAACTCGCCGAGCAGGGCCTGTTGCCCAAGCAGACCTACGATCAGGACGAGTCCACTTACAAAGCGGCTCAGGCCAGCTACGACTTGGCCTTGCAGGACGTACGGAACCTGCAAGCGGCTTTGAAAGAGCGCCGCTCGACGAGCGAACTGGCGAAGAAGAAGCTTCGGGATACCAAGATCGTCGCGCCGTTTAACGGCTTCGTCAAAGATCGCAATGTGACGATGGGCCAGTATCTGAAGGTGCAGACCCCGCTGCTGACGATTGTCAACGTGGACCCGGTGCGGGTCCGCTTGAAAATACCGGAAAAGATGGCGGGCTGGATTCCGGTGGGCCAACAGGTGACGGTGGCGGTGGAGGCTTACCCGGATCGCACCTTCACCGGAAAAATCTCGCGCATCAACCCCTCTGTCGATCCCCAGACGCGCACGTTCGAGGCCGAGGCGCTGATCGATAACCACGAAGGCGTGCTCAAACCCGGTTTCTTCGTGAAGGCCAACGTGCAATCCACCAAGAGCGAGGATGTCCTGTTCATTCCGCAAAAAGCGCTCAGCTACGCCTACGGTATTTATAAGGTTTACGCCGTGCAGGGCGAGAAGCTGAAGGAAAAAGAAGTAAGGATTGGGGACCGGTCCGGCGACGAGGTTGAGATCGTACAGGGGCTTACCAACGGCGATCAAGTCGCAATTCCGGTCAAGGAACAGGAGTTGAAGGATCGCGCTTCGATTGAAGTTGTTCCCTAGATTGTTTCATAGACCGGCATCGCCCGCGGTCCTCTGGAACGCCCCAGGGCTGGCGGCTTCCATCGAAAGCGGACGATTTTCCAGGGAGTTCCCTCGATGACCATTGCCGAGCTTTGTGTCAAGCGTCCCGTCTTCGCCGTGATGCTCATCACCTTTCTGCTGGTGATGGGGATCTTTTCTTTCCGCGATCTCGGCGTGGACCTGTTTCCCCGCGCCGATCAACCGGTGGTCAGCGTCAGCGTGAGGCTATCGGGCGCCACTCCGGAGGAGGTCAACAGCCAGGTGGTGCTGCCGCTGGAGGAGGCGGTCAGCAGCATCAGCGGGCTGGACGAAGTGAACGCCCAGGCGGGCGAGGGAAGCGCGCGGGTCAACTGCCGGTTCAACCTGGAACGGGATATCGAGAGCGCCGCGCAGGATGTGCGCGAAAAAGTGGCGGCGGCGATACGGCGGCTCCCGGCAAACATCGACACCCCCATCATTACCAAGGCCGATCCGGATTCCGATCCGGTCTTGTCGATGGTGGTGGCTGGCAGCGGCAATCTGCGAGAAACCACCGAGGTCGCCGACACGCAGATCAAGCGTGCGCTGGAGACGGTCAACGGAGTCGGAGCCGTCAACCTTACCGGCGGGCGCGAGCGGGAGATCCGCGTCTTCGCCGACGCCGAGAAGCTCAACGCTTATGGCATCAGCATTCAGCAACTGGAAAACGCCATCCAGATTGAGAACGTGGAAATCCCCGGCGGGACGGTCCGGCGGGGAGAGTCGGAGATCGGCGTGCGGACGCTGGGCCGCATCGAGGCCTCCGAGCAGTTCAACAACATCATCGTCGCCAACGTCAACGGCGCGCCGATTCGCGTGAAGGATTTGGGACGCGTCGAAGACTCCTATCCCGACGTCAGTTCGTGGAACCTGCTGGGCGGCAAAGAGGCCGTGGTCCTGAACCTGCAGCGGCAGAGCGGGACCAACACGCTGGAAGTCGTCGAGGCGGCCAAAACCAAACTCGCGCAGATCGTCCCGACGCTGCCCCCCGGCATGAGCGTCGAAATCATCCGCGACAGCTCCACGTTCATTCAGGCGTCGGTGAAGTCTCTGGAAGAGCACCTGCTGTGGGGCAGTCTGCTGGCGAGCCTGGTAGTGCTGCTGTTCATCCGGAACCTGCGGTCGGTGGTGATCGCGGCGCTGGCCATTCCCACCTCCGTCATCGCCACGTTCACGCTGCTCAAGGTCATGAACTTCACGCTGAACAACATGACGCTGCTCGGTTTGACGCTGGCCGTGGGCATCGTGATCGACGACGCCATTGTGGTTCTGGAAAATATCGTGCGCTACATCGAGGAGAAGGGCTACGAGCCGAGGGAGGCGGCGATCGAGGCGACCAAGGAGATCCTGCTGCCGGTGATGGCGACCACGCTCTCGCTGGTGATCATCTTCGTTCCGATCGCTTTTACGTCCGGCTATGCGAAGCGCTACCTGAATCAGTTCGGCTGGACGATGGCGTTCGCGGTGCTCGTCTCGATGCTGGTGAGCTTTACGCTGACTCCAATGCTGTGCTCCCGGATGCTCAAGAGCAAAGCCAGCGGCAGGAAGGAGGCGGGAAAGGATCTCAAACACTCGTCCAAGGACAGCGCCTGGTTCCGCTGGACCGACCGGGCTTACGGGAGGATGCTGGTTTGGTCGCTGGACCATCGCGCCGTTGTGGTCATTATCGCGGTGGGAGTGTTCGCTATGATCTTCCCGATCAATTCGATGGTCGGCCGGGATTTTATTCCCTCCGACGATCAAAGCGAATTCCAGGTCATCATCGACACGCCGGTGGGCACCTCGATCGAGGGGACGGAAAAGTACGCCCGCGAGCTCGCCGCGAAATATGAGCAGATCGAAGGCGTGGTCTTCGCGTGGCCGAGTATCGGCGAACGCTCCAACCACTGCCACACCTACATCCGTCTCATCGATGTTTCCAAGCGCAAATACACCAATCTGGACGTGGTGGAAAAGGTCCGCCAAGTTCTCGCCGCTCCCGAATACCGGGAGTTGCGGGTCAAGTTCTGGATTCCCTCGGCGCTCGGCGGCGGCGAAAACGCGGGAGCGCTGCAGCCGATGATTCTCGGACCCGACTTCTACCGCGCCGCGGAGATCGCCACCCGGAAAGCCGAGGACGTGCGCAAGATCAAGGGCTTGGTGGACGTGAGCGCGGAAATCAACTTGAACAGCCCGGAGCTCCAGGTGAAGATCGACCGGCAGCGGGCCTCCGATCTGGGCGTGCACGCCGCCGATGTCGCCCGCGCGGTGCGTCTGATGATCGCCGGCACCGACCAGATCTCGACCTACAAGGAAGGGGACGAGCAGTACGACGTGACCATGCAACTGCTTCCGGAGCAGCAGAGAGATCCGGAGATGCTGGCGCGGCTGATGATTCCCTCGGCCAAAGTCGGGCAGGTTCGGCTCGACAACATCGCCACTATCCAGCGTGGTGTCGGCCCCACCCGGATCGATCGCTACAACCGCAGCTTCCAGGTCGCCATCACGGCCCTGAACGAGCCCGACTTTCCGCTGGATGCGGCCATTCGGTCGATCAACAGCACGCTGCGGAAAGGTCTGCCAACGGGCTATACGGTGAAATTCACCGGTACGGCCCGGGAACTCGACCGGACTACTCAGGACTTGCTGATGGCGCTGCTGCTCGCGGCAATCTTTATGTACATGGTGCTGGCGGCCCAGTTCGAGAGTTTCCTGCATCCCTTCACCATCATGCTGAGCTTGCCGCTCTCGATCCCCTTTGCCCTGCTCACGCTGGTCCTTACGCATCGGACGCTGAACCTGTGGAGCGCCTTGGGCATCTTTCTGTTGCTGGGCATCGTCAAGAAGAACGGAATTCTTCAGGTGGACTACACCAACCGGCTGCGGGCCGAAGGGGTGGCTTTGCGCGAGGCCATCGTTCAGGCGAACCACGTGCGGCTGCGTCCGATTCTGATGACCACAATGTCGATCGTGGCAGGTCTGCTCCCCACGGCCACCGGCATCGGCGCCGGCGCTGCTCAGCGCTCGGCCATCGCGGTGACGATCATCGGCGGTCAGGTGCTGTGCCTTCTGCTGACACTGCTGGTCACGCCGGTGGCGTACTCGCTGTTTGGCGAGCTGGAGGAAAAGCGCGTTTGGGCTCCTCTTCACGCGGGTCTCGCCAAAGTGCGTCTGGGCGTCGCACGCGTCTTCACGATGCACCTCCGCTAAGAAAACCAGTGACAAGTGACGAGCAGGAGAAGACCGGTCCCGGGTCGGAACAACAATACCCGCTGCTTCCCCTTCTGACTTCCGACTCCTGAGGGACATGCAAAATTCGTAAGGGCACGGTTTCAACCGTGCCGCACAAAGCGGTAGTGCGAGGCGGTTTTAACCGCTGAGGGTGCCTCAGGCGCTAAAGCGCAACCTTTCCAGGCGCCTCTGACGGCACGGTTGAAACCGTGCCCTTACAGCGAAGCCGCCGCATCAATCGAATTTTGCAAGTTCCTCTCCTGACTTCTGACTTCCGATTCCTGTCTTCCTCTCGCCACTTGTCACTCGTCGCTGTTTTTATATGACCATCGCTGAACTTTGCGTGAAACGTCCGGTGTTCGCCGTGATGCTCATCGGCTTCTTGCTGGTGCTGGGCATCTTTTCCTTTCGCGACCTCGGTGTAGACCTGTTTCCCAAGACCGATCCCGCCACCGTCACCATCAACGTGCAACTGCCCGGCGCCACGGCGGAAGAGGTGATGACCCAGGTGATTCTGCCGCTGGAAGAAGCGGTGAGCTCGATCAACGGACTGGACGAGCTGACTTCGGAGGCCGACGAAGGGCTCGCGCAGCTTACCTGCAAGTTCGTTCTGGAGCGCGATACGGAGAGCGCCGCACAGGATGTTCGCGAGAAAGTCGCCTCCGCGATCCGGCGTCTGCCCCGGAACATCCTTCCGCCGACCATCGCCAAGGAGGACCCCGACTCCGATCCGGTACTGTCCATGGTCGTCGCCGGCAACCGCGGTCTCCGCGAGACGACCGAGGTGGCCGACAAGCAGATCAAGCGGGCGCTGGAAACGGTGAATGGAGTCGGAGAGGTAGACCTGACCGGCGGACGCTTGCGCCAGATCCGCATCCTTGCCGACGCCGAGAAACTCAATGCCTACGGGATTACGATCACGCGCCTGGAGAACGCCATTAAGCGCGAGAACGTGGAAATCCCCGGCGGCACCATCCGCCGGGCCGATACGGAAATGGGCGTGCGGACGCTCGGACGCATCGAGGCCGCGGACCAGTTCGGCAATATCATTGTAGCCAACATCAACGGCTCGCCGATTCATGTGAAGGACATCGGCCGCGTCGAGGACAGCTTTGCCGACCAGACCACCTGGAACCTGCTCAAGGGCAAAGAAGCCGTAGTGCTCGACGTGCGCCGGCAGTCCGGAACGAACACGCTCCAGGTGATCGAGGCCGCCAAAGCAAAGGTCGAGCAGATCAAGCGCGCCCTCCCCCCGGGCATCAACGTCGCCATCATCCGCGACAGTTCCACGTTTATCAAAGCCTCGGTGGCGTCGCTCGAAGAGCACTTGCTGTTCGGGAGCCTGCTGGCGAGCCTGGTCGTGATGCTCTTCATCCGCAACCTGCGCTCGGTCCTGATCGCGGCGCTGGCCATTCCCACCTCCATCATCGCCACATTCACGCTGCTCCGGGCCATGAATTTCACCCTCAACAACATGACCCTGCTGGGCCTGACGCTGGCCGTCGGCATCGTCATCGACGACGCTATTGTGGTGCTCGAAAACATCGTGCGCTACATCGAGGAGAAGGACTACGAGCCGAAGCGCGCGTCGGTCGAGGCGACCAAGGAAATCATGCTGGCGGTGCTCGCGACCACTTTGTCGCTCGTGATCATCTTCGTCCCCATCGCATTCACCACCGGCTACGCCCGCCGCTACCTGAATGAGTTTGGCTGGACCATGGCGTTTTCCGTAATGGTTTCGATGCTGGTGAGCTTTACACTCACTCCCATGCTCTGCTCGCGCCTGCTGAAACGAACCGAGCACGATGGCAGCGCTGGGAAAACGGCCGGCGGCCACGAACACAGTTCCAAGGACAGCGCCTTTTTCCGCTGGATCGACCGCGCTTACGGCCAGATGCTCGAGTGGTCGCTCAACCATCGCTGGACCACCGTCCTGGTGGCGCTGGGAGTTTTTGCGCTGACCTTCCCGTTGAATGCCCTGGTCGGACGCGATTTCATCCCGGCCGACGACCAGAACGAATTGACGGCGATCTTCGACGCTCCCGTGGGTACCTCGCTCGACGGCACGGCCAAGATTTCGACGGAGCTGGCGCGGAAGATCGAGCGCCTTCAGGGAGTGGAATTCGCCTGGGCCAGCGTCGTCGAGCGAGAAAATCACTCGCATATTTTCGTGCGGCTCATCGACGTCTCCAAGCGCAAATTCTCCAACCTCGATGTCGCCGAAAAGGTGCGCGATGTCCTCGCCGATTACAAGGATTTGCGCTCCAAGGTCGTGATGCCATCCGTGCTCGGCAGCGGAGAGAACTTCGGCGCGATCCGGCCGATGATTCTCGGGCCCGATTTTTTCCGCGCGGCGCAGATCGGCCAGCAGGCCGCCAAGGAAGTAGCCAAGGTGCCCGGACTGGTGGACGTGAGCGCCGAAATCAACCTCAACAGCCCGGAATTGCAGGTCAAGATCGACCGCCAGCGCGCCTCCGATCTCGGCGTCCGCGCCGTCGATGTCGCCAATGCCGTGCGGCTGATGATCGCGGGTACCGACCAGATCTCCACTTATAAGGAAGGCGACGAGCAGTATTACGTCACGATGCAGCTCGTCCCCGAGCAGCAGAGAAGCCCCGAGATGATCGCGCGCCTGATGATCCCGTCGTCGAAACTCAGTCAGGTGCGGCTCGATAACATAGCCACACTCCAGCGCGGCGTCGGCCCCACGCGCATCGACCGCTATAACCGGCAGTTTCAGGTCCCCTTGACCGCCAACAATGAAGCCGCCTTGCCGTTCGATGCAGCCGTCCGCGCCGTCGGCGCCGCTCTCAAGGACGTTCCTCCCGCCGGCTACTCCGTGAAATTTACCGGCACCGTCAAGATTCTCGACGAGACCACCCGGAGCCTGATCATCGCCTTTTTGCTCGCGGCGATTTTCATGTACATGGTGCTCGCGGCCCAGTTTGAAAGCTTTCTGCATCCCTTCACCATCATGCTAAGCCTGCCGCTTTCAATTCCGTTTGCCTTGCTGACGCTGTGGCTGACGCACCGCACGCTGAACCTCTGGAGCGCCCTGGGAATTTTTCTGTTGCTGGGCGTCGTGAAGAAAAACGGCATCCTGCAAGTGGACTACACCAACCGCTTGCGCCAGGAAGGCGTCCCGCTTCGCGAGGCCATCATTCAGGCGAACCATGTCCGGCTGCGGCCTATCCTGATGACGACGCTCTCGATCGTGGCGGGGCTGATCCCCACGGCCACCGGCATCGGCGCCGGAGCCGCCCAGCGGTCGGCCATCGCCGTGACCATCGTCGGCGGACAGTCTCTCTGCCTTCTGCTGACCCTCCTGGTCACTCCGGTCGCTTATTCGCTTTTTGCCGAGCTCGAAGAAAAGCGGCTCTGGGCGCCCAAAAGCGCCGCTATCCTGGCCGCCCCGCCAGATAGCAACTGAGTTCTGGCGCGCCAACGATCCCCGCGCTCCCAGGACCTCAGCCCTTTCCTCGCCCCTCCCTCCTGTGGTAGAAGAATGTCTGCGGACATTTTCTGATGTCTTGATTCCGACTCCTGACTTTTTGCTTTCGGAGGGACGTGCAGTATGCCTCATTCACCGGGCAAATTTTGTATCGACCGCAACCTGGTGCGATGGTCTCTGATCAATGGCGTGATCACGCGCAAGACCTTGAACGACGGACCCCTGGACGGACAGGACCTTCCCGTCCAGCAAATCACCGGGATCGAAAAAACATTCGTGACCAAGGTGGAACGGCAACCCTATGGACGCCGGATGATGTTGCTGGGCGTGGCCCTCGTGGCGTTAGCATGGCCCAGCCCCAATCTGTGGGTCCGCATCGCGGCAGGTCTGGCCGGGCTCGGCCTTTTATACTGGGGAGTCGAGCGCTCCCGCGTCAGAAAGAGCGTTCACGAGGCCTTTCAAATGGTGGTCCCCGGTCGCAAAGCGGAAGATTGGCTGATGGTGGGTTCGACCTCGGAGATCCTCGGTTTCATCGATGCCGTCCAAGCCGACCGGATGGCCGGATCAAGCTCCCACAATCCCACTTGAGCCCTAATCCCACCTCGGCTATACTTTTCCGAGGAAGTGTTATGAAAAATCTGATCCGGGACCTGAGTTTTAAAGAGATTGCCGAAACCAAGCCGGATGCGAAACATCGCGTGACTCTCGGCAAGCTCCCTTTTCGTGCACACCACTACAAGGTCTTTGTCAATGAATCGGGGCAGATCGTTTTGGACCCTCAAGTGACGATTCCGGCTTCGGAGGCTTGGTTGTTCAAGAATCGGAAGGCCAAGTCGGCCATCCTGCGGGGCTTGGCCGACGCCAGGGCCGGACGGCTCGTGAAAGCCAAAGAAGACTTTTCGAAATATCTCCGCGAAGACAAACCGTGAGATATGAGCTTAACTTCACCGCCCGGTCCTCGGGAGATCTCGAAACGCTGGAAGCCGCACCATCCAAAGCGGGGCAGGTGAAGCAGATTAAGAAGGCCCTGGCGTACTTGCAGACAAACCCACGTCATCCCTCGCTCCAGACCCACGTCTTCGCGTCACTGGAAAATCCCTACGATTCAGAAGACAAAGTCTTTGAGGCGTATGCCCAACAAGACACGCCGGGAGCCTATCGAATTTTCTGGTGTTATGGCCCGCGCAAGTCGCAAATCACCATCCTCGCCATTACGCCGCATCCTTGAAATGCACGGCCCTTTCTTCGCTAACCCTTGACAAAAAGAGCCAAAAGAGTTCTAATATTATTGCAAATGATTTGCAATAATATTGCCTGTTGCTTGCATTAAGCGGCGACGATCCGCCTTGCCGCCCGAATCGCCGCCCGAATCGCCGGAATGATCGGAGCAGTTCAAGCTATGCTCCAAGCCCTGGTTGTTACGCTCCGCGAAGGCGTCGAAGCCGCGCTCCTCATCGGTATTGTTGTCGCTTACCTAAACAAGTCCGGGCGCCATGCCCTGATTCGCACCGTCTATTTTGCGCTTGCGGCGGCCATCCTGGCCAGCATTGCGGGAGCTGCACTCTTCGAGCGCCTCAACGTCAACCAGGACATACTGGAAGGCTGGGTCCTGCTGATCGCGGCCCTGTTTGTCTCCTCCATGATCTTCTGGATGCAGCGGACGGCCCATACGCTAAAGCATAGCATCGAGTCGCGGCTCGAAAGCATTTCCTCCCGCGACGGAACCTCCCGGCTCGGCATCTTCGTTTTTGTTTTTCTGATGGTCTTCCGCGAGGGCGCCGAGATGGTGTTGATGCTGAGCGCCGTTTCGTTGAACTCGGCCGACCTGCTGAACTTTCTGGGAGCGTTCTTAGGTTTGAGTCTGGCGGTCGTATTTGGAATCATTTTTGTGCGCGGTACGGTGCGTCTGGACCTGCGGAAGTTTTTCAAAGTGACCACGGCGATTCTCGTCTGCGTGGTTCTTCAGCTCCTCATCACGGGCCTGCACGAGCTATCGGAATCGCACGTCCTGCCGAGCAGCCCGCGCGAGATGGCGCTGATCGGGCCGATCGTCTCGAACAGCGTATTCTTCTTCGTCACCATTCTGGCGCTCGCGGCGCTGATGGTGCTGTTCGACTGGCGCTCGCGGCAGGCGGTGCCGCCTTCCGGCGATTCCCTCTCCCACGCCGCGCATCGCAAGGAGCTATGGGAAGCGCGCCGGGAACGGCTGTGGACGTGGGCCGTTTGCGTCAGCTCCTTTGTCTTTGTCGTGCTCGTGACCGCCGAATTCATTTACGCCAAGAGTGAAACGGCTCTCTCCCCGGCCGCGCCGGTCTCGGCGAGCGACGGCATGATCCGAATCCCGGTCGGCTCCGTTTCCGACGGCGATCTCCATCGCTTTCTCTATAGCACTGGCGGCGCCGCCACGCGCTTTATCGTAATCAAAACCGGCGACCGGCTGGCCACCGCTCTTGACGCTTGCGACATCTGCGGCTCGCAGGGCTACTACCAGAAGGGCGGTTCCATCTTCTGCAAAAACTGCGCGGCCGCCATTTACGGCCCTACGATTGGAATCGTCGGCGGCTGCAATCCCGTGCCGTTGCCCTCCACTGTCGAAGGAACGGACCTTGTGATCCGTGCCTCCGATCTCGAGTCCGGCTCCAAGCTGTTTGCCGCGCACGAATAGTGATACGAGAACCGATATGTTCTGGAAGTTCCTTCGCGAATCCTTGTGGCGGCCCGGCAGCCGGCATCACGCGGTGTGGGCCGTTCTGGCCGTCGCGATGGGGACCACCATCGCCGCCGCAATGCTCAGCGTGTCGCTCGATATCGGCGACAAGGTGGGGAAAGAGCTGCGCTCGCTCGGAGCCAACATCGTCATCACTCCCGTAGCCGATTCGCTGCCCGTAGAGATTGGAGGCATCGACTACCGGCCCGTCTCCGAAGGCACATACATCGCCGAGTCCTCGCTCCCCAAGCTCAAGGAAATTTTCTGGCGCAACAATATCGTCGCCTTTGCACCGTTTCTCTATGTCCCAGTCCGGGTCCTCCCCAATCCGAGCCGCGACCAAGAGGGAGCGGTTTCCGCTGCCGCTGATCCAGCAACGTCCAGCAACGCCACCACCCTTGTGGGCACGTGGTTCAACCGTTCCTTCGCCACATCCAATGGAGAACGCTTTGAAACCGGAGTCCGTCCGTTGAATCCAACATGGAAACTGGATGGAGAGTGGATTGACGACTCCGAGCGGGCCGGAGCGGCAAACGTTTGTCTCGCCGGTAAATCCCTGGCGTCGTCGATGCAGGTTACACTCGGCAGCACGATTACGCTCCAAGGCGACAGCGCCGCAACCGGATCGTCTCCGATCCAGTGCACGGTGAAAGGCATATTGACGACCGGCGGCGCGGAGGACGAACAGATCTTCACCTCGCTCGCCGTAGCCCAATCGCTCGCGGGTCTCGAAGGCAAGGTCCGCAAGGTACAGACCAGCGCCGTCATCAAACCCGAGGACGAAAGTTCACGCCGCGATCCCAAGGCCATGTCCCCGGCCGATTATGAACGCTGGTACTGCTCGCCCTACATCTCATCCATATTGCATCAAATCGGAGAAGTCCTGCCGGGAACCGTCGCGCGGCAGATCACGCCGGTGGCCGAGACCGAGGGCAAGGTGTTGGGCAAGCTGACGTTTCTCATGGGGACGCTCGCAATCCTGGCGCTGGTGGCCTCTTCGCTCAGCATTTCGAGCATTGCGAGCCTCCGCGTCCTGAAGCGCCGCCAGGAAATCAGCCTGATGAAAGCCATCGGAGCGCAGGACCGGCTGGTGGCGACGCTTTTTCTTGCCGAGGCCGGATTGCAGGGCGTCGTGGGAGGCGTGCTGGGTTTTGCTGGAGGACTGGCGTTGGCGAGGCTGCTCGAACGGCTCGTGTTCGGCGCCGAGTTGAGCGTCAACTGGCTGCTGCTGCCGCTGATATTGGTCACGGGACTCGCCGTCAGTTTCGCGGGAACCTGGGGACCGCTTCAGCTCGCCATGAACTTTGAGCCTGCCGCCGTGCTGAGGGGAGAATAGATGGGCCGCTGGCGAATGTTATTTCGCTGTTTTTCAGAGCCGCGACCGAGAGGGAGCGGTTTCGGAGAGAACGTATGACGCGCTGGCGAATGCTTTTTCGCGTCGTGTCCAAGGCCTTCTGGTTTCGTCCCGGAAAGCTGGGGGCCACGCTGGGGGCCTTGACCGTTGGTGCGACGCTTTCAAGCGCCTTCCTGAGCCTCTATTTTGTCCTTCCCAGCAAAATGAGCGGAGAGTTCCGGTCGCTCGGTCCCAACCTCGTCATTGCTCCTCGCGAAAACGGCGAGACGTTTTCCGAAGAGCTCTACGCACGGCTCCGCGCGCGGGAGCCGCAAGTCGCCTCCGTGCCCTGGCTCTATGCCATCGGCAAGTCCGGGGATGGAAACGTCGTCCTGGGCGGCACGGACCTTGCGCCGCTCGCCGCGGTGGAAGCGGGTTGGAAAGTTTCAACGGGTGAAGCGGGGAAGATCTCGGGAGGGAGCCTCGAAGCGATTTTCAAAGACAACCCGCCATCGCTACAAGGCCAGCCATGGCTGCTGGCAGGCGAGAAGGCGGCGGAACATTTCGGCTGGACCGTCGGCCAGACCATCACGCTCGAATACGGCTCACGGAAGCTCGACGCAACGCTTCGTGGGGTGATCTCGAGCGGTGGAAGCGAAGATTCGCAGGCGATTGTTCCGCTCTCCGCTCTTCAGGAGCTGACCGGGCAGCCGGCGCGGCTCAGCCTGATCCAGGCGCGCGTGCCGGGACCGGCGGAACAACTCGAGTCGCGGAGCCAGGAGATTGCGGCGCTCGTTCCCGAGTTGGAAGCGCGGCCTTTGCGGCAAGTGGTTGAGAGCGAAGCGCGCGTGGTAATGAAGATTCGCGCGCTGATGTACGGTCTGACCGCCGTGGTCCTGGGCATCGTGATTTTGAGCGTCATGACCACGATGAGCGGCCTGGTGCTCGACCGCCAGAAAGACATTGGGATTATGAAGACGCTGGGCGGATCGGACGCCATGGTCTCGTTTTTGTTTGTAGCCGAATCGTCCGCCTCGGCGTTGTTCGCGGCGGCGCTCGGATACTGGCTGGGCTTTGGCCTGGCCGAATGGGCGGCGCAGGGAATCTTCCATTCTTCCTTGCCGTGGCGCTGGGACGTGCTGGCAAGCGTCACCGGCGTCACGCTGGCGGTAGCGCTGATTGCAACCGCCATCCCCATCCGCTTGGTTCGGAAGATGGAGCCGGCATTCATCTTGAAAGGGAATTGATATGGCAGCGGATCAAAAGTTTTCGAGCGCCCTGGAAATGGGCACCTCGGCTTGCCACGTCCATCAGGGGTCGATGAACCTGGGAGAGGGAGTGCTGCGTGTCCCCGCCTACGCCGGCCCGCCGCTGATCGAGATCGAGGGGCTGCGCAAGGAATATGGAGCGGAGGTCGTGGCGCTCGACAGCATCACGCTTGCGGTCAATCCCGGAGAGTGGATCGCCGTCATGGGTCCGTCGGGATCGGGCAAGACGACATTGTTGAACATCCTCGGCGGCCTGGATACGCCGAGCGCCGGACGCGTGCTGGTTGCGGGGATCGATCTCAGCCAGCGATCGAAGAAAGATCTGACGCGTTTTCGCGCTGAGACCGTAGGATTCGTATTCCAGCAGTTTCACTTGATCCCCTATCTCACGGCGCTCGAAAACCTGATGATGGCGCAATATTTTCACAGCATGACGGACGAGGGGGAGGCGATGGATCTGTTGACGCGCGTAGGAATGGCGCACCGGGCACACCATTTGCCTTCGCAGCTTTCCGCCGGTGAGCAGCAGCGCGTCGCCATTGCGCGGGCTTTGATCAATCAGCCCAAACTGCTGCTGGCTGACGAGCCGACCGGCAATCTCGACGCCGGGAACGAAGAGAGCGTGATGGCGCTCTTCCGCGAGCTGCACGCCGGCGGTCAGACCATCGTCATGGTGACGCACGACTCGAAGATCGGGCGCATGGCCGACCGCCGCATCGAACTCGAACACGGACGCATCTCCCGCACCACCGAATTTTCCTTTGAAGAGCAACGAAACTTCGACGAGGTCCTGGAACAGATCTGGACTCTGGAGGAAAACCATGAGGAGGCGCGCCCGGAGGCAATCCAGTTCCTGGCCGGAGGGAACCTGAAGCTGCTGCCCGTCATGAGAGAGATTGGATTGCTGCGGAACGAGGGGCCGGTGATCGAAATGACGGAGGAAGGATCGAAGCGCGCCGCCAACGTCATCCGCCGTCACCGGCTAGCCGAGCGGCTATTCGCCGATACCTTCGCCATGCGGGACGAAACGGAACTCGAATCGAACGCCTGCACCTTCGAGCACATCCTCAGCCCCGAGGTCACCGAGCGCATCTGCTCGTTCCTGAATCACCCCGCCGCCTGCCCCCACGGCAGCCCCATCCCGGCCGGCGAGTGCTGCAAACGATGAATCCGAGCCGCGACCGTGAGGGAGCGGGGCTGCGGAAACTGGCCAGCCTAGGGTTTCATCGCTTCCCGCCGCATGCCTTCAATTACCCAAATCCGAACCAATGTGGAAACCTGAATCGTGTTGCGCCTGGCGAGTCTTTCAATCATCCGTCTGGCCCCGGCGGGGAGCCGGATGTTCAATTGCCGGGTGTTCGGCCGTTTCCAGTATTCGCGCAACATCCGGTCCAGGTCCTCGCGGTCCGGATCCGGCTCCACAATGCCGTGCTTCAGAAGCTCCGTGCCGTCGTGGCGGTCAAAGAAATCGGCTAGTTCCACGTAGCCGGCGTTTCTTCGGGGCAAGGGGATTCGCGCTGTTTTGCGTCCTTTCATTCCGTCAACCTCCGAAAGAGGCGCTTTTCCGGAATACTCATCCGCCTCATGTGGAAGACTACCTCCCGATCCTCCTCCCGGCGATAGGCAATGTGCAGGTAGTCGCCGGCGTAGTTGCGGCCGTAGATTTCGTAGATGCCCTTCAACCCTCGCCGAGATCGCATCTTCAATGGTCCCGCCTCCAACACTTCGAAGAAATCGTCCTCGTTGTAGCCGTGCCTGAACGCACTGTCGGTGAAGGCAACCACCGGCAATGTATAGCATATGCTATCATCGAATTGCAAGCTTTCATGAGTCCTTTATCGTTCCACTTAATTTGCTGTTGGCAAGGGTATATCTGGTCGAGCTATAATTCGAGTGAACATGTGACTGCTTATGAAAAACCCAGTTGCAGAGCTTCCGAATTCGTTCGAACATCTTTCCGAGGACGCGAAGCGCGAAGTCGCTTCCGAAATTATGAAGCGCTCCGCCAAATTCGATTTACCTCCGCTAGGCGACGATGCGCTCGTCGAGGCTGCCGAGAATTTATTTCAGGCGCTCGATAAGGAAGAGTCGAAGCATAAATGATCCCATGCCGGAGAAATTGATTATTGCTTGTGTCCTGAGAAGATGGTGATAAATTCCTCGCGGTTGTCTGGTTCCGTCCAACCCAATTCGGGGTAAACCAGTTTCTTGCACAGGTAACCGGTGAACACGGAAGCTCCGGTCCCCGCACCCCAGGAACTGGTATTGGATTCCATGACGATTAATCCTATGCCCGCCGCAGCCCACAATCCACCGGAGACCAGATAGCAAGTGCGTGGCGACCAGTGGAGCCTCCGCCCAATAGAAGCACAGAAAACTGGCCAGCTAAAGATAATCAAGCCTAACAACGGCAGCCTTAAGAGGCGGTGCTCGATTCCCACTCTAGTGATCGGCCAAAGTGTCAGCGTTAGTCCAAGCGTCGCCACGAAGAACAGCGTAGCCTGCCAGATCGCGAGCTTGCGGGAAAGTGCCAGGATGCCCATGAGCGACACTCCTGGCACAACTATACACCTTCCCGCGGAGTCAAGACCGCCTTACTTCGGCCCTTCCACCTCGATGCTATACCCGTCCGGGTCGTGCAGAATGAAGTGCCATTCGCCGTGCGCTTCCGACGGCGGGTTGGGAACTGTGGCGCCGTTCTTCTTCAGTAGGTCATAGGAGGCTTGGACGGAGTTGGTGCCGAGGCCGATGGTGATGCCGTTAGTCGCGGGCGCCCCTTCGCCGCTGAACTTCCCAAACCAGAGCGCGCCGTCGTTAAACTCCACGTTTGCCCCTGGTGTTTCGTGCGAGATACTGAAGCCCATCTTGTCGCGATAAAAGGCCTTGGTGCGCTCGACGTCCGTTACCCAGATATGGACGTGGCGGACCTTGAGCGTGCCCGGCGCGGTCTGGGCCGAGGCCACCACGCCCAGCGCGGGAATCAGCAGCACTAGCGGAAGCAACGATCGTAGCGACATATCTTTACCTCATTTTTGGATTTCCAGACGATTCGCATCCTACGCCCTGGGTCGCACACGCCGCCTCCCTCGCGAGTGTTTTTGGAGATGCAACCGCCATCGGGAGCCGATCTCTGTGAGGATACGGAAGCACGGGCACTCTGTCAATCGGTATGCGCACGGTCTTTGGCCCCTCTTTTAATTGAATCGCCGAAAAGTTGGGGATATGATGGTTGTTAGCCCCCTAACCGGATTGAAGGAGAGAAATAGACATGAGAACCATCATTCGTAGCACAGTGTATCTGATCGCGCTCGGAAGTTTTTCGCTCGCCGCCCGCGCCGGCGTCGTCTTTCAACAGGAGGGCGGTGAAGTGGGTGCCGGAAAGCCCAAGCAGGCCATGACGATCTCGATCGATTCAGGCAAAATTCGCGTGGACGGCGACGATTCCTCTCGCGGGAAATACGCAATTATCTTCGACAGCAACAAGCAGGTACTTTGGATGTTGAGTCCCGGCGAGGGCACCTACCGCGAAATGACCGGCGCTGAGATCGAGGGAATGGGGCAACAAATGTCGCAGGCGATGCAGCGGATGCAGGAGCAACTCGCCACCGTTCCCCCCGAACAGCGGGCCATGGTCGAGCAGATGATGAAAAAGCAAATGGGAGGCATGCCGGGAGGCGGGGCCGCCGCCGCGCCCACTATCACCGTCGAGGAAAAGGGCAGCGAAAAGGTCGGGCAGTTTAACACCACTCACTACGCCGTCTCAACGAACGGGCAGTTGAGCCAGGAGATTTGGGCCGCGTCGAATGATCAGGTGCATATCGACGAAGCCGATCTAAAGACCTTTCAGGCCCTCTCGAAATTCTTTGAGCCGTTGTCGCGCAACGCCCCCAAGGGGTCCTGGAGCGCGCCCACCATGCAGCAGATCAAGGGAATGCCGGTTCGAACGCTGGTTTACGAGGGAGCACGCCCTGCGACTGAGTGGAACGTGATCAAGGTGGAGCAGCGCTCGGTCGCGGGAAGCCAGTTCACGCTGCCCTCCGGCATGAAGAAAGCTCCGCCCATGGGTATGCCGATGGGAATGGGTAAGTAAGCCGGCAGCGAGACGTTGTTTACATCGTGGTTTACAAAGCGCAGCTCGGATGACACAATGAGGCTATGGCAGAACTCGAATCGGTGATTCCCGGAATCGCGCCGAAAGACAGCGGGATGGGCGGCGTCATCACGGCTTCGCTCGATAACGCCATCAACTGGGCTCGCAAGTCGTCGCTCTGGCCGATGTCGTTTGGCCTGGCCTGCTGCGCCATTGAGATGATGTCGATGAGCGCCTCCCGCTTCGACATCGCGCGCTTCGGCGCGGAAGTCTTCCGTCCTTCGCCGCGCCAGTCCGATCTGATGATCATCGCCGGGCGCGTCTCGCAGAAGATGGCCCCGGTCATCAAACAGCTCTACGAACAGATGCCCGAGCCGAAGTGGGTCATCTCGATGGGCGCCTGCGCGACTTCCGGCGGCGTCTTCAACAACTACGCCATCGTGCAGGGCGTGAACCAGGTCATCCCCGTCGATGTCTACGTGCCCGGCTGCCCGCCGCGCCCCGAACAGTTGATCTACGCCATTCTCCTGCTACAGAAAAAGATTCAGGCCGAGCGGGGCACGTTTATGAAAGTGGCGAACCTCGCGTAGCACCCCGTTTAGAGATATACTTGCCACCGGTCCAGCCCGAAACGGATCATTCCCGGGTCGTATTGGACGCACCTCTTCGCTCCTCGACAGGAGGTTCTATGCGCAGTGCCTGGCTGTGCGTCGTCGCTTCGTTAATTGCCTTCAACGCCTGGCCGCAAGCTTCTCCTGAAGCGAAACTCATCGCCCGCGCCAAATCGCTGGAGATCAACACGCCGTACGTGCCGCCGCCCGGCGACACGCTCGAGCACCACACCTCCGGGTTTGCCAAGATCATGTGCTCGGCGGTGTTCATCACCGGGCTCAATCCCGAATTCGCCGCCGAGAACGTCGGCTATTTCACAAGTCCGTATTCCGAGCGGGCCAAGGTGGGAAAACCGGTGATCGATCGCGCGAAAAAAGAAGTGCGCATCACTCTGCCGAACGGCGTGACACGCGTCGCCAGGTACCTCGGCGACCAGGGATGTGTGACGCTGCCGGTTGGCAAAGACGCGGTGAGCTTCATGCCGGTCAAACTCACCAGCCGTCTGCCGGACGCCTCGACGCAACCGTGGCCGATGGGCGACGTGCTGCCCAAGGACCCGCTCCCCGCCGGGCTGGACATGGCCAAGGTCCAGCAGGCCGTGGACGCCGCTTTCGAGCCGGCCACCGCGCTGACCGCCGCATTCGTGGTGACGTGGCGAGGACGCCTCATCGCCGAGCGTTACGGACCTGGCATCACATCGCATACGCCACTCGAGAGCTGGTCGATGGGCAAAAGCCTGACGGCCACGCTTATGGGCATCCTCATCCAGCAGGGCGTCTATAACCTGATGCAGCCAGCGCCGATACCCGAATGGCAGGGCGGGAACGATCCGCGCGCCAAGATTCGCATCGCCGACCTGCTGCACATGTCCAGCGGTTTGCGAATCCGCGCGCCGCAGGACCCCGACTACGATCCCGCGGGACCGTATCCCGATCACCTGTATCTCTATACCGGCAGCGTCAACTCGTTCCACTACGCCGCCACGCGCCCGCAGCAATGGCCGCCCGGCGCCGTAGGCCGTTATCACAACACCGATCCGGTATTGACCAACTACCTGATTCGCCTCGCCGTCGAGAAACGCGGCGAAGAGTATCTATCGTTCCCGAGGCGCGCTCTGTTCGACAAGATCGGCGTCCGAACCATGGTGATGGAAACCGACCCGTTCGGAAACTTTCTGGCGCAGGGCTACGAATTTGCCTCCGGGCGCGACTGGGCGCGGTTGGGCAATCTCTATCTTCAAGATGGCGTCTGGAACGGCGAGCGCATTCTGCCGGAAGGGTTCGTCAAATTCGTGAGCACGCTGGCGCCGGCGTGGGTAGCCGACGGCCGGCCGGTTTACGGCGGCTTCTTCTGGATCAACGGAGACGGCGGTTACCCCGTGCCCAAAGAGGCCTTCCGCATGGACGGCGCGGGCGGCCAGAAAACTTTCATCATCCCATCGCACGATCTGGTCGTCGTGCGCTTGGGCCACTACAAGGGAGAAGGGCCGGGCATCGGGAGTCTTAAGAAAGCCCTCGTGCTGTTGATGGAGGCGGTGCCGGGGAAAAAGTAATCAACCCTTGCGGGTGTCAGCCAATGGGCGGAGGGGCTGCGAGCTCTGCCACGTCGGCGCGAAGCGTTCCAATCAGCACCTGTTTTCCGGTATTGGCATATTCGCGCCGCAAGTATCCGAGTGCGACAGTCCTATTGAGACCGAACGAGTAGGCCGAACTGCCGGTTTCGCCGGCGGGCTGGCCGTCGAAAAGAATGGTGGTTCCCGGGGGCACTTCCTGCCGCCCTTCGAAAAGCAATTGCACAAGCACGCGATTCACGTGACCTCGCGAGCGGATGCGCTCCACAACCTCCTGCCCGGTATAGCAGCCCTTGTTGAAGCTGATGGCGTGCATCTGTCCGGTCTCCTGCGGCAGGTTCTTTTCCGTGATATCGATTCCGAAACGCGGAATTCCTCGCTCGATGCGGCAGGTTTCGAGAGCGTCGAAGCCCACCGGTCTTGGGGCGCTCCCGTCCTTCGTTCTCAACGCCAGGATTCTATCCAGCAGTTCTCCCGCCCGGTCCGGGTTGGCGAGAATCCACCAGCCGTCCTCGCCGCTGAGCGAAGTCCGGACGATCCGCGCCGCAATCGCTTCCATGTAAATGTGATCGAGGATGTTCATGGCCGCAAGCTCGGCGTCCAGAGTGCCGCCGAGCAGCGCGCTGAGAATCTCGCGCGAATGCGGGCCTTCGATCGCGATGCAGGCAAGCCGGTCCCGCTGGTCATCCAGTTCGACCACGTCCATGATGATGTGACGCTCGAGCGCCTGCGCGATCACTGCCTGCGACTGAGGTTCGCAATCGAGAAGAAAGCTATTGGAATCGAGCCGCAGAATCCGCAGGTCCGCCAGAATGTGACCCTGCACGTTCAGCAGGAAGGCGTAGTGGCCCTGTCCGGGCTTCAACGCTTGCACGTCGTTCGTCACCATTCCGTGCAGGAAGCGCGGGGCATCGTCGCCGCGGACCAGGAGACGGCCGCGATGGGAAAGGTCCAGAAACCCGGCGCCGCGTTTCAACGTCCAATATTCGGCCTCTACATTGCCGGGTAGCGCTCCAAAAGAGGCGGGGATCTCCCAGCCTTGGAAGCCGGTCATTTGCGGCCCCAACGATTCTATTTTGCCGGACAGCGGGCTGCGTGACATGATGATTCTCGGGCTTTTGCGGATTGCGGCCGGGTCCGTCGGACCTTCGAAACCCATTTGACTATGCCATTTTAAGATGGAGCTCTCACCCATTGCAAAGTGGCGGTGGCAAGACGTGCCTGAAGCGCGGCTGTTTCCGAGCCGCGACCGGGAGGGAGCGGACCTGAATTCGTCCCGAAATAAATCCTCGGAGTTGATGAATTCTGATGCAGGTTTTCGCGGAAACGTTTAAGATGATGAGAGTCCCCTGATTAGGCAAGCGGGTAAGAAAGTAGTCCAAAGCCGGTGAGACCCCTGTCTCGGCGGCTCGAACGGTATGGCTGAAAAGTTAGAAACCACAGTCGAAGCGTTTCCTCCAGGGATACTTTCCAGGACATTCCGGGCTTTTCGCTATCCCGATTTTCGCCTGATGTGGGCCGGCGCCTTCACTTCCACCACCGGCACCTGGATGCAGGACGTGGCGCAGTCCTGGCTGGTGCTGGAGATGACCGGCTCGGCGAGCTACCTGGGGCTCTTGAATTTCCTCGCCAACCTGCCCTTTGTGCTGTTTTCACTCGTCGGAGGAGTCACCGCCGACCGCTTCGACCGCCGCAAGCTCTTGCTGGGATCGCAATACACTCAGATGGCCTGCGCGTTTGTCCTGACCGCTCTGGTTGCATTCCATCAGGTCCGCGTATGGCACATGATGGTGCTGGTCTTTATCGTGGGGACGGGCCAGTCCTTTGGCGGCCCAGCCTACTCCGCCCTGATCCCGGGCTTGGTCAAGCGCGAGGATGTACCCAACGCCATTGCGCTGAATTCCATTCAGTTCAATCTGGCCCGTGTTTTTGGGCCGGTGCTGGCGGGAGTGGCTCTGGCATGGGGCGCCGCCGTTTGCTTCTTCCTGAATGGGGTCTCCTACATTGCCGTGATCATCAGCCTGTATCTCATCCATGCCACATTCCGTCCGGAAAAAACACGCGATTCCATCATGGCGGGCATGCGCGACGGGTTTACTTACGTGAAGAGCCAGGGCGCGCTGTGGCAGTTGAGCGTGCTGGGTTTCATCAGCACATTTTGCGGCATCCCCTTGCTCACGTTGCTGCCGGTCTTTGCAAAAGACACCTTCCATATGGGAGCCAGAGGTTACTCACTCATGATGGCGACATCGGGCGCCGGGGCCATCACAGGTGCTTTGCTCTATGCCGGCCTTGCGCGGCGTGAGCGACATGGCGTGCTCGCATTGCAAGTCCAGATCGTCTTTTCGGTGTTGCTGATCTGTTTTGCCCTATCCCACAATCTTTTCCTCAGCTCCGTGGCGCTGTTCCTGGCTGGCGCGTGCCTGATCACGCTGTTCTCTTCCATCACCTCGATGGTGCAAATGAATATTTCCGAAGAACTGCGCGGCCGGGTGATGAGCATCTTCATGCTGGCGTTTCGTGGAGGAATGCCGCTGGGGAGCTTGGTCAGCGGGCAGTTGGCCGATAAGTATTCGGCGTCGACGGCACTGGTGTCGCTGAGCGTGCTGCTGGGCGCAACCGCACTGGCTTTCCTGCTATCCGGTAGCGGAATCAAGAAGCTGTAAAATCCGTATGAGAAATAACCGAGCCGGCTACGCGTGCTTTCTCAGAGCAGGGATCTGGCGAGACAAGAAGACAGACTTCCTTCCCGGAGAAGGTGGCGTCTGGAGGAATTGTTTGGGGGCGAATTCACTCGCCCCCGTAAATAACAGTGTTTAAATAGAATCGCTTACCAGCGCGGTTCGCGATGCTCGCGTCCGCCGCCGCCGCTGCGCCCGCCGCCGCGCCCACCACCACCGCCGTAACCACCACCGCCTCCGCCACTGCTACGCTCGGGCCTGGGACGCGCTTCGTTCACGTTCAGAGTGCGCCCGTCCAACTGTTTGCCATTCAAAGCTGCAATCGCCTGGGCCGCCGCTTCGTCATCGGCCATCTCGACAAAACCAAATCCGCGGGACCGTCCCGTATCGCGATCCGTCATAACTTGAACCCGGACTATCTCACCGAAGGGTTCGAACAACGCACGCAGGTCGCTCTCCGTGGTCTGAAAATTCATATTACCGACGAACAAACTCTTCATTCTGGTTTCCTTGTCATTGAATTTATCGCCGCGCCAGGATGCACTCGTTCCCAAAAGGCAGAACCCATCCCCCTAATCGGCGATTCGGAAATTGACGGAGTCAAGTGAGGCAGGAAGCACACAATCGAACACAGTCCACGCGAAACCGACTTCTTCAAATTTCACAGCCATAGAATCCCATACCCAAAAAGCAATAGCAAGAAAAATTTTAGGCCCCGTCGTAGCCCCTCCGGCTGGCGGTTTGGGCCTAAACAAGGTACCTTTCCTGGTCGATGACCCTAGCCGCGATTTGTCTCCTTAACCCAATTGTATCAATAAGTTCGCGGCTGGCTAGGCGGCCCACTGCGGCACGCTGGGAACGCAAAGTATCTCCCGTGGAAATGGCTCCCAGTACGGTGTTGGCGCGCTGTTCCACGGCATCCATCCGGCTATGAACGAGCAGCCGCGCGAGCTTCCAAGCATGGGCCGCGCGGTCCGGTTCGACGCCGGAAAGCGCCGCGATTTTCTCCGCCCGCAGCACCGCCGAATCCATTGCGAAAGCGTCCATCACGATGTCCGAGATGGCTGCAACGATCTCCTGCTGGTCGGCGAGCGAGGCCGTGAATTTTTGATAGGCCAGCGCGGCCACGAAGATCGCCATCTTTTTTGCGGCGGCCACCAGCGATTTCTCTTCGCCGATGCCGCCCGCGGTGCCGGCCCGGTCTCCTCCAGGTTTCACCGCAAGCGCTTCCGAGACCACGCTCATCGCAGCGGGCATCAAAGCGAGCTGGCCCGTTAACCCGCGTTTGAGCAGCAGGTTCACCGTTACCATCCGGTTGATCTCGTTGGTGCCCTCGAAGATGCGATTGATGCGCGCGTCGCGGTAGGCGCGTTCGGCGGGGTAGTCCTGATGATAACCATAGCCGCCGTAGATCTGCACGCACTCGTCGGTTGCGTAGTCCAGCATCTCGCTCGCATAGACTTTATTGATAGAGCACTCGATGGCGTATTCCTCGATGGCACGCCGCATGTCAATGCCAGCTCCGGCGGCAGCATCCGCCGCCAGAGCGTCGGACTTTAGTGCATCGATGAGGCCCGCCGTGCGATAAAGAATGCTCTCGGCGGCGAAGATGCGCGCCGCCATCTCTCCCAATTTCTCCTGCATCAGCCCGAACTCGGCGATGGCCTTGCCAAAGGCGCGGCGCTGTTTGGCATAGACGACGGAGTTCTGGAGCGTCTGCTTCGCCGCCCCCACGCACGACGCGGCCAGCTTCAAACGCCCCACGTTCAGGATATTGAACGCGATCACATGTCCCCGTCCCACTTCGCCCAGCAGGTTTTCTTTCGGGACTGGAACGTTGTCCAGGATCAGCGCGCGGGTGGACGACCCCTTGATTCCCATCTTCTTTTCTTCCGCGCCGGTCGAAAATCCCGGAAAATTCTTCTCCACCAGGAAGCAACTGAATTTTTCTCCATCCACTTTGGCGAAGACCGTAAACAAATCGGCAAAGCCGGCGTTGGTGATCCACATCTTCTCGCCGTGGAGCGCATAATGACTTCCGTCGGCAGAGAGCGTAGCGCGCGTGCGCGCGGCCAGTGCATCGGAGCCGGCCTCGGCCTCGCTCAGCGCATAGGCGGCGAGCAATTCACCCGTAGCCAGCCGCGGAAGATATTTTTTCTTCTGCTCCTCGGTCCCGAAATAAACGATTGGGAGCGTGCCGATCCCGGTGTGCGCGCCGAAGGAGACGGCAAACGAAGCGTGTTGCCCGATCCGCTCCGAAGCGATGATCGAGGAAATGATGTCCAGCTCCATCCCGCCGAAGCGCTCCGGGATGTCGATGGAGAGCAGGTCCAGCTCGCCCGCCTTCCGCAGCAGCCGAGGCGTCAGTCCCGCTTCCTGGTGCTCGATCGCTTCCGACTGCGGAAGCACCTCGTCGCGCATAAATTCGTCCACTGTTTGCGCCAGCATCCGCTGCTGATCGGAAAAGTCCTCGGGAGTGAAGACCTCGCGCGGCTCGCGATCCTCGATCAAGAAACCGCCGCCGGGGATGTGCCTCGGCGTCTGAACCAATGCTGCAAGCTCGTTGCGTTGTGGACTTTCTGTCATGCTCAACCTCTCAGTATCCCCCCGCCGTGCGAGCCGGTCCGGAGTCCGGTCTTGTCACTGTTCCCCGCTCCCTACTTCACCGGCGCATTCCTGTTCAACTCTCCAAACCAGTTGAGGACGACGTTCACGCGACAATCTCAATCTCGCGAGCCAATGAGGTCGGATACGGAATTTCCAGGCCGTCTTCCCGCATACCGCGAATATGAATTTCGATTGCCTCGCGAATTAATTGCTCGGTCTCCTCCAGGGTGTCGGCCGCCGCCACGCATCCGGGAAGGTCCGGCACATAAGCGCTGTAATTGCTCTCACCCTTCTCGATTACGACCGCATATCTCATCACGTTACTTGTCTCCTTCCAAGCCAGCCTGTCGCAAGACGCTCTTCAAGGTCTTGGGATGGAGGTCCTTGCTGGGATGTCCCGCAACAGTGACGCGCCCCTTTTTCGTGGGATGCTTGTAGTGCCGATGGCTGCCTTCCTGTCCGATCGAATACCAGCCGTCCGTTTCTATCAGTTTGATCACGTCTCGGATCTTCATGAGCCATTATATATTCTCAGCACTAACGAGCCTCAATTCAGTTTACTACCAACACGTTTCCCTCATTCCCAGGCAACACGGCGCGGATCACTTCACCGGCGCTTTCTTACTTCAAGTCTTCAAACCAGTTCAGTCCCACGTTGATCTGCGTTGGCGCTGTAGTAGCCAGGGCATGGAATCCAAGCCGCGCCCCTCCAGAGTCCCGCAGCAACTTTTCCGTTCACGCCTTGTAGATGCGTTCCACCTCGCGGACGCCGTTGATCCGGCGCATGGCCAGGATGAGCCGCTCCAGGTGTTTTTTGTCCGGGATATCGAGGGTCAGGTCGATGGTGGCGTCGCCTTCTTCGGATTCGATTTTCGTCTCGATGTTCCGGATATTGGTTTTCTCCGAGATGGCCGCCGTCAGCTCTTTCAGCAGGCCGGGCCGGTCCTTGGTGTGGATGACGAGCTGCACCGCGTAGGAGTCCTCGCCCGAGGAGGCCCATTCGACCTCGATCCGCCGCTCCACCTGATAGAGCAGGTTCTGGACGTTGGGGCAGCTCTTGGCATGGACCGCCACGCCTTTGCCGCGCGTGATGTAGCCCACGATCTCCTCGCCGCGAATCGGGTCGCAACACTTGGCGCGATAGACCAGCATGTTGCTGAAACCCTTCACCTGGAGCGCGCCGTCCTTGGAGATGCCGAGCGCTTTGCGCACCGTTCTCGCCAGGGATTTTTGCTCCTTCGGCGGCTCTTCGGCAGACTCCGGGAAAAGTCTCTCCAGCACCTGCCGCGCCGACACCTTGCCGAATCCGACAGCCGAGTAGAGATCGTCGGCCTTTGGTAATCCCAGCGCGTGCGCCGCGTTCACCACGTCTTCGGAGGGAACCTTCTTCCAGGCAACCTGGAAGCGCCGACTCTCCTTTTCGAGCAGCTTCCTGCCAAGCTCGATGGCGTTGGCCTTCTCGTTGACCGTGATCCAGTGCTTGATCTTGTTCCGGGCGCGGGAAGACCGGACGAAGGCAAGCCAGTCGCGGCTGGGGTGGGCGCCCTTTTGCGTGGTGATCTCGACGATGTCGCCGCTCTTCAGCCGGTGGCGAAGCGGCAGGAGCTTGCCGTTGACCTTGGCTCCCACGCAAGTGTTTCCCACTTCGGTGTGGATGGCGTACGCAAAATCGAGCGGCGTCGCGTCGCGCGGCAGGACGATCACCTTGCCCTTGGGCGTGAAGGTGTAAACCTCTTCCGGATACAAATCGATCTTGAGCGCGGAGAGAAACTCGGCCGGGTCGGAAAGCTCCTGCTGCCACTCGACGAGCTGGCGGAGCCAGGCCATGCTCTTCTCGTCGGCGGGCGAGGAGGCGCCGCCCTCCTTGTATTTCCAGTGCGCCGCGATTCCTTCCTCCGCCGTGCGGTGCATCTCCTTGGTGCGGATCTGCACCTCGAACGGCTGCCCGTTGTTCCCGATGACGGTGGTGTGAAGCGACTGGTAGAGGTTGGGCCGCGGCATGGCGATGAAATCCTTGATCCGCCCTGGGATCGGCGGCCAGAGGTGATGGATGACGCCCAGCGCCGCGTAGCAGTCGTTCACGCTCTCCGTGATGATGCGGATCGCCAGCAGATCGTAGACCTGATTCATCTCCGACTTCTGCCGCTTCATTTTTTGGTAGATGCTGAAGAGACGCTTGATGCGCCACTCGACGCCCGCCTGAATGCCGTTTTCCTTGAGCTTCTCGTCGATGGTCGCGGCAACGCTCTTCAGGAAATCCTCGCTCGCCCGCTTCTTGGCCTCCACTTCGCGTTCGATCTCTCCGTGCGCGATCGGATCGATATAGGCGAAGGCGAGGTCCTCGAGCTCGCCCCGGATCTTGCCCATCCCCATGCGGTGCGCCAGGGGCGCGTAAAGGTCCAGCGTCTCCTGCGCCACCGCCTTTTGTTTTTCCGGGGGCATGTGCTCGAGCGTGCGCATGTTGTGCAGGCGGTCGGCGAGCTTCACCAGGATCACGCGCAGGTCGTCAACCATCGCCAGCAGCATCTTGCGGACGTTATCGGCCTGGCGCTGCTCCTGGCTGGTGAACTCGAGCCGGCTGATTTTCGTCACGCCTTCGACCAGATGGGCGATCTCGTCCCCGAATTTCTCGCGCAGCTCCTCGGAGGTTACGCTGGTGTCTTCCACGATGTCGTGGAGCAGGGCGGTCGAGATGGTCGGCACATCCAACCGCAGATCGGCCAGGATATGAGCCACCTCCAATGGGTGCGAAAGAAAGGGCTCGCCGGAGCGCCGCACCTGGGGCATGTGGTGATGCGCCGCATATCGGTAGGCCTGGCGCAGCAACGTCAGGTCGTCGTTGGGCCGGTTGCGCTTGATTTTTTTCAGGAGGTCGCGAAACTTCGTCAGCGTCAGAAGGTTGGTCGAAAAGGCCTGCCGGAATGAGCTGGGTATGGTGGACATCAGCAATGCGCGGCAGCTCGAAAGCGGGAAACAAGTGCCGTCTCCGGCTCCCGGAACGCAGCCCGCCGCTCCTCCGAATGCGGGGGATTATCTTTCGGCTTCCTTCACCGCTCGCTCGCCGGGCCGAGACCAGGATCGCTTCGCGCCGGGTCCCCCGCCAAAAAACAAAACCCCGGAAGGGTGCGCGCCTTCCAGGGTTTTATTATAAGGCCAGCGGCAATCGAATAGGAGAGATTTAGCCCTGCGACTCTCCCTTGGCGGGTTTATTCGCTTTCTTCTTCTTTACTTCGAGCGTCTTCTCGATCCACGAATCGGCCGTCTTGATATCCGCGTCGCGCTGGTCGGGCGTTTCCTGGACGTCGGCTCTTTCGCGGTAGAGCAGATTCAGGTAAGCCATGGCGTCGTCGTAATCTTCCCGCAGTTCCATCGCTTTATTCAAGGAGTTCATTCCCTCGTCGATGATCGGCTTGTTTTTCTCGGCCAGGGCGGCGCGCTCCTTGGGGTCCTTGATGGGATCGTCCGGCTTTAATTTGAGCCGGGCCTTCAGCTCCATGCGGGGCTGATAGGCCATGGTCCAATCGATGACCCCCACCGAGTAGTAGGCTTCGGGATTGCTCGCATCCAGAGCAATCTGCTTCTTGTAAAAGTCCTTGGCCTCGCCCATCCGCTTCATCTGGAAGTACAGGTTGGCGATTCCCTGAATACTCGATACGTTGCTGGGATCGTCCTTCAAGACCTCCTGGAACTCGGCGATGGCCTGCTCGGCTATTTTGATATTGTCTTCCTGATCGGAACCAGGGACATACTGGTTGGCATAGGCCGTTGCCAGATAGAGTTTGGCGTTGATCAGCGAGGGGTCCAAACTCACGGCGGTCTTGAAATATTCGATGGCGACCTGGTATTTCGCGGCCTTATAAGCGGCCACCCCTTTGTTGAGTTGATCCCGGGCTTGCAGCTTTTCGCAGCCGCTGGCGGCTAGAAGCAGGCAAGCCAAACCAAGGCATCCTACCCAAGCGTTCTTTCTTAGTAAGTTCATCCTGAAGCTCTCCGACCTAAAAATTGCCCGCTGCGGCCGCGGGTCTCGGGAGCCCGTTGCTCCCGTTGGAAACCGATGGGCGAAACACCGCCGGACCTCGCCCGCCGACGGCCCCCGGCTCTGCCGCCTCAGCGCCGAAAGCGCGTCACTTGCCTTCTTCGAGATTTGCCGTTATGAGCCCGACTTTGTCGATGCCGGCGCCTTTTGCTACGTCGATGATCGTTGCCACATCGGAAAAATAGACATCGGGATCGCCTTTGACGAAGATCACGCGCTCCGCCCTGGTCTTGAAGATATCGATCAGCCTGGGAGCAAGCTGGTCGATGGTAACGTCGTCCTGGTTGATCTTCAAATGATGCTGGGCGTCGACGGAAACCACGACGGTGCGGTCATCTTCCGGTTTCTGGGTGTCCTTGTTCGGATTGGGCTGCGGCACCAGCGCGTCGAGACCCTTGGGCACCAGGGGCGTGATGACCATGAAGATGATTAAGAGCACCAACAAGACGTCGATCAAGGGTGTCATGTTGATTTCGGAATTGGGGCCGCCCTTGCCTCCTCCCACTGCCATTGACATGTTCGTTCCTCCTGACTCGTACAGAGCCGCGAGACCTCGCCCCGAAACCGGAGCGGGCCTTCCTTACCCGGGAATTACCTCAGGCGGCGCGCAGCCTGTCTTCGGTGATTCCACCAAAACCGGCATGCGGATACCCGCCTGCGTCGGCGCTCGCCGCACGGAGCGGTCGCACGAGTCTTGGTGCGGACCGCTTCCGTTCGCGAACGCCTCGCTACAGAGCCAATCGCCTGGCTCGCTCTTCCACCTTCTCGGTCAACAATCCCAACTGATCCACGCCGGCCGAGCGAACCTCGTCGATCGCCTTGACGACCGTTTCAAACTTGGCGCGGGCGTCGCTCTTGATGTAGACGGTCTTGTCTACGCGGGCGGAGATTCGTTCCCCCACCTGCTTGGACAGGTTTTCCAGAGTCACCTGATCGCTGCCAAGGTAAATCCGGCCGTCGCGCGTGACCGCCACCAATACGGCATCCTCTTTATCGGCGTCCGGCATCGAGCGTGGATTGACCGACTTCACCATATCCACGCTGACGCCTTTCTGGAGCATGGGGGTAATGACCATGAAGATGATGAGGAGTACCAGCATGACATCCACCATCGGCGTGACGTTGATGTCCGATGATACGGCCTTCAGTGTTCTTCCGATCGCCATTATTTCTTCCCCTTCGCGGAGGTGCGTTTGATGAAGTAATCGACCAGCTCCGAAGAGGAGTTGTCCATCTCCACGTCGAATGCTTCCATCTTGGACGTGAAGTAGTTGAACAGCCAAACGGCGGGGATGGCCACGAACAAGCCGATGGCGGTGGTCACCAGGGCTTCGGAGATTCCGCCCGCGACCGCGCCCAGTCCCGTGGACTTCTGGCTGGAAATTCCCTTGAACGCGTTGATGATTCCCACGACCGTGCCGAACAGCCCCACGAAGGGAGCCGTGGCGCCGATGGTCGCGAGTCCCGAAAGGCCGCGTTTCAGTTCGGCGTGCACGATGGCTTCGGCGCGGTCGAGAGCGCGCTTGGAGGCTTCAATCTCCTCGCCCGACATCTCGGAACTGGCCTGGTGCGCCTGAAATTCCTGCAAGCCAGCCGTGACCACCTTAGCCAGATGCGACTTTTTATGGCGCTCGGCGACGTGGATGGCTTCTTCAATCTTGCCGTCCCGCAGCGCTCCCGCTACTAGCGGGGCGAACGTCCGCGACTGGCTGCGGGCGGCCGCAAACGCCAGCCACCGGTCGATCATCACGCCGATCGACCAGGCCGACATGATAAACAGCGAGATGACGACGATCCGGGCCGGCCAGCCCATCTGACGCCACAACGAAAGGGGATCCCATCCGACGGCTGTCTCCGCCTCTTGTAATAGCCACATTCCCAGCAAAGTTAACTTGACTCCTAACATGGTTTGCTTCTCCTCCTCAGAGCCTTTGGCTCGTGCTTGATTCTCGCATCCGGCCGACTCTCGCCGAGGCGCGCTGCCGGGTTTTCTGATTCCTCAGATCTCAAAAAAATCGTTTCGGGTCCTAAACATCAATTGCCCAGGGTGAAATTGACGTCCACCGTCGTGACCACTTCCACGGCAACTCCGTTCAGCATGGTGGGCTTATACCGCCACTGCTTGACCGCATCGAGCGCCGCTTGTATCAATAACGGATGCCCGCTGACCACGGTCAGGTTCTCGATAGTTCCCTCTTTGCTGATGACGGCCTCCAGCTTCACGGTGCCTTGAATGCGGGCCTGCCGCGCCAGCGGCGGGTAGTTGGGCTTCGGTTGTGAAATCAGGTTCGCCGATTGCACATTGCCGCCCACGCGGACGCGCTCCGGCGGCGGCGGCGGGGGCGGCGGCGGCGGCGGCGGAGCGGCCGCAATCATTCCACCCAGGATGCCTCCCGGACCTCCTCCGGCTATCCCTCCGGCGATGCCTCCCACCACTCCGCCGACCAGACTCGACGGCGGCGGCGCTTCTTCCACGATCCGAGCTACCTGTTTTGGGATTGCCTTGGGCTGAACCATCTCTTGCGGAGCCGGCGCCACTTTCGGTTTCACGATTACCTTGGGTGCTGGCGCTGGCGGGGGCGGGGGCGGCGGGGGCGGGGGCGGAGCCATCAGAAACGTAAGCAATTCCCGTTTCGGCAGCGCCTCCGTATAGATCAGCGGAATCAAGACCATGATTCCGATCACGGTGCACTGAAAAAGGAACGAGAGAAACACCGTGAATTTCTTCTTGGTTTTCAGCCTGCCGGAAGATTCGAATAAACTGTCTTCAAACATCTCGATCTACCCTCTGCGTCCCCTTCTAGCCAGGGAGACGCTCAATGATTCGGTCTCGATCACGGCTTAGCGCCGCGTCCTGGGGCAGAAACAACCCATCGCTATGGGGTGCCCGAAAACGCCGAACATCCCTCAGAATCCCGAAAAGGAACCGGGCATGTGGCACAACTGATTCTCCGGCGCTCCAAGGTTCCCGTCTGCCCACTCATAAACTGCCACGAAATAAATCGGTCACACAGATTAATCGAAATTTTCGCGCTTGGCAACCCTATCTTTCAGGCCGAGCCCGAAATTTTCTCCTGGCGTCCCCTGGGGCCGGTATTTCCCTCCGGGGAAAAGGCTCAGGCCTTCGCCTTCGCGCCGGCTTCCGAGCGCTTGCCACGGCCCTGTTCCCGCTCGATCGGGACTACTTTGCCTCCGCCGCGGCGGTCCCGGTTCATGTATTCCTGCCAGCTAACCACCATGGTGCCGCCGACCGAGATTGAAGAATACGTGCCCACCAGGATGCCCACCACCAGCGTAAAGGCGAACCCGCGCAGCACCTCGCCTCCGAAGAGGAACAAAGCCAGCACCGACAAAAACGTCAGGCCGCTGGTCAGGACCGTCCGGCTCAGCGTCTGATTGATGCTGGTGTTGACGATCTCCGTGATGCTCGTCTTCCGCATCAGCTTCACGTTTTCGCGGATGCGGTCGAAGACCACGATGGTATCGTTTACCGAGTATCCCACCAGAGTCAGCAGCGCGGCGATCACCGTCAGCGTGATCTCCTTGTTCCAAAGCGAAAGGAACCCGACCGCGATGATGACGTCGTGGAACGTGGCCACCACCGCCGCCACTCCGTAAATCCATTCAAACCGGATCGCAATATAGACCAGCATGCTGGCCAGCGCCAAGAGTGTCGCGTTCAGGGCCTGCTTGCGCAGGGCCCCGCCCACTTTGGGGCCCACGATCTCGACGTTGCGCACCGCGAAGCCGGCGATTGAAAATCCATTCTGGAGCGCGCTCACGGCCTCCGCCGTTACCCCCGGCACCGCGCGCAGGTCGTCGAAGCTGTTCACCAGCCCGCTGTGCGGAGGAGTATCGCGGAATTCCACGATCTTCTGTGCGAGTTCCTTGATCTGGTCGCCCGTGAGCGATGCTCGCAGCGGCTCCGAGCCCGACAACTGTTCCGCGACCGCCGCCGCGCTTGCCTCGTTCAGATTGGGTTTGTCGCTGCCTCCAAACTGTTTGCGCAGCGCATTGACGATCCCCTGCTTGCCGGCCTCCAGATCCTTTTCGCTGGTCGATTCCAGATCCAATCCGATCAGGATTTCGTCCGATGTTTCCGTCCCGTAGCGCTGCAAGGTGCTGTTGCCCAGGCCCTCCGACTGGAGAGCGGTGCGAATACGCTCAAGCTGCGGCGCTTCGCGGAATTTCACATGCACCAGCGTGCCGCCCTTGAAGTCGATTCCATAGCGCGGTCCGCCCTTGGCGATGACGGAGGCCAGCCCTACGGCGCTCAGCAGGAACGATACCCCGATGAAATACCACTTATTGCCGATCCAATCAATATTGGGATTCCGAAAAAACTCCATCTCTTAATTCTCGTTCCCGTAATCCTCGATCCGGAGTGTCGCGCGGTTGCCGGCCTGTATTTGCCCTATCAAACTCTTTAGACACTCGCGGATTCGAAAAGTTCCCATATAGGATGCGAGCCCAGCCCGACGGCCTCAGATGCTAAGCTCAGTCCGGCGCGGCCCGCGCGACAGGACGTAATCGAAAATGACACGCGATACAAAGACTGCCGTAAACACGTTGGCGACCAGGCCGATACTCAAGGTCACCGCAAATCCTTTTACCGGCCCCGTTCCGAACAGGAACAGGAAGAAGGCCGAGATGATCGTGGTCACGTGCGTGTCGATGATGGTCAGGAAAGCTTTGCTGAAGCCTGCCTCGATGCTCGAAACCACGGTCTTTCCGCCCCGTATCTCCTCCCGGACCCGCTCGAAGACGAGCACATTGGCGTCGACCGCCATGCCGATCGTCAAGATCACTCCGGCGATGCCGGGCAGCGTCAGCGTCGCCCGGATATAAGCCAGCGCCGCCAGCAGAATGACGAGATTCAGGGCCAGAGCCACGATGGCGTTCACTCCGGCCATCCGGTAATAGATGACCATGAAAAGGATCACCGCGGCCAACCCGACGATAGAGGCCACGATCCCCTCGCGGATCGAGTCGGCGCCGAGCGACGGCCCCACGGTCCGTTCTTCAAGATAATGCATGGAAGCGGGAAGCGCGCCGGCCCTCAAGACCAGCGAAAGATCGTTGGCCCGTTGCTGGCTGAAGCGGCCCGTGATGCGGCCGGAATCGGCGATGCGGCTCCGAATCGTCGCCACCGACTGAATCTTGCCGTCCAGCACCACCGCCAGGCGCTGGCCGACGTTACTCTCGGTGAAGTCGCCGAAGCGGCGCGCGCCGTCGGCGGTCAGCGTGAAGTCCACTTCCGGGCGGTTGTTTTCGTCGCGGCCCGCGCGGGCGTTGCGCAGATTGCGTCCCGTAATGGCCGGCGCACGCGGAACCAGGTACCACTCGTTGCTGGCGGATGCCGCCGCGTCCCCTTCGGGTTTTTCCACCGACTCCAGCAATTCCGTGCCGGGCGGAAGTATTCCGTTCATCGACGAGAGCGCCTGCTCGCGCGAGGAAAAGGGGCCGTCCTTGACCAGTGTGATTTCCAGCAGCGCCGTGGTCTGCATGATTTCTTTGACGCGAGCCGGATCGTCCACGCCGGGCAGCTGCACCAGTATCTCGTACTCGCCCTGTCCGCGCTCCTGAATGGTCGGCTCGCTGACGCCCAGGCTGTCGACTCGATTCCGGATAGTCTCGATCGATTGCTGCAACGTCCGCTCGCGGATATCGGCCGCGGCCGGCTTGCGGAGCGTCAGTTGATACGCCCCACCCTGCACCTGCTGGTAGGTCCAGTTGGGTTCGTTTTCGTCAATCGCCTGCCGGAAGGCCGAGGTCTGCTCGACGGGAATTCCCTGAACCAGGATTCCTCCGTCGTCGTGAATGTTCGCGGCGTCGATTCGGGTCATCCCGCCGAAGGTAATCTGCCGTTTCTTCAGGGTATCCTGGAGACGCTCGATGGTCTGATCGGCCTCCGAGTTGATGGCGTCGTTCACCGCCACCTGAAGAACCAGATGCGTGCCGCCGCGCAGATCCAGGCCCAGATGAATGCGCTCCTGCATGTTCTGGCGCAGCGCCTGCCAGTTTGTGGGAATCCCCCAGGTCGTGGGATTCGACACCACTCCCCACAGGCAAATCAGCACGATTGCCGCAATAAAGATCGCTTTTTTCAAAATGTTCGGAGCCATCGTTGAACCGTCCAGGGAGCCATTCGAGAATATCTTGTCAATGCCGCGGATTCAATCGGCGAAGCTTGCCAAGCAGCAAAAATCGGCGGACACAATCGGTGCCGGCGGCTAGGCTGGCTCTTCGGTTGCAGTCTCAACCGCAGCCACCGAGCTGCGCAAAACTTCCAACTTCACCTGTTCGGGCGGCACCCGCAACACCACGTATTCATCCTTCATTCCCACGATCGTGCCGTGCATCCCGCCGCTGGTGACAACCCGGTCGCCGTTCTTCAGATTCGCCAGCATCTGCTGCAGCTTTTTTTGTCGCTTTTGATTGGGCAGGATCAGGAGAAAGTAAAATACCAGGAAGATGGCAACAATAGGAAGCAGGCCCATTATGGACCCCGCTGCACCATCGGTTTGCCACAGAATAACCCCCAAAAGCAACTTCTTGCCCTAACCCCCAGTCTTTGCGCGGAGCGCTATATTGTTGCCGGTATCGGTCCGGGAAACCCCCATTATGGACCTAAGGCGCTTCCCCTTGCAAGCGGCGGCTGAAATCAACAAGGAAGCGGGAGAAGTCACCAGCCGCGATAGTCTGACGTATCCTACGCATAGTGTCAAGATAAAAAAAGAGATTGTGGCAGCTATTCAAGATGCCTCCCAGCATCTCGCCGCTCACAAACAGATGCCGCAGATAGGCCCGCGAATATCTCCGGCAAGCCGGACACCGGCACGACTCATCCACCGGGCGCGTGTCCCTGGCGTAGCGCGTCTGCCGGATGTGCACCCGTCCCTGGGAAGTGAACAGGAGTCCGTTCCGTCCGTTCCTGGTTGGCAGCACGCAATCCATCATATCGACGCCCTGGGCGACGTACTGCGGCAGTTCTTCCGGCAATCCCACGCCCATCACGTATCGCGGTTTCGTCTCCGGGAGAAACTCCCTGGCGGCTGCGACCAGTTCCATTGTAATGGGGCGCGCCTCGCCGAGCGACAATCCTCCCAACGCATATCCCGGAAAATCCATTTCCGCCAGCCGCCCGGCGCATTCCCGCCGCAACTCGGGATAGACCCCTCCCTGCACAATCCCAAACAGTGCCCCCGTAGGGACAGGCATTCCTGCCTGTCCCCGTTCTTCCTGGTCGCGGCACAGCTTCTCCCAAACCGTCCGCGACCTTGCCGCCCAGTGGATCGTCCGCTCCATCGCCTTCTGAGCCTCCACGTGGCTGGCCGGATATTCCGTGCACTCGTCGAGAACCATCATGATGTCGGAGCCGAGCGCGACCTGTATTTCGACCGCCCGCTCGGGCGACAACAAATGCCGCGAGCCGTCCAGATGCGACCGGAACTCGACGCCTTCGTCCGTGATCTTCCGCAGCGCCCTTAAACTATAAACCTGGAATCCGCCGCTGTCGGTCAGGATGGCGCGGCTCCAGGACATCAGCCGATGCAGCCCGCCGACTTCCTTCACCACCTGCTCGCCTGGCCTGAGATATAGATGATAGGTATTGGCGAGCAGAATCTGGACGCCTAACTCCTCGAGTTGCTCTTGCGTAAGCCCCTTGACGGTTCCCAGCGTCCCCACCGGCATGAACGTGGGCGTCTCGACCGCGCCGTGCGGTGTTTCGAGCAGCCCCGTGCGAGCCTTGGTCTCAGTATCCGAGTGAGTAACTGTAAAGCGCAAAGCGTTCATTGACGGTGGAAACTTTCAGGAAAGCTCAAGAGCAGGAGAAGCCGTTATCTCACCGCCTCGGCATAGATGCCCAGGACCTGGTTCGCGGAGCGTTCCCAACTGAAGCGTTCCAACTGCACGCGGCCCCGCTCGCGAAGCTGTTCCCGCAGCTCTTCGTTGAGGAGCACTTGTCGCACGGCGCGGGCAATCTCAAATACGTTTTCCGGATTCACCTGGATTGCCGCATCTCCCACCACTTCCGGCAGCGACGAGACATTCGAGGTGACCACCGGAGTTCCCTGCGCCATCGCTTCGAGCGGCGGCAATCCAAACCCTTCGTGCAAGGAGGGGAATACAAAAACCTCCGCCGACTGATAGAAAACCCGCAACACATCCACCGGAACAAATCCCAGGAAACGCACGTCGTTCCGCATCCGGGTCCGCACCACGGTCCGCCGCAGCTCGGCGTGCTCGCTGATCTCGTCTCCGATGATGAGCAGCCGCAGGTTGCGGTAGACGGGATGTTCGATCAGCTCGTTCTTGATGTGCGCAAACGCCTCGATCAGCCGGCGCAGGTTTTTCTGCGGCTTGGCGCTGCCCACGTAGAGCAGGAAAGGATCGTTCACCTGGTAGCGTTCCAGCACTTTGCGCTTGTCCTCCTGCAGGATCGTCTGGATAAAACGCTCGTCGATGGCGTTCGCAACCACCGTGATCCGATCCGATGGAATCGCAAAGAGATCCTCGATGTCGCGCTTGGTGGCGTTCGATACCGCCAGGATGCGATGTGCTCGCAGCAGCGCGCGCTGCACCATCCGCAGCCGCAGGTTCCTCCGGAAGCCCTGATTGGTGTCGTAGAGGAAATCGGCGACGTCGTGAACCGTCATCAGGTAATTGCAAGAAGCCAGCGGCGCGATCCGCATGTAGGGGATATGCAGCACGTCCACCGGGTTCTCCCGCAACAGACGCCGCAGCTCCCAGTGCATTCGGACCGAGCCTTGCGGTGAGTTCCAGCGGACGATTTTGAAATTTTCGGGAAACGCACCGGCCGCCGAAGCCTTCTCCGGATCTCCCAGCAGCACGTAGCGGTTTTCGAAGTCCTTCGAGGCCAGCGTCCGGATCAGATTGCTGATGTAGGTGCCGACGCCAAAGTCCTGAATCCGGCGAATGTCGATGGCAATTCTCATGACGGTTCACTGAGCCGGAATAGCGCCACGGGCGCTAGGTTGTGAAATGACGGATAGTTCCTTGGAACCCGATCCTAAAGGGCCGCGGCGGGCTGCCGCCGTTTCCATCGGTAGAGTGGAAATTCCTCGGCGAGTTGCAGCACCTGCCGGCGAACCTCCGCGATGCAGCTTTCGTCCTGGGGAGCGCGCAGCACCTCGGCGATCCAGTGTCCGATCTTGCGCATCTCCGGCTCCTTCATGCCGCGCGTGGTGACGGCCGGTGTTCCGATCCGTATACCGCTCGGATTCACCGGCTTGTTGGTGTCGAAGGGAATGGTGTTCTTATTCACCGTGATGTTGGCGCTGTGCAGCGCATTTTCAGCCTCTCTGCCCTTGACGCCCTTGGAAAACACATCCACCAGCATCAAATGCGTATCCGTGCCGTTCGAGACCACGTGGAAGCCTTCCTGCATCAGCGTTTCCGCCAGCGCCTTGGCGTTCCGCGCAATCTGGCACTGATATTCGTGGAACTCCGGCTGCATGGCCTCGCGGAAGCAGACCGCTTTGGCGGCGATCATGTGTACCAGCGGGCCTCCCTGGAGTCCCGGAAAAACCGCTTTATCCACCTGCTGGGCATAGGCGGCCTTGCACAGGATCATGCCGGCGCGCGGACCGCGCAGCGTTTTGTGCGTGGTCGTCGTGACGATGTCGGCGAAGGGGACCGGGCTGGGATGGACCTTCGCCGCCACCAGTCCCGCGAAGTGCGCCATGTCGATCATCAGCATCGCGCCGACTTTATCGCAAATCTGCCGCAGCCGTGCGAAATCAATGATGCGCGGATAGGCGGTGGCGCCTCCCACAATCAGTTTCGGTTTCTTCTCGACCGCCAGCTTTTCCAGCGCGTCGTAATCGATCGTCTCGGTCTCGCGGCTCACGCCGTAGGGCACAATGGTGTAGGTCTTCCCGGAAAAGTTCACGGGGCTGCCGTGAGTCAGATGCCCGCCGTGAGATAGATCCATGCCGAAAACCATGTCGCCAGGATTCAAAACCGCGGCATAGGCCGCCATATTGGCCTGGCTCCCGGCGTGCGGCTGCACGTTGGCGTGCTCGGCCCCGAACAGTTCCTTGGCTCGATCCCGTGCCAGGTTTTCGGCGCGGTCGGCAAATTCGCAGCCTCCATAATACCGTTTGCCGGGATACCCTTCGGCGTACTTATTCGTGAAGACGGAGCCCATGGCGTCGAGCACGGCCTGCGAAACAAAGTTCTCGCTGGCAATCAGCTCCAGAGAAGTGTGCTGCCGCTCGGCCTCGTGCTCAATTAGTTCGGCGACCTCCGGGTCCGTTTCCGTTAACGGCCGCGCCATGACTCTCTCAATCGAATCCTGATTCACAAATTCCCCCTTCGGTTCTTTCAAAGGCTGCTCAAATCCATATTCTAACACCGAAACCCAAAACCGAGCCGCGACCGAAAGGGAGCGGTTCCGTCGGGACTGCCAGGTTTTCCACTCTGCATCTCTTGCGTTTACGATCTCCAAGCAATTACGATACAAAAGTCGAAATGAGCCACGACCACAATCCGAGCCGCGACCGAAAGGGAGCGGTCCCGACGACTGCGACCAAAACTTTTCCACCAGCCTACCTACTAACGTTCACATGTTACGGAACAAGGCTGCACGGAGATGAAAAGGGGACTGTGGATCGCAAGCACAATTTCCCTGGCAGTGACTGGCTGCCACCGGATTCTCGGAGAGTAAGCGCCGAGCAAAGGCAAATGAAACAGGCCCCCTACGAACTTGATGCCAGACGTCGGGCGATTGTCCTGCAAGCAATTCGGGACGCCTTCACCTACAAACCATGGAAGGTGTTGGCAGCCCATGTGAGGCAAACTCACGTTCACGCGGTGGTGGCAGCGGAGGAAGTTCCCGAAAAAGTGCTCAACAATTTCAAGTCATTTGCGAGCCGAGCCTTGAACAGAGCAGGTATTGACGGTAATGACCGTACCGGTGGACGCGACATGGAAGCACCCGTTATCTCTGGAGCTTCCCGCATGTGCGTGCAGCGATCGAGTACGTCGTCCATGGGCAGGGAAAACCGATGGCGGTGTGGGAGAGTTTAGAACCAATATAGTGATTGTTACGAAGGTAACCGCTCCCTCTCGATCGCGGCTCGGTATTTGGCTTCATTATTATTTAGTACGGGTGACCAAGAATGGAATCGAAAATAATTGAGGAATATCTCGCCCATCAGGAGGAGTTCCAGCAGCGTTTGCGGGCGCTGGGGCTTGGCGAGGCCGCGAATTTCTACTGGTATCATGCCATCGATCTCGGCGGCGGGCTGATCACGCCCGGCATCTACGACTATCGCGATACGGTTGGCGCATTCCGGTTCCCGGAGGACATGCGCGGTATGACCGTGCTTGACGTAGGCTCCGCGACCGGATTTTTCGCCTTCGAGTTCGAACGGAGAGGAGCGCGTGTAATTTCGGTCGAGCTGCCTTCGCTCGAAGAACTGGACCGCTTTCCCGGTCAGACCACCGAGCAGTTACTGGCAAAAATCGAGCGCATGATCCTGCCGGTGTTGCCCGAAGGGATGCCGGTTTCCGGGGCCGCTCAGCCCGAGAGGCGCCCTACGAAGGACGATCTTTATTTTCGACTGCTCGAAGGTCCGTTCCACTTTTGCCACACGCGGTTGCAATCGAAGGTCGAGCGCTGTTTCTCGAACATCTATGACCTGTCGGCGGAAAAGCTGGGCCTTCGCGGGAGCGGCGACGGCTTCGACCTGATCTACCTGGGCGATATTCTGCTCCACACCTTTTATCCCTGGAAGGCGCTGGCCGCCGTCGCTTCGCTGTGCAAGAGCGGCGGGCTTCTGGTCCTCTCGCAAGTCATGCCCGAGGAGTTCGGCTCAACCCCGGTAATGCACTACGTCGGTGGAGACGACCCCCAAGGCGACGACATCTCCTGGTGGTGGCCCAACAAGCCGTGCTTCATGCAGTTGCTAAAAAAGATGGGATTCCACACGGTGGAAGAGGTCGGCCGCAGCCGAGGAATATTACGCTCCACCGCCTACGCCTTTGACCGTATCGTCCTTCACGCCACCAAGTAAATTCCGCTTAGGCGGGAGCGTTTCGCACTGCCACTGTCCAACATTGATAAGGTTGGACAGCCTATGATATTGTTCGCGTGAAAGGATACCGCGGAAGACGATGAACGTACACCTCACGTCCGAGCTGGAAACGCTGGTGCAGAACAAAGTCAAGACTGGCCGCTATAACTCCGCCAGCGAAGTGGTGCGCGAGGCGCTCCGGCTCCTGGAGGAGAGGGACCGGATACGGCGGCTTCAAATTCAGGAGATTCGGAAGAAGATAAACGCGGGCTGGGCGTCGCTTGAACGGGGCGATGGGATCGACGGGGAAGAATTCTTCCGGGCGCTCGAGAGCGAAGAAAAAAAACTGGGGCGCAAGCGCAAACGGGCATGAAACGCTTTCGGCTCTCTCCCGAAGCGGCCCGCGACATCCGGGGAATTTGGGCGTACATCGCGGAGGATAATATCAGAGCCGCCCGCCGAGTTCGCCTCCAGATTTTCGACGCCTGCCGGAAGATCGCCAGCAACCCCGGAATTGGACACCGGCGCGAGGACTTCACGGACAAGCCCGTGTTGTTTTGGGCTGTGGGCTCGTATCTCATCGTCTATAATCCCGTCCGACAGCCCATCGAAATCGTTCGAGTCGTGCACGGCGCCAGGGATATTCCCGGCCTCGTGTGATCTTGGGTGTCGGGTGGCGAGCGGGATAGCATCGTTCCCGATTCCGTGTTCCGAATATTTCTTGCGGGAGAACCAACCATGTCCGCAATCTCGGCCCCCTGGCAAATCGCCGCGACGTTCGTGCGGAATCTGGAGCGACGGCGCGGGCTGATCGTGAACCTGGTGACGCGCGACTTCAAGCAGCGCTACATCGGCTCCTCGATGGGCTGGCTGTGGGCGGCCGTGCATCCGCTGGTGCTGCTCGCCAGCTACACCTTTGTCTTCGCCATCATCTTCCAGGTAAAGCTGGGTCCGGAGGCCGGGACCTCCAATTACGCCATCTTTCTCTTCGCCGGAATGCTGCCCTGGCTCCTCTTCCAGGAAACTGTGCAGCGCTCGGTGAGCTCCATCGTGGATTACGCCAACCTGATCACCAAATCGGTCTTTCCCGCCGAGCTGATTCCCATTGCCATTTTTCTTTCGAACGTTCTGAACCACTTATTCGGACTATTGATCCTGCTCGTGGCCGTTGCGTTGACCACGCATAAACTGGCGGCGCCGCTGGCGCTCCTGCCGTTCTACCTGTTCCTGCTGGGCCTGTTTACGATGGGAGTGAGTTGGCTGGTCTCGAGCTTGAACGTATTTCTGCGCGACACGGCTCAGGTGCTCTCGATTCTGCTGACGTTCTGGTTGTGGTTCACGCCCATCTTCTTCACCGTCGAACGTCTGCCGGCCCGGCTCCGATTCCTGGCTCTCTGGAATCCGCTCGCGGGAGTAGTCGGCGCTTATCGGAGCGCGATTCTCCTGGGCCGCTGGCCGGCGCCCGCCGAGCTGGGACAACTGGCCGTCTTGTCGCTCGGCACGTTCATTGCCGGAGGACTTTTCTTTCGCCATAGCAAGCGTGCCTTTGGAGACGTGCTGTAATGGGCGCCGTTCACATTCGCGACGTTTCGAAGAGCTATCCCATCTACCGCCGTCCCTCGGACCGCCTGAAGGAGCTGCTCACCTTCAACCGCCGCTCCTGCCATCAGGACTTTTGGGCGCTCCGCGACGTCTCGATCGAAATCGCCAAGGGTTCCACCTTCGGTCTGGTCGGCGAGAACGGCTCCGGCAAGAGCACCTTGCTGCAACTGATCGCCGGCATCCTGAAGCCCACCACCGGGTCGGTCGAGGTCGACGGGCGCGTCTCGGCGCTGCTCGAGCTCGGCTCCGGTTTCAACGGCGAGTTCACGGGGCGCGAGAACGTGTTCTTGAACGGCGCGATTTTGGGCCTCAGCAACAAGGAGATCGAGCGGCTCTATCCCGCCATCGAGGCCTTCGCCGAGATCGGCGATTTCGTCCATCAGCCCGTCAAGACGTATTCGAGCGGCATGATGGTGCGGCTGGCCTTTGCGGTGGCCATCAACCTCGATCCCGATATCCTGCTGGTTGACGAAGCGCTGGCCGTGGGTGACATCTATTTCCGCCAGCGCTGCATGCGGAAAATCCATGAGCTGCATCGCCGCGGCGTCACCATCATATTCGTTTCGCACAGCGCGGTGGACATCAAAAGCCTGGCGCAGGAAGTGGTCTGGCTCGAACAGGGTCGCGTCGTCGAGCGCGGCGACCCCGACCGCGTGATCGCCAAGTATCTTGCCGCCATGGTCGGAAAGGACAACCGCTACCTCAAGCAGCACGCCGAAGACGACCCGTCGAGCGGCCGGGCGGCGGGCGAGCACGTCGTCGCGCCGGAAGTGGTCGATCGGATTCCCAATATCGATTTCCGCTACGGCAACCGCGACGCCGAGATCATCGGGATCGCCATCCTCAACGAGCGAGGCCAGGAGCTGGCCATGCTGCCGCAAGCTGCCGCCGTCATCGTGCGAATCAGCCTGCGCGCCAATGCCGGCGTCGGCATGCCGATCGTTGGCTTCCTGATCCGCAACCATCTGGGAATCGAGCTGGCCGGAACGAATACTGCGCTCGAAGAGGTCGATCTGCCGGCGTTCAACGCGGGAGACGTTTATACGGTAGATTTTCATCTCCAGCTTCCCGAGTTGTATCCGGCGCATTTCTCCTTTACTCCGGCGGTATCGAACGGGACGCTGGAAGCCTTTGAAGTCTGCGACTGGGTCGACAACGCCATCAGCCTGCAAGCGGAAAAGGGCCGCCTCGTTTACGGCTATCTTCATTTTCCCTGCCGCGTCGAAGTCAACTCCGTCACCGGCGCGCGCGTCCGCGCGGGAGGCGTTTAGCCGTGGATTTTACGGGAGAACGGGTGATCCCCGGCGCTGTCGATCCGGACCTGCTCAACGAGCATCTGGCGCGTTATCACTTCGCCTGCCGCTTTTCATCCGGAAAAGTTGTGCTCGACGCCGCCTGCGGCTCCGGCTACGGGTCCGCCATGCTCGCGGAAAATGCGAAGGCCGTTTACGGCGCCGACATTTCTCCGGAAGCCGTGGAATACGCGCGCCGCGTCTACGGAGCGCCGCACGTTTTCTTCACCCAATCGGACTGCCTGGCCCTTCCGTTCCCCGCCGCACAGTTCGATCTGGTGGTGGCATTTGAAATCATCGAGCACCTGGAAGATCAGGAGGCGTTTCTGCAAGAGATGGACCGCGTGCTCAGTCCTTCGGGAATCCTGCTTCTCTCGACGCCAAACCGGCTCTACTACACCGAGGAGCGAGGCGAGACGAATCCGTTTCATCACCACGAATTCTCGTTTGAAGAGTTTGAGAATGCTCTTCAGCCGCTCTTCGCGCATCGCGCCATTCTGTTCGAGAATCACGTTCCGGGAGTGCTGCTGGCGGGTTCCGGCTCATCGTCGGCGCTTCGTTCGCCCTCTAGTGTCGTCACCGAGTCCAAGGGCGCATCCTCGCACGGAGAAACGAACAACGGCGAAGGACCGGAGAACACGGCGCATTACTTTGTGGCCGTCTGCTCCCATCGCCCGCTCGATCCCGTCTCGCCTCTTTTGTATCTGCCGTCCACCGGAAACGTGTTGCGCGAACGGGAGGCGCACATCCGGCAGCTTTCCGGATACCTTGCCGAAGCGAAGGCCGATGCGGATCGGGCCAGGGCCGAGATGGCGCGAGTCGGGGACGAATGGAAAGAAATGCGAGCCCGCCTGGACGAAGTGCATAATATGCTGGAGGAACTCAACGGACAGGTCGAGGAGCGCTCCCGTTGGGCGCAGAATCTGGACCGCGAGCTGACCGAGCGGAATGAAACGATTCGTCAATTGCAGGACGAGCACGAAAGCGATGTGCAATGGGCCTTGAGCCTTCAAGACGATTTGGCGCAGACCCGCGGCGCCTTCGAAACACTCCAGCGGGAGTTCGACGAGCGCACCCGTTGGGCGCAGAATCTGGACCGCGAACTGGCCGAGCGGAATGAATCGATTCGTCAGTTGCAGGAAGAGCACGATAGCAAAGTGAAGTGGGCCTTGAGCCTTCAAGACGAATTGACGCAAGCCCGCGGCGCTCTGGAAATACTCCAGCGGGAGTTCGACGAGCGCACCGCTTGGGCCCTGACGCTGAACACGGAACTGAATGAACGCCTGGCGGATCTCCGGACCCTTTACAGCTCTCGCTGGTACCAAATTGGCAAGAAACTGCGGCTGAGTCCCGTTCCGCCGTCGGACCAAAGCTGATTAGAGAGGGGGACCAGCCGGGCCAAAGCGGAAATGACGGGAACGATATCGAAGATTTTCAAGAGCGCCGCCAAATTGGTCTTTCTCTGCCTGGCGCCCGTACTGCTGGCGCTCGTCGGATTGACGCTGGTTTGCGGCGATCTTCTCGTCCGCCTGCGGCTCCTGTTTCAGCCAGGAAATTCCGGCGGCGGCGCCGATCGCATCGGAGAAGCAATCGCTTCCCATCCGCCGCATCCCTCGGAGCATTTCGAACGCCCTGCCACCGCCAGCATCGTTATACCGAGTTGGAACGCTAAAGATCTGCTCGAAAAATATTTGCCGAGCGTGATCGAGGCCACGTCCGACGCCGATGAGATCATCGTCGTGGACAATGCCAGCACGGACGGCAGCGCCGAGTTCCTGCGGCGGCGGTTTCCGCGCGTGAGAGTGATCGAGGCCGAGCGCAACCTGGGTTTTGGAGGCGGCTCGAATCTCGGAATCCAGTCTGCTCGCAACCGGATCGCGGTTCTGCTGAACAATGATATGCGAGTCACGTCCGATTTTCTCCAGCCGCTCCTCGACGGTTTCACCGACGAGGGGGTCTTCGCCGTGAGCTCGCAGATTTTTTTCAGTGACCCCAGCCGCCGGCGCGAAGAGACCGGCCTGACTTCGGGAACCTTCGAGAAGGGTTTCATCCGTGTGCGCCACGTAGCCGATTCCGATATCACGCAGCCCTATCCCACCTTTTACGCCGGAGGCGGATCGACGGCCTACGACCGCGAGAAGTTCCTGGAGCTGGGAGGATTCGACCCGCTCTACCAGCCGTTTTATCTCGAAGACACCGACCTTTCCTATGGTGCCTGGCGGAGAGGATGGAAGGTCCTCTACCAGCCGCAAAGCCGCGTCTTTCACGAGCACCGCGGCACCATCGGCAAGCACTATTCGCGCGAGGCCATCCTTGCCTATCTGAAGAAAAATTACGTGCTGATGGTCTGGAAAAACGTCCACCGCTGGCGATGGCTCCTGCAACATTTCTGCTTCCTGTTCGGCCACATGGCGCTGTGCTGGATGGGCCAGGAGACCGACACTCGCACCACGATCGGCGCCTTCATCATGGCGGTCAAAAATCTGCCGCTCGCGCTGCGGCAGCGCAGCCGTGCCTTGCAATGGGCCACCGTGGACGATTCCGCCGTCTTTGCGCGAACCCGTCCCGCGGTCTTCCGCGATGTTTTTCAGAGCCGCCCTTCGGGTCCCGATGGTCCCTCAGGACCGAGGGGCGACCGCGAGGGAGCGGAAGGGTGGAGCGGGGGAGGGGAAACAGGAAAAAGCGTGCCGCCGGATTCGGCGAGATTCACTACAGCGGGGCCGCTCAATATCCTCTTCGTGTCGCCCTACTCCATCTACCCGCCCATACACGGCGGAGCCGTCTTCATGCTGGAAGCGATCCAGGAACTGGCCAAACGAAACAACGTTTATGTTCTGACATTTGTGGACCGCCGCGAGGAAATCGAGCCGAACCGCTCGCTCGAGCGGATCGTGCGCAAGGTCTATCCGTGTGTACGGCGGCCGAAACCATCCAGGCATTTCGGCCTGCGCTCCCACGCCGAAGAGACGTTCCGGGACCCCTCGTTCGCCGCGCTCCTCGATAAACTGGTATACGTGCACGACATCGACGTGATCCAGTTCGAATACACGCAACTAGCCCAGTACCGGCTGCCGCTCGAACATACTCCGCAATGCCTCTTCGAGCACGATGTCTATTTCCGCTCCGTCGGCAGGCAACTGCTTTCGGGCAATGGAGGGTTCTTTGTCAAGGCATCGGAGTTCGTGGAATGGCTTCGCGGCATGCGTTTTGAGGTTCGCGCGGCGCAACGCTTTGACGCCATCTTCACCTGCCACGTAGCGGAGGAGCGGCTGCTCGAATCGTTGCTGCCCCGCCGCCACCCTCCCATCTACCCGGATCTGCGCGCCGTGATCGACGTATCGAGCCACGCCTTCCCGGGCGGGCCGCGCGAGCCGGACTCGCTGCTGTTCGTGGGAAACTTTCAGCATCAGCCCAATGTGCTGGGATTGACGTATTTCTGCCGCGAGATCCTGCCCCTCATCCGCAACCGCCGTCCCGCGGTCACCTGCCACATCGTGGGAGCCAATGCGACGGAGGAGATTCGGCAGATGCTGCCGGAAGAAGGAGTTCGCCTGCTGGGACAGGTTCCCGACATTCGGGAGCCGCTGTCGCGCTTTGCCGTTTTCGTCTGCCCCATTCTGACGGGAGCCGGGATGAGGGTTAAAATTCTGGAAGCGTTTGCGAGCGGAATTCCGGTTGTTTCGACGCCGCTCGGCGCGGAAGGAATCGCCGCCGAGAGCGGCACTCACCTGCTGCTGGCTCCGTCACCCGCCGAGTTTGCCGAGGCGACGTTGCGACTGCTGGAGGACCGCCAGGCAGCGGCTCGCATGGCGGAGGAGGCACGGCGGCTGGTGGAAACCTTTTACGACTGGCCGGCGGCCGCCGCGAAGATCGAGCGCATCTACCAGGAATTGATCGAACGCAAATCCGGCAATCGAGCCCTGCTTCGCGAACCCGCCGGATCGCTTATGGCGCAATAAAGTATAACGTGGCGATGTGCGCGGATGTTGATTAGTACGGCGAAATGCCGTACACTGCTTGCGGGAGGCTTTATGCTGCATCAGCCGGCGCTGAAGGATATCAAGACTCGGAAGCTGGAGCGCCTGGAGGCGCGGCTTACGCGAGAGCAAAAGCGATTCATCGAGCGCGCCGCCAACCTGCGCGGAACTACCGTGACAGAATTTGTCCTGGCCAGCGTTCAGCGAGCGGCCACCGAAACTTTGGACGAATTCGCGGCGCTGAATCTGCGCAACGAATCCTGCCGGGTTTTTGTGAATGCGCTGCTGCACCCTCCGGCTCCCAACGCCGCGGCACGAGCGGCCATGCGGCGGTATCGGCAGCAAGTGGTGCGATAAGTGCCAGACGATGCCGGTATCCCAACATTTCACTCCGAACCGCTCGGGCCGCAACATAATCGGGCTGGTTTTTCCTGCGGAGTGGAAGCTCTCGACAACTATCTTCGCAAACAAGCCCGCCAGGACATAAAGAAACGGGTAGCGGCGGCTTTCGTGCTCACACCCGACGGCACGACCATCGCCGGCTACTATTCCCTTTCGCAATATTCCGTTGGACTGGAAACATTGCCGGAGAAAATCGTGCGGCAACTGCCGAAATACCCCGCCGTGCCCGCGACGCCCATCGGACGTCTTGCCGTCAGCACCGCGTTCCGAGGTCGGGGAGTCGGTAGGCTTCTGCTCATGGATGCGCTGGACCGCTGCCTATCGGCCAGCAAGCAAATCGCGGCAGCCGCGGTGATAGTACACGCAAAGAATGATGCAGCGGCTGGCTTCTACAAGAAATACGGCTTTCTGGAATTACCTGGGATTTCGAGCCGTCTCTTCCTGCCGATGAGGACGGTGGAAAGGCTGGTTTCCGGAGAATCACGCTAACGCCCCAGCACGATTCCGGCGACGATCGCGACGCGGTTCCAGGCGCCTCCGGGATCGTAGAGTTTTTTCGGGACGGAGCCGGTGTAGTCGCGCAATTCCACCTTCGCCGCTATCAGCGGAAGCAATTTCTTCTCCACACCCACGCCAAACGTGAAAACCGGTGAAGTGATGACGTCGGGCAGTCCGCTGGGGAAGGGCGAGCCCGACTGCGATTTTAGATCCACTTGAAAGCGTGTGACGCCAGCGCCAGCGAATCCGTAAAGCCCGAAACGGAGCGGCCGCGGCGGATGGACTTGCGCCTCGATCGTCACCGTATGCCCGCCGAGACCGACTTCCGCCGTGGACCCCGGCGAGCCGGCTATGCCGGATTTCCGGATCGAAACGTCCGGCTGCGAGTAGCTGTAATGCACATTTGCGTCGACCAGGGGGAGGAAACCGGCGCCGGCATCCACCGTAACGATCGGGCTTTTGCGGAAGTCGGCGCTCTGAAAGATTGAAGCAACGGTTCCAGACCCGGAAGGACTCTTCGGTATCAGGCCGCCGACCGCTACGGAAATGTGTTGCGCATGGGCCGCTGGTGTGAAGCAGAGGCAGAAAAGAATCAGGGAATAGATTGGTTTTACTTTCATGCGTCTTCGCCTTGGCGCTGTCGAAAATTCCATCGAGAAGCTCATATCTGCATTATGCCATTTCCGGAGAGGAGTCAGAGCGCAGTATGGCAATAAAGCGGCACTTCGGGAGGTTCCTTTCGCGGTTCACTGCCGAGGCGAACTTCGCGGCGGTTCTTCTTGGTTTTCTCACCTCCGTTTCAATTCCTTGACCCAGCGATCCGCTTCGCGCTGGGGTTTCGGGATACGGTATCCGTCGCAGCAGGCGAGCACCAGGCGCAGGGCCGTCGGGAGCGAAACCCGGTGGCCGCAGGAGACAAAGATCGGCCGGACGCCGTCGCGGCTGCGCAACGCCACGCCGATCTGTTCCTTTCCGTCGCGCAGCGCCGTTGCAGAGCCGCGCGCCACGGCGGGCATCTTGTAGTCACCAATCAAAACAGACTTCGCGCAGCCAATCGTGGGTGTGTCGAGGATCAGCCCCAGATGGCAGGCCATCCCGGCGCGGCGCGGATGTGCCCATCCGTGGGCGTCGGCCAGGATCAAGTCGGGGTGGCGACGGAGTTTCGCGAACGCATCGAGCAACAACGGAATCTCGCGAAACGCCAGCAGGCCCGGAATATAAGGAAATTTCAATTCACCCACGCTCGACGCCCGCTCGATCTCTTCGAGTTCCGGGAAGGAATAGAGGATAAAGGCGGCGTATCCCGTCTTATCGGTGAGCGCGATATCGGCCCCGGCAACGGTGCGCACCGTACCGAAGCGATCCTGGCGCTCGACGAGCGGAGCTATCTGCTGCTGCAAGGCGCGCGCTTCGGCCGGAGTGATGTCGAGCTTGATAAGCACGGCTAGGTAGTGGCGCGTTGGTAGGCGTCCAGAATCTCGCTGCCGGTGGCAAACCAGACGCGATCGTTTTTTTTGATCTGTTGCAGTGCCTTGCGGAAATACGGAATGCGCGTGGGCTGCCCGGTGATGAAAGGATGCAGCGGAATCCCCAGGACGCGCGGGAGCTTCGAGCTATCGGCGAGGAGAGTTTCAAACTGATTCACAAGCGTGGTCATATACTGCTCGCCTGTATAGCCCAGCCGGGTCGCGAGACCCAGGTCATTGATCTCCATGCAATAGGGGATCGAGAAGAGTTTTCCGGTCTTCACCTTCATGGGGAACGGCTGGTCGTCGGCGTTCCAGTCGCCGACATAGACCACACCCTCCTCGGCCAGAATATCCGGCGTGTTGTAGGTCTCGCCGAGTCCGGGCCCGAGCCATCCGCGCGGACGGACACCCGTCGCCCGTTCAATCGTGCGGAGCGTGGTCTGAATGACTTCCTTTTCCTGATCGAGATTCAGGTTCACCAGGGACGCGCTGTTGGTGATGCCGTGGCCCATGAACTCCCAGCGCCGCCGCTTCATCTCCTCAACGGCCTTGGGAAACACGTCGCACACTGCCGAATTCAACGCCACGGTGGCGCGGACACCAACCGCCTCCAACTCATCGGCGAGTCTCCACAGGCCCACCCTCATGCCGTACTCGCGCCAGGCGTAGTTGATGACGTCGGGAACTCGGTTGGCGGTATTGGGAGAGATGGCCGCCCCCACCGGCGAGTCGAAGCTCCAAACCTCGACGTTAGGAATTATCCAAACCGCCAGCGTCTTTCCGCCGGGCCATTGGAACGGCTTGCGCTCGAAGATCAGCGAGTCGTCGTAGCGCTCGGGCCGGCGGACGGGCTTGCTCGCCGGAGTTTGAGCGGCAAGGTTGAGAGCCACGCCGGGCACAAACGCCCCGGCGGTGAGCCAGATGCTTCGATTCAAAAAGTCACGCCGGCGCATTCGGTCTCCTTTGTTTGAAGTTTTTCCCGTTATGAACGAAGCAGCCACAGGTAAATAAACACACGGTTCCGGCTGGCGGCGTTTTTTCAGAGATCGTTTGGTGTAAGGCCCGTATGCTTGGCAATCTTACTCAACATACGGGGACCAATCTCCTCGCCCTCGTGGAATGCGAATTCGTAGTTCGGCCAACCTTCCCTGACTAAGACCCTATGGGAACCTCTCTGGCGGACGACCCGCCACCCGATCCGTTCCAGGGCGGCCAGAACGCGTTTGGCTTTACTGGCCGGCCAGTTGGTCACTGAGTACCTGGAAAGAAAGGCTGAGCGCGGATGGTGGCAGTTCCCCGTGCCGAATGCGGTCGGCGATGACCTCGATCGCCAGCTTTTCGGCGTTGCTGATGGCTTCTTCCCGAGTAGCGCCGTAACTCATGACTCCGGGCAGTTCCATCGCTTCGGCGATCCAGCGGCCATCTTCCTCGCGGTCGAGTTCAATGGAGAGAATCACACGGGAAGTATACACCAGTTTGTGCGGAGTGCAGGTCGTCCCTTTTCCGAGGCCGACCCGGTTTTGGGGTCTTAGAGAAGGCGAGGTAGCCACGGTGAGTGGTTTTCTCCCCGTGGGCTTGAGCATGCCCGCCAAAGAACAAGCCCTATTCAGGAATTTTCCGCCAATTTCCTTTCCCTGTTTTTTCTTTTCACCCAAATTAAACCCGACGCGAGAGCGAGAAAACTAAATAGGAGACCCGGACCCGCACTAGTTTCGGAGAAAGCTAATACTCCAAAATTAAGACCAGCCGCCATTCCCATGATTAGGGCTGTCCAACCAATAACGGATGTGAGCGCCGGGTTTGGGCGAGCGAGTTGCAAAATTCCGGCTCGTTGCAACAGAGTGCAGTCTGATTCGCTAAAAGTGGGAATCCATAATACATTCGGCTCGGCTAGATCCTCTATCACTTTTGCGAGGTGGTGGAGCCGATCACGTTCTATCGTGCTAATCTGGCCCTTATCGAGAACGGCTTGAATTTTCCTAGTGATGATCTTCGGATCAGGACAATTTGTAATTTCCGATATGCAGTCCGGTCGCCACTGGTATTTCCGATTTACTTTCCGCGCCCTCCGTTTTTTCTCTCGCACTTCCTTCCATGACCTCCACTGTGCTGAAACTTTTTCGGATATGAAACCAAATATGCCCATCAGAAAACCAGTAGCGCAAACAAACGTCGCGATGCACGCCAAGAAAAAGAGAGATGTTTTCCAGTCTACATTGCTGGCGTCCCAGTCAAATCTGTCAAGTGAGAATGTCACCAGAATGCCTAGCAGAGTTGCTAAGCCCCACGATTTAATGATGCTCATTTATCAACTCTTAAAGGAAACCCCTCGGAAGTAAGATCGGAATCAATCCTACGCCGTGGGCTTTTCTCTGGAACAGACGCGGAACGCATCCACTATAATCGATTGTTCGACCACCTTATAATAAACCACAGCGAGACGCGTTTGAGTAGGTAACCATAAAAGCAGGGATTGGAGCGTCAAAGCAAGACCCTTGGTCGTGCGTCACAAAAAATGGAGGTAATAATGCATACGATTACGGAAAGACAATTCAAGGAGCTGCGCGAGAAGCACGGGCTTACACAGAAGCGACTCGGTGCCATACTCGGATGTAAGCAAGCAAATATTCACCAAATGGAGTCCGGCAGGGTGCAGCCATCGTCGGAGCAGCTCGAGAAATTTGCCTCATTCATCCACGTTCACCCGCTTGAATTGATTGCGGGCTTACCACCAGAGGCCTGTCGAGTTGCGGACAAAATTAAGGCCCTTAGTCCAGACCGCCGACCCGTCGCGGAGAGGCTCTTTCATTCAGTAATGGAAATGGCTGAGGCTATCAGCCTGTGGGAAACACGATCCGTCAAATGAGCGCGACCAAAACGCAAACATGCGCTAGAAATGCTCACCTGCTAGATTTATAACTGGTCGCAGACCTAGTGCGAGAAGAAGAAGCAGCCGACGTAGGGAACACCCTCGGGCGCCACGATCTCGATGGTTCCGTTTTTGGTCACCAACGGTTTTATCGGTTTAGGAGGCGAATCGGTGGTTTGCGCGGCGGCATTTTGAAGCGCCAGGGTGACGGTTTTGCCGGCGGGGGCGTCCGGCTCGATGCGGAACAACAGGGTGAGGGCGAGACCCTCGCGCAGCGGCTTGCGCGGCTCCCCTTTGGTCGAGACCTCGACATGGATCAGCGATTTCGCGGGATCTTTGGGGTCCTTCTCGGCCTTCACCTCGAAGCCGCCGTTGACGCCATCGAGCAAGAAGCTTTTTTCCGCCTTCACAAAAGTGAGGCCCTTGCTCGGATATTCTATTGTGGCCGAGATACTACCGACTGGATTCTCCGGAGGATACGGCGTGAGAAAAAGCGGGATCATCACCTGACTCTTGAAGCTACCCGAGACGGCGCCGAGCGCGATCCGCGTGGCTTTCTCCGAATCACTCTGAGCGAATAGCAGGCCTGGCGCGGCCATGAGAAATAAGAGGGTCAACAATAACCCGGACCGGTGAAGTTTTCTGGATTTGGCAACGCTCATGAAGGACAACTCCGTTCTCCCGCTCCCAATGCACGGATTGTATGGCCCGGCGTCGGGGAGTGTCAAGGTGGGGGAGGATGGACTCGAAAAGGAAGCCGAAAAGAGTTGACTAAATGCTCGCATTATGCGAGCATCAAAACGTGAACGTTCTCAGCGCGAAAACCATCAAGCGGTTCGCCTCACAACACGCCGATGCCGCCGATGAACTCTTACATTGGCATCGAACGGCGGAGCGGGCCAGATGGCAAAGCCTGAGCGACGTGCGGAGTGTTTATGCGGATGCGGATCAGTTTGAATGCTTGTTGATTTTCAACATCCGGCACAACCGCTACCGGTTGATTGTGAAAGTCGATTACCGGGCAAATTTGTTCATGGTGAAGGAATTTCTCACGCACACGCAATACTTGAGAGGAGACTGGAAGAAATGGGCACGCTAGTCATCGACGACAGAAAGTACGCGCGAGTGCTTTCCAGGACGCTTCCCCGGGTCATCGACGGCGAAGAGGAACACGAGCGAATGCTTGCGGAAGTCGAGAAACTGATGGACCGGGGAGACCACCGCAGCCCCGAGGAGGATGCGGCTCTGGAACTGATGGTTTCGTTGATTCGCGCCTACGAAGAACAGCATTACCCTCTGCCGAAGTCGACGCCGAGGGAGATGCTGGTCTATCTGATGGAGCAGCGCAAGCTGAAGCAAGCAGATCTAGTGCGGATTTTTAAGTCCCGAGGCTATGTCTCCGACGTAATCAATGGGAAGCGGGCGATTAGCAAAGCTCACGCCAAGCAGTTGGCTGAATTTTTCAAAGTGTACGCTGATCTCTTCCTTTAGCAATGTGATCGGACTTTTCGCGACAATGGGCGCGTGATAAATAGTAAAAAAAATTGGGTTCACGCGCGCAACTTGCCTGTTTCCGGTGACTTCCATATTTGGCTTTGGCTTGAAATTGGCTTTCCCGTGCTCGATACCGGAACGAACCCGGAACGTGCCCACGGCACAAAAGGCGTGCCGTGGCTACCTCGCTCCTCGGCCTCCGACTTTGATGCGGCCTTGTCCATTTGCGTTCCGCTTGACACTCCAGCCCGGCTGCCGCTAAGATACGGTTGAGGGGAAGCCAGAGGAAAACAGGCGTTAAGTCCTTAATTTGAGGGCATTTCTAGAATGCGACCGACAGAACCGGAAGGACGATCGCGCGAGGCTTTGATGGCCGTGATCCGGACTCACATCCAGACCGGAGAGCCGGTGGGATCGAGAACCGTCTCGCGGCAATGGAAAGATGGGTTGAGCCCCGCCAGCGTACGCAACATCATGATGGAGCTCGAGGAGGAAGGCTATCTCGAGCAGCCGCACACCTCCGCCGGCCGCGTCCCCACCGACAAAGCATACCGCTATTACGCCGGGCTGTGCGATTCGAATCATCCGCCCAGCAAATCCGACGCCTCGCTGGTCCACTCCTTTTTGAACGGCATCGAGAGCATGCCCGAAGAAGTCATGCTGGAGCGAATCTCCCGCGTATTGTCCATCGTCTCGAACAACCTCGGCGTGGTGGTGAGCGAGCCGATTGCCAGAACGGTTCTGGAGCACATCCACTTTGTGCGGTTGAGCGATCGGCGCGTACTGGTGGTATTGGTCTCGGGGCTGTCGCTGGTTCGCGATCACATCATCATGCTCGAAACCGAGATTTCCCAGCCGGAGCTGGACCTGGCCTCGAACTACTTGAACGAGAACTTCCATCGCTGGGAGATCGGCGAGATTCGCGTCGAGCTGGTGAAGCGGCTGGCCGAGGAGCGCGCCGCCTACGACAGCCTGCTCGAGGCTTTGCAGCAGCTATGCGCTCAGGGAATGTTTGAAAAAGAGTTTCCCGCGGAAGTGTTCCTGGAAGGCGCCTCGAACCTGATTGGCCGTCCCGAGCTGGAAGACCCGTCGCGCATCCGCGAGTTGCTCAAGGCCCTGGAAGAGAAGGAGAACCTGGTCCGCTTGCTCAACGAATGCATCCGCAGCCAGGACGGCGCGCTGCAAGTGGTGATCGGGCTGCCCGGCAAGCCGCCGCTGTTGAAGAATTTCGCTTTGATCGGAACCGCGTATCGCCTGGAAGGCAAGGGGGCGGGACGGCTGGCCATCGTCGGTCCCGCGCGGATGAACTACGAACGCGTCATCCGGGCCGTCGCTTACATCGGCCGTCTTTTTGAGCGGCGGGAATTGAATTAACCATGCCCGCTCAACCCGGCCCCACTGAACACGGCAAAGACTTCATCGAAAACCCTTCGACTGCGCAGCCCTCTTCCGACCCGGCGCCGCCGGGCGAGGACTTCGCTCCCGGCCTCTCTTCCTCCGAAGAAAGCGCCGAGGAGACGGTGCGGAAACTGCGGGAGGAAAGCAAGCGGCTGTCCGATCAACTGCTGCGCCAGCAGGCCGAGTTCGAGAACTTCCGCAAGAGGACGGAACGGGAAAAGCACGAGTCCATACAGTACTCGCTGTTGAACGCGGTCAAAGAGTTGTTGCCGGTGCTGGATGGATTCGAGCGGGCATTGGAATCGGATGGTGGCGGAGAAGAATACCGCAAGGGAGTGGCGCTGATCCACCAGCAATTTTCCGGCGTCCTTCAGAAACTGGGCCTCAAACCGGTGGAAAGCCAGGGCCTTCCCTTCGATCCCCGCTTTCACGAGGCCGTGGCCACGGTTGAAACGGAGGAGTTCCCGGACCACCAGATCGTGGAAGAATTTCAACGCGGCTATTTTTTTAAGGGCCGGCTTCTGCGTCCCGCCATGGTCAAAGTGGCGCAGCGCAAGCCGGGCGGCGGAACACACCGATAAAGTCCGAGCGGAGCAATCTTGAACGGCAGACAAGACTACTACGAAGTGCTGGGAGTGCCGCGGTCGGCCACCGACGACGAAATCAAGAAGGCCTATCGCAAGATGGCCATTCAGTGGCACCCGGACAAGAACCCGGACAACAAAGATGCCGCCGAGGAGAAATTCAAGGAGGCGGCCGAGGCCTATAGTGTCTTGAGCGACGCGCAGAAGCGGGCGCAGTACGACCGCTTCGGTCACGCCGGCGTCTCCAGCGGCGGCGGGGGGTTCAGCGGCTTCGATCCCTCCTCCTTCTCCGAATTCAGCGATATTCTGGGCGATTTCTTCGGATTCGGAGATACCTCGGGCTCGGGAGGGAGAGGACGCCGGGGAGCCCCGCGCGGCTCCGATCTCCGCTACGATCTCGAGATCGGATTCGACGAGGCCGTCTTTGGCCTCAAGACGCGGATCAAGATTCCGCGCAGCGAGCCCTGCAAAGTCTGCGGAGGATCCGGCGCGAAGCCCGGCACGACGGCTTCGGCCTGCCAGACCTGCGGCGGGCGAGGCCAGGTTCGTTATCAGCAGGGATTTTTCAGCGTTTCCAGGACCTGCTTTACCTGCTCGGGGGCGGGCAAGGTCATCAAAGATCCTTGCAAAACCTGCCGCGGCGAAGGGCGCGTCCGCGGCGACAAAACGCTATCGGTGACGGTCCCGGCAGGAATCGATACCGACAGCCGACTTCGCATTCTGGGCGAGGGCGAAGCCGGCCCTAACGGAGGTCCGGCGGGAGACTTGTACGTGGTCGTTCACGTTCGGGAGCATCCCTTCTACGAGCGCGAAGACCAGAACCTCTTCTGCCGTATTCCCATCACCATCACGCAGGCGGCCTTGGGCGCGGAGATAGAAGTTCCCACGCTCGAAGGAAGGGAGACGTTGCGCATCCCCGAGGGCACGCACTCCGGCGCCCGCTTCCGGCTCCGCGGCAAAGGCGTTCCCCACGTCAACGGCCACGGGCGCGGCGATCTATTCATCACCGCCAACGTGATCACACCCACCCATCTCAACAAAGAGCAGAGAAAACTTCTGGAGCAGCTCGATGCGATCACCAAGGCCGACAACCGGCCTTTGGAAAAGAAGTTCTACGAGAAGGTGAAGGACCTTTTCAGCTAGGACAGTGCACGGTAGTCCCTAAATTTCGCCTGTCAATAACGACGCCTATTCAGCCATCCCGATTTCGATGTTCAGCATGGCGGCTTCATCCGCCGGGGCCAGGTGCCATTTCCCAGGCGGCTGAGAGAAGACCCAACTCCCGCGCTGAAGGGCAACGCGACGAAGCGCCTGCGGGAACGACTAGAGACTTGCCCGATGTCGCTAACCGGTTGCGGAAAGCAAAAAGACAACGGGCGCCGAACTGTCCAGAAACGGCCCTGCGGATTTGTGCGGCGCCAAACTATAGCATTTTTCGAGTTGGTGTATAGCAAGAGTTCAGCCGCCCCTACGGGGCTGGACGGCGTAATGGACCCGTGACCCAGGACTTCGTCCTGGGCTACTTTCATTCGCCCCTCCGGGGCTGAGCGGGATTGCTATACAG